>Ga0206938_1141_pt2 | contig 17945 bp, 18 predicted proteins | sample Alteio_BWOrgHeat_12_FD_152918 | JGI IMG/M metagenome (GOLD analysis project Ga0206938, IMG submission 152918) | Enriched cells from forest soil in Barre Woods Harvard Forest LTER site, Petersham, Massachusetts, United States -... | ecosystem: Environmental > Terrestrial > Soil > Temperate forest >... | reverse complement strand
CGGTATGACCCAGCTCTGTATAAAATGCACGGCCGCCGTCAAATTTGTGGTACCAGGCCATCGGGTGGTTGGCCCCGTTTTCACCGCCTTTGTAGGAAGTTTCATCAATTTTGATCAGGACCGTCACGTCGGGGCTCATTTCTTTGAAATTGTACCATTCGTCTTTTCTCACCCAACTATCAGGCATTCCCGCAGTCGCCGGAAAGTCCTTTCGGACGATGATCAGTTTGGCTTCCTGTTGCGCGGGGTGGGATTTAAAATAAGCGCCGACCAGCTTGTTATACCAGGGCCAGTTGTATTCGCAATCGGTGGCTGCATGGATGCCTACAAACCCACCACCATGTTCTATATATTCCTGAAATGCCTTCTCCTGTTCAGAACCCAAAACTTTCTGGGTGGTGTTCAAAAAAATCACCGCCGCGTATTGCTTTAAATTCTTTTTCGTAAACTGGAGGGAATCGGTCGTGGTATCTACCCTAAATCCGTTTTCCTGCCCCAGTTTCTCAATGGCAGCTATCCCGACCGGAATAGAGGCATGGTGATAACCATTGGTTTTTGAATAAATCAAAACGGCAGGTTTTTTAGCGGTCGGTCGGGCTGACCCGAATAAAAAAAACAGGGCTGGCAGCAGGGTGAGCAAATATATTTTCTTCTTCATTGATCAGGTATGCATTAAAGAATTACTGGGAAATGCTTTCCAGGCAGGATATCCTTCCCGGCAGGCCGATGTCCGCTAGAGGGCCTTAATCCGTATATTCCGGAACCAAACATCGTTTCCGTGGTCCTGGAGGTCAATGTGTCCTGATTTTGATTGAGCGAATCCGGGCATTTTTCCAAACTTACTGGCAGCCACCAGGTCTTTCCAGTTCTGATCCCAGAGAATCGTATAGACCACCTGTACGCCATTTAAATAAAGAGTCAGGTTACCATGGTCCAGTTTAATTTCTGCCTCATTCCATTCCCCCACGGGGTGCACGGGCTCGCTGGAAGAAGCGATTAAATCATACAGGTCTCCTGCGCGATGTTTATGAATTTTTCCGTCGGGATGTCCGTCATTGTCTAGGACCTGCATTTCTGGACCCGTCATATAGGGCTCACTATATTGTTTTGATTCTTGTACCAGAAACATGATCCCGCTGTTGCCGTTTTTAGATATTTTCCATTGTAGCTTCAGATCAAAATTTTCATATACCCCTTCCGTACAGATATCTCCGGTTTCACCTTTGAGTAAGGTAGCGGCGCGGTGCAAAGTCCCGTCTTCTATTTTCCATCCCTGCCCGAAGGTTGTTTTATTATAGGAATGCCAGCCCTGGGAAGTCTTCCCGTCAAACAATAATTTCCAGCCATCTTTTTTTTCCTGGTCCGAGAGCTGATTGATGTTCTGGGCATGAACAGAGAACAATCCCATTGCCAGGAAAAGGAATACGAATCCAGTTTTGTGTGCCATGTATTAGTCTTTTATAGAAAGTATGTAAGTAACCATTACTTTAACATCTGCTGGTGCCAGAGCAGGGTGGGGGGTCATGGGTGTGGTTCCCCATACGCCCGATCCTCCGGAGATAATTTTGTTCACCAGCCGGTCAATTGTCGAATCAGCTGCAGGCGAATATTTGGCGGCCACATCGCTGTAGGGTGGACCGATGGGCGAGCCAGCGGCATTTTTGTGTAGGCGATGACAGGTGGTGCAATCGCTGGCACCGATTAGTTCAAGTCCTTTGGAGTCTGCGGCAGCAACAGGCGCCGGCGCTACGGTTGCCGTATCGGATTTGGCTTCTTTGGAATTGCCTGAATTGCAAGCCAGTAAAGCGGCCGAACCCATTAACAAAAAGAGAATCGCTTTTTTCATTGTTCGTTAGTTGTTGTAAAAGAATAAATTTCGTGAAAAAATACCGGAAACGGACGTCTATTTTATTCCCAGCACAGATCGGTTGAAAGCCTCATCCGAGCCGGTCGCGGCAAAATCATCGAAGGCCTTTTCGGTTACCCGGATAATATGGTTTTTGATAAATTCCGATCCTTCTCTGGCGCCATCCTGCGGGTGTTTGATGCAACATTCCCATTCTAATACCGCCCATCCTGAAAAATCATATTGGGTGAGTTTGCTGAAAATAGATTTAAAATCCACCTGACCATCTCCAAGGGAACGAAAACGGCCTGCGCGATCGATCCACGGCTGGTATCCACCATATACCCCTTGTTTGCCTGTCGGATTGAATTCCGCGTCTTTTACATGGAATGCCCGGATACGCTGGTGGTAAAAATCTATATAAGTAAGATAATCCAGCTGCTGCAAAACAAAATGGGAGGGATCATACAGCAGGCACGCACGCGGGTGTTGATCCACCTCTTCGAGGAATCTTTCATAAGTGACCCCATCGTGCAGGTCTTCACCGGGATGGATTTCGTAACAGAGATCCACTCCGTTTTCATCAAAAACATCCAGGATGGGTTTCCATCTTTTTCCCAGCTCTTGGAAGCCTGTATCTACCAGGCCTGCAGGTCTTTGTGGCCAGGGATAAAAAGTTGGCCAGAGCAGGGCACCACTGAAACTCGCGTGGGCTGAAAGACCCAGATTTCTGGAAGCAAAGGCGGCATATTTTAGTTGCTGTACTGCCCAAGCCTGTCGCGATGCAGGATTTTTCCTGTATGCTTCCGGGGCAAAACCATCAAAGAGATCATCGTATGCCGGGTGAACTGCTACCAGCTGTCCCTGAAGATGGGTGGAAAGCTCCGTGATTTGGAGTCCGCAGGATTCCACGAGGCCTTTCACTTCCTGGGCGTAAGTTTTACTTTCTGCCGCTTTTTTAAGATCAATGCACCGGGCATCCCAACTGGGAATCTGTACGCCGATATAGCCCAGTGATTTGGCCCATTGGCAAATGGATTCCAGGGAATTAAACGGAGGTTCGTCGCTTAAGAACTGCGCTAAAAATATGCCGGGTCCTTTGATTGTTTTCATTTCTATTATTTGTCGGTTGACAAAGAAGGCCAGAGGTATGCGGTATGTTAAGGCAAGAAAATATCATTTCTTTCCAAAACCATATTCTCACATTTCCACCTGATGATCATACCATTTGTCTTTGGTTAAGGAAGATGCAACCACCCCATCAATAAAGGCCATTCCTCGAATTCCATCTTCGACTCCTGGGAAGTCCAGGCTCTCTGCCGAAGGTTGTGTGCCATCGATGCGCGCCGAAAGGGTCTGAGCAAAATTTCGGTAGATATTCCCAAATGCTTCCAGGTACCCTTCGGGATGTCCGCCGGGGGTGCGAAGATTGTGCGTGGCAAAGGAAGAAAGGGGTTCCTTATAGCCTACGCCCGCCCGGAAGATCTGGGTGGGTTGGTCCAGCCAACGCAGGATGAGGGAATTGGGTTCCTCCTGACGCCACTCCATTCCGCCTTTCTCGCCGTAGATGCGGATACGCAAAGCGTTTTCCTCTCCGGCAGCCACCTGGGAAGCCATCAATACACCCGCTGCGCCATTATCAAATTTCAGTAATACGTTGCCGTCGTCGTCCAGGGAACGTCCCTCCACCACGATATTTAGATCCGCACAGATTTTTGTTATTTTCAACCCACTGATGTATTCGGCCAGGTGCGCTGCATGGGTACCGATATCGCCCATGCATCCACTTTTTCCAGAACGTTTCGGATCTGTTCGCCAGGCAGCCTGGACATTGCCTTCCCGTTCCGTGAGTTTACTCAGCCACCCCTGCGGATATTCTACCCATATTTTTCTGATTTTTCCAAGGGCATTGTTTTTTATCATCTGCTTTGCCTGTTTAACCATCGGATATCCGGAATAGGTATGGGTCAAACACAGAATGAGTCCTGTTTCATTCACCTTCTTTTTTAATTGCCGGGCTTCATCAAGTGTAAAAGCAATCGGCTTTTCGATAACGACATGAAATCCTTTGTCCAGTGCCAGCATGGCGGGTGCAAAATGGGCGAAATTGGGTGTGACGATGGTGACGAAATCTATTTTTTTATCGGAGGGAAGTTTGCTTTCTTTCTCCATCATTTCTTCAAAATTGAGATAGGTTCGGTCAGGAGAAAGAAACAACATTTCACCCGACAGCCTTGCTACATCTTCGTGAATACTGAGTGCACCGGAAGTGACTTCGATCAGACCATCCATTTGAGCGGCAATCCGGTGAATGGCTCCGATGAACGCATCTTTTCCTCCGCCTACCATGCCCATTCTTAATTTTCTATGCATTTTTATAAGTTTTTTAATTGGCACTGGTCAACAAAAACGAGCCTTGTGCTTTTAAAAATGGCGCTTTATGCTTTATTATGCATATTTACGAAGGATGACCCATTTGTAAGCTTTTTTATTTCCTGAAATAAAAATTACATTTAGGGGTCTTTTGCGACAAATGTATTTCTGACGGTTCTAAAATAAAACGATTGCTATGCTCCCCAACGCCATTCCACGTAAACAGCTATTTACCGCCAGCTGCCTTGCCCTGCTGGTTACTTCCCTTTCTTTCGGTATCCGGGCCGGTATCCTGGGTAAACTAGGCACAGAATTCAACCTGAGTGGTTCTGAGCTGGGGACCATAGCTGCAACTGCCTTTTGGGGATTTCCCCTGGCCGTAGTCATCGGAGGATTTATTGTGGATGTCATTGGTATGAAAAGGCTGCTGGTTATGGCCTTTATCTTTCATTTGGCAGGTATTCTGCTGACAATTGCGGCCACAGGCTACTGGACCTTATTTATTTCCACCCTGCTCATCGGTATTGCCAATGGAACCGTGGAAGCCGCCTGCAATCCGCTGGTGGCCTCTCTTTTCACCGACAACAAGACAACCAAACTCAATCATTTCCATCTCTGGTTTCCAGGCGGAATTTTCATCGGCACCCTAATCGTTGTCGCCATGAATTATATGGCGGTCCACAACATAATTTTTAATCCGGCAACGGTCTGGCACTTTGAAGTGGCAATGATGTTGATACCTGCATTGATCTATGGTTATTTGTTCTCCAAATTAAAATTCCCGGTTACCGAACGGGTCGCAGCCGGTGTTTCAAATGCTACCATGTATAAATCCATTTTCAGCGGGCTGTTTCTGTTTATGATCCTATGTATGTTTGGGACAGCCATAACCGAATTATTCACTGGTCAGTGGATCGATGTACTGCTGAAAAACGTAACGGACAATGCCTTGTTGATCCTGACCTTGGAAACCGGGGTGATGGTGGTGGGCCGGGCATTTGCGGGACCCGTTGTCAGGCAGTTTTCTCCGCAGGGCGTTTTGCTGATGTCATCCATCCTTGCTTTTCTGGGACTTTACTTGCTGGGTCACTCTAGTGGCAATATGATCTTTTTCGGTGCCTTGGTTTTTGGCATGGGGGTTTGTTATTTCTGGCCGACCATGCTGGGATTTGTTTCGGAGAATTTGCCCAAAACAGGTGCAGTGGGTATGAATCTCATGGGGGGTGCGGGTATGTTCGCAGTGTCGATCTATATGATCATTATGGGCAAACATTATGATACCCTAGTTGCGAATCAGTTACCTGCAGGGGCAGATATCCTCTTATACAAACAAGCACCCGTTGGATCCGCTATGTCCAATGCGTTGTATGAAGCCAACAAAGCCGCTGGACCCGCCATTATCAATTTTACCATGATGATTCCGCTGGCCCTCATTGTGGCTTTCGGTTGTTTGAATCTATATATGCGCGGACGCAAAAAACCAGATCTCCTGGTGGCAGCCCCCGCTCGTCATTAAATTCGGTTGATACAATGATCATTTCGTAATTTCAACTTCTCATTCAGCGCATGAATACTCGCTCATCCAGGCGAAAACTTTTAAAAAATATGATTGCCGGTTCCGCTGTTCTTGCAACAGGTAGCCAATTGCTCTCATCCTATGTTCCTGTACCAAAATCTTCCGAATCGGTGAAACTCAAGGGAAATATCAATCACTCCGTATGCCGCTGGTGTTATGATTCCATTCCTTTTGAAGAATTCTGTGTAGCTGTAAAGAATTTGGGAATCCCGGCAATTGATTTGGTAGCTCCACCCGACTGGCCATTGCTTCAAAAATACGGACTATATAGTTCCATGTGTTATACCAATGGAACCATCAGCCTGACGGATGGATTTGCCGACACAAACTTTCATGCCAAACTCATTGCTCAGTTTCAGGAAGTAATACCCTTGATGGTAAAAGCGGGTTATAAGGATGTGATCTGCTTTAGCGGCAGCCGCCGGGGAATGGATGACGAAACCGGATTAAATAATTGTGTGAAGGGACTTCAGCAGATACTGCCCCTTGCCGAGAAAAATGGCATTACCATTCAAATGGAATTGCTGAACAGCAAGGTGAACCACAAAGATTATATGTGTGATCGTACGGCCTGGGGAGTAGCCCTTTGTAAAAAACTGGGTAGCCCCAATTTTAAATTACTTTATGATATCTATCATATGCAGATCGATGAGGGAGACGTTATCCGGACCATCCAGGACAACCACGAATACATCGGTCATTACCATACCGGTGGTGTTCCGGGAAGACATGAAATCGATGATTCTCAGGAGCTGTATTATCCGGCGATCATGAAAGCCATACTGACAACAGGTTTCAAAGGTTATGTAGCACAGGAATTCATGCCGGCTGAGAAAGATAAGATTGAATCCCTTCGTAAGGCAATTCTCATTTGTGATGTATAAAATAAAAATAAATACTAATCATGGCAGACAACGTTTATGACGCAATTGTTATCGGATCGGGAATCAGCGGAGGATGGGCAGCAAAAGAACTCTGCGAAAAGGGTCTGAAAACAATCATGCTGGAAAGAGGCAGGAATATCGAACACGTGAAAGACTATGTCAATGCGAATAAAGAAGCATGGGATTATCCCCATCATGGACGACGAACGCAGGAAATGATTAGTCAGTATCCAGTATTAAAAAGGGACTATCCGCTCAACGAATCAAATCTGGACTACTGGGTGAATGATCAGGAGAGTCCTTATACCGAAATCAAACGTTTTGACTGGTTTCGGGGATATCATGTCGGCGGTCGTTCCCTGATGTGGGGCCGTCAGAGTTACCGGTGGAGTGATCACGATTTTGAGGCCAATGCCCGCGATGGACATGGGGTAGACTGGCCTGTACGCTATAAAGAAATCGAGCCCTGGTATGACTATGCGGAAAAATTTGCGGGCATCAGCGGCAACCGGGACGGACTGGCGATTTTACCCGATGGCCAGTTCATGCCTCCCATGGATATGACCTGTGTTGAAAAGGATTTTTCTGACAAGCTGAAAGTGCAATTCAACGGTTCGCGTCACGCCATCATTGGCCGAACAGCCAATATTACCGAACCCCTTCCGGGCAGAAGCAATTGCCAATTCCGCAACAAATGCTGGCTGGGATGTCCCTTCGGAGCCTATTTCAGTACGCAGTCTTCGACCTATCCTGCTGCTATGAAAACCGGAAACCTGACCCTGAGACCCTGGGCCATCGTGACTAAAATTCTCTATGATAAGGACAAGAAAAGAGCCACCGGTGTAGAAGTGCTGGATGGGCAAACCAATAAAACCTACACTTACTACGCGAAGATCATTTTCCTGAATGCTTCAACCCTGAACAGTGCCTGGATTCTGATGAATTCGGCAAACGATATCTGGCCCGATGGTTTGGGAAGCAGCAGCGGGGAACTGGGACACAACATCATGGACCATCACTTGGGTGTGGGAGCGGGTGGGACCATAGAAGGTTATGACGACAAATATTACTTCGGCCGGAGGGCCAATGGAATTTATATTCCCCAGTTCCGCAACGTAGGAAACGATAAAAGGGATTATGTACGCAGTTTTGGATACCAGGGCGGTGGCAGCCGCGAAGGATACCTAAGAAGTGCCGAAGAAATTACCCTGGGTATTGATCTGAAAGAAGCATTGTCGGAACCTGGTCCCTGGAGTTTGCATATTGGAGGCTTCGGCGAAACACTGCCCTACCATGAAAATAAAATTACTTTGGATAAAACCAGAAAAGATAAATGGGGTTTGAATATTCTCGCTTTCGATGTGGAATACAAAGAAAACGAACGCTTGATGCGCAAGGACATGAAGCAGGATGCCATCGATATGCTGACGGCCGCGGGCGTCAAAAATGTACGCGGTTATGACGGAGATGGTACCCTCGGTCGCGGAATTCATGAAATGGGATCGGCCAGAATGGGTAAGGATCCCAAAACTTCGGTTCTAAATAAATACAACCAGATCTGGGATGCACCCAATGTATTTGTAACCGACGGATCGTTTATGGTTTCAGCCTCCTGTGTAAACCCATCCCTGTCTTATATGGCATTTACGGCTAGAGCAGCCGACCATGCGGTCAGTGAGTTGAAAAAACATAATTTGTAAATAGAGAAATAGAAGATTTCTAAAAGTTGAAGTTTCAGGATCTGTCGTGAGAGGCAATCCGTTTTTAAATATCAAAAATCTAGAACATGAATAGAAGAGAAGCACTTACATCCGTGGCGCTGCTGCTGGGTGGTACCTTGATCGGATCTGAAATGTTTTTATCCGGATGTACCAATGCAGACAAGAAGATTGGAACAGCCGGTATCAATTTTTCACCGGAAGACATTTCCTTTCTGGATGAAGTAGGGGACACCATCATCCCGGCTACGGATACACCTGGCGCCAAAGACGCAAAAATTGGTGATTTCATGCATACCATCGTGCGCGACTGTTATGAAAAAGAAAATCAGCAGATTTTTGTAGACGGCATGGTTAAGCTCAATGATGCCAGCATAAAAATGAATGGTAAATCTTTCCTGGAATCCAGTCCGGCAGAACGAAAAACTTTGCTCATCGCCCTGGATAAGGAACAAAAGGACTACACTGCCAATAAGAAACCCTCAGACCCCGCGCATTATTTCCGGATGATGAAGGAACTGACGATCTGGGGTTATTTTACTTCGGAACCCGGAGCAACCAAGGCCCTGCGATATGTGGCCGTTCCCGGACGGTACGAAGGATGCATTCCGTATAAAAAAGGCGACAAAGCCTGGGCTACTTAGGAGCCGGGATGCCGATGGCTTGGTATCGTTGCTTGAGCGCATTTAATGCCTGGGTTTGACTGTCGAACATTGACTGTTCCGTTTGACGATCCTGTGTATTTTTCTCCAGGTCAGCTTTATAATTTCTTATTTTCTTCTCGTAATCTGTTTGATTGTCCAATAGTTTGTCCATTTGTTTGTGGGCCTTGGCAAGGCCATCCTGATCGCCGGTGGCCAAACTGTTGATGAGTTTGGTCTGCTTGTCCTGACTGGTTTTGTTTTGAGCCAGATCGCTTTCGTAACTGCGGATTTTTTTTGCGAGGTCTCCTGAATCATTTTTCAAGCTGAGCATTTTAGATTTGGTTTTATCCAGCACTTTCTGTTGGGTTTGAATTTGTTTCATCATAGAGTAACGTTGGACCCGGTCTACGAGACTGTCCAGGTACACTAGTGCACTGCTGACCACCGCGCTGTCTTCCTCTGTGGCCGGAGCCAGGGTTAATCCTTTTTTTACTGGCAGCAGGCTGATGATGGTTACATCTTTTTCCGAGCGGTTCTTTTTGGTGATATTGAAATAGGCATCCGATAAGGCGGAGGTATTGGCTTGCAGGGGCACGTCGCGGAAAACGACAAAATCCTTGTAGTGTGCATCCTTGTATCCCTTCGATGACATATAGTCTTTTACGGCATCGGTGACCACGTCCTCATCAAAGGGAACCTGGATGGCGGCCACCGGATAATTGGTTTTCTGAAAAAGAATGTTGCTCTTATAGGACTGCGCATGCAAAATGTTCGTGCTCAACAAAAGGAGCAGGAAGTTAAAAAGAATTAATTTTCTCATATCTGTTTATGGGTTAAAATGGTTGTTTATCAAATGGTTTGTTCCCCGGCGAACAAAGGCCTGCATTTTCTACGAACTGTTAAAAATACAAGATTAAATAGAAAGGCCCAGGATCGTTGAAACAACGATCCTGGGCCTTTGAACGGCTTGGTACAAGAACGATTAAATAAATTTATCTGGTTGAACCATATCCCACATAACCCTGAGTAGCCTTGCATCCGCTTTTGCTGGTACTGTTGTAACTGGCGCAAGACGTAAACATGGCTGCCGCAACGGCGACGATGGCGATCATTAAAACTGTCTTTCTCATTTTCCTGGGTATTTTAAATTAATAATAAAGCCTGGTCTCCGGTCGATCTACCAGGAAGTTCAAAGGACGGATATTTATCAGTTAAGCTTATCACAAAAAGCTTAAACTTACACAGTCTTCAGAAATGGAGGGTACGTTTTATAGAAAGCTCGGAAAATCAGTCCGGCTTCCGCAATCAAAAGGAGTTGTTCGAAGGATCAATAGGGAATGAAGCAAAATAAAACAATATATTTTGAATATGCAATAGCCCCGTCGATTTAGATCGGGATGGAGAAGCGTTTGGGCCTGGGTTGCGGGTGAATTGGAGTGGATTTCCTCTTTAAACCAAGCGGCTTTATCCCTGGTTATAACGACTGGATAATGGGATTGAAAGACATTTTTAGGCGGCTGAAAGCGACAAAGTCGGTCATACCCCGGCGTCCGCCAACCACCAAGATCCAATTGCCAGCATTTGAATTCGATTTGGAACCATGAGGGACGGGTCTAGCTTTTTTTTTGAAAAGTATACGAGCCGACTACCCATGAAAAGCAAAACCTTCAAAATGAACCTGGCAGAACGTCCTGGAGCATAGAGATGTCTCCGGCTTTCTGATGAATGGGATATTGTTACCTTTGCAAAAGAATATATTGTATAACCCATAAAGATTCATGTTACAATTAACCAAACCGCTGGCGGTAATCGATCTCGAGACAACCGGAATCAACCTTTCAACAGACAGAATTGTAGAAATCGCCATCGTAAAACTGATGCCCGACGGGACCAAGAGTATAAAACATAAACTCATCAATCCCGAGATACCGATTCCCAAACAAGCCTCCGATATTCATGGGATTACCGACGACAAGGTAAAAGATGCTCAGACTTTCCGGCAAGCTGCCAACGAACTCAAGCAGTTTCTGGATTTCAGTGATTTGGCGGGTTACAACTCAAACCGCTTTGACATCCCCCTGCTCGTAGAAGAGTTTTTGCGGGTGGGTATTGAGATCGATATGAAGGGTCGCAAGTTGATCGATGTACAAAGGGTGTTCCACATGATGGAACAACGCACCCTGACGGCGGCCTACCGGTTTTACTGCGACAAATTGCATGACGGTGCCCACGGAGCCCAGGCTGATGCGGAAGCAACCTTGGAGATTCTGATGGCTCAGATCGAACGGTATCCTCAGTTGGGGGTTGATCCTGAGAGTATTGTAAAATTTACAGGGGATGACCAGCTGGTTGATTTCGCCCGCAGGTTTTCCTTGGAAAACGGCGTTGAAATCTTTAACTTCGGTAAGCATAAAGGTCGGCCGGTTTCTGATGTTTTAAAGGCAGAACCCCAGTATTACGACTGGATGATGAAGGGCGATTTTCCCATGCACACAAAACTAAAACTGACAGAAATTTTAAACCGCACCTTATTAAAAAAGGATAAAACGCCTACTTAACTGGAAAAGATCGCCATCATACCGACTTACAACGAAAAAGAAAACGTTGCCGGCATCATTGAAGCTATTTTTAATCTCAATCAAGGTTTTCACATTCTCATTATTGACGACAGCTCTCCCGATGGTACGGGTGATATCGTGCGTCAGCTTCAGCTAAACAATGAAGGCAGATTATTCCTGGAAGTGCGAAAAGGGAAATTGGGTCTGGGCACGGCCTATATCCATGGTTTTAAGTGGGCGGTGGACAACGGTTATGCGTTCATTTTTGAGATTGATGCAGATTTTTCCCATAATCCGGCTAACCTGGACAACCTCTACCATGCCTGTAAGTTTCAGGGAGCAGATCTGGCAGTCGGCAGCCGTTACGTAAAAGGCGGCGGATTCGTGAACTGGCCAAGAGAACGGATCTTCCTGTCAAAGGGAGCTTCCATATACACACGCCTGATAACCTGGATGCCGGTGAAAGATCCCACAGCCGGTTTTGTATGTTATAAAAAAGAAGTGCTTGAAACCATCAACCTGGACGAAATTCATTTTGCTGGTTATGCTTTCCAGATTGAAATGAAATTTGCAGCTTGGAAACTAGGATTCAAAATAAAAGAAGTGCCCATTATTTTCGAGGACCGCAAACTGGGGGTCTCCAAAATGAACAAGGGGATCGTAAAGGAAGGTATTTACGGCGTATTAAAGCTTCGCTGGAATGCCCTTTTTAAAAATTATCGCAAGCGGGTAAGAAAAACCTCTGATGCGGGTTCGTTAAATCAGTTCTCTCAGAATATGGTGGTCGAAAGAAAATAATCTTTCTTTGCCATCGCATGAAAAAAGCTTTCATCCAATTACATATTGCCGTTTTTCTTGCCGGATTCACAGGCGTTTTGGGCAGACTGATCACCCTCAGTGAGGCAGTACTGGTCTGGTATCGCATGCTTATCGCCTGTGTTGTCCTTTGGGCCCTGTTTGTTTTCACCAAACGAAAGACATCGAAGTCATCTCCTGCAATGTTTATTCAGGCTTCCGCTGTTGGAATCATCCTGGCTATTCATTGGGTTAGTTTTTATGCGGGTATAAAAATATCCAATGTCTCTACGGCCCTGGTCTGTTTGTCGTCCATGGGATTTTTCACGGCCATCCTGGAGCCAGTCATGCTCCGTCAGCCATTTGACCTGGTGGAACTATTGCTGGGTTTATTGGCTATTGCAGGTATCGCCCTGGTTTTTCACTTTGACCCGCACTACAAACTCGGAATCCTGGTCTCTCTTTTTTCCTCCCTGCTGGCCAGCATATTTCCTATTTTAAATCGGCGGATTTTACAAAAACTTGATCCGCAAACCGCAACCCGGTATCAGCTTTCGGGCGGATTTCTGTTTCTTTCCGCACTGTTACCGGTCTATGCGTATTTTTTCCCGATAAGCCGGTGGATTCCCTCCCGGGCGGATTGGGGGTGGCTGCTGATACTCGGAATTGTTTGCACGGTGTTGGGATATGAACTGTTCATGAAAGCCCTGCAGAAAATTCCGGCATTTACGGTCAATCTTTCCTATAACCTCGAGCCCATCTATGGGGTCGCTATGGCTTTCCTGATTTACCGGGAAGACCGGGAGGTGAGTACCGGTTTTTATTATGGATTCTTCCTCATCATAGCAGCGGTTGTTTTGCAAACCATCCGCCAAAAAAGGATGGCAGCCGTAAAAATCAGTTCCTGATTGGGTTTAGCCGCGGGAAGTTGTCTGGATACTTTTCTAGGCCGCTTTGGTACTTATGTAACGGACCAGACTCCGTTTGGCAACGGGCAACAGGGTTTCATCCAAAGGAAATTTCAGGCTTGTTTCAATAGCATACACCGCTGGATTGGCCAGTTCCGGATGACGGTACAGTAGTTCTGATTTGATATGCTCATAGGTATTGCTGAAACTTCGTTGCCAGGAATCAATGTATTCGGTACGCATGCTGCGATATTTCTCATCGTGCTTTTCAAAAAAACTGAGATAGTAACTGTAAACGCGTGTTGCATTGGCGCTTCCGTCGCAGAGCATAAAATAACCTTCCTTGGAATGAACGGGCATGATGCCCACGGGATGGATGGAGAGTTTGTCTTCTACAAATTCATAAATCTCCGTACCATTGGTAATCGCCGTTTTCATATGGGCTGTTGAATATTCGATGATGTCTTCCAGCTCCCGCATGAGCTCATCATCCTGTATCATTTGCTCATAGAGTACCTGTATTTTTTCCATCTGCACGCCGGTTAATTTTTTGGGAAATTGTTCCTGCAGGTATTTCTTGTTTTCGCGAAAGGCCACCAGGTTATTGTAGTGGAAAATGACGTCGGCCAGCTGGGGATAGAGTTTATTTTCCTGGAAATTGCGGTTGATTTCCTGAAGGTAGGCCAGTAAGGTATATTTTTTTAATTCGAAGTCGATATACCCATCGGCAAACCAGGTATCGGATAGTGTTTTCATCGTCTTTGGTTTAGTAAGTGATGGAATTTACAAAACTTCCCCTAAACACTAACGACAAGATTTGTGATTTGTTATGATGTCCAAATAGATGAAAAGTCAGCCCAGGAGGCCAGAAATGGGGTGGTAACAGAACCTGGAAGAGAATCGGTCAACCTTTCTCAGCCTTGAAAAGATTCCAGTTCTTTTCCCACAGCTGTGAGGAAACTGGCACCCACACTGCCATCGATGATGCGGTGGTCATAACTCATAGATAGGTACATCATGTGCCGGATACCGATGGAATCTCCTTGTTCGGTTTCAATAACAACCGGCCGTTTTTTAATGGCCCCTACGGCCAGAATCGCCACCTGGGGCTGGTTGATGATCGGCGTACCCATGAGACTCCCGAATACACCCACATTGGTAAGGGTAAAGCTACCGTCCTGGATGTCCTCGGGTTTGAGCTTATTGTTTCGGGCATTTTGAGCAAGCGTATTCACCTGACGGGCTAGGCCCACGCGGTTATAATTGTCTGCATTTTTAATAACGGGAACGATCAGACTTCCCGAAGGCAGGGCGGTAGCCATACCAATATTGATATCCCTTTTCAGGATGATTTTATCGCCCTGCAGGGAGGAGTTGATCAAGGGGAATTTCTTAATGCATTTAATAACCGCCTCGATAAACAAAGGGGTAAGCGTGAGTTTGGTCCCTTCTCTTTTTTCAAATTCTGCTTTTTCTTTTTCGCGCCAGAGAACCAAGTTGGTGACGTCAGCTTCTGTAAAACTGGTCACATGGGGACTGGTGGCCTTACTGCGAACCATGTGTTCGGCAATGAGTTTTCGCATTCGATCCATTTCCTGAATCTCGACATTGCCACTGATTAGGGGTGCTGTAGGTTCCGCCGCTGCTTTGCTTTCAGGTAAAACCTTATTGCCATTGGTTTTGCTCTCTGTCGCATAACCAAATACAGGTTCGGTGGCAGGACGCGGATGAAACCCGTTGCCTCCTTTTCTGCTGTCTACATAAGAAAGGATATCTTTTTTTGTTACGCGGCCTTCATTGCCGGAGCCTGGAATTTTCTCCAGCTCGCCTAAGGAAATGCCTTCATTGCTGGCGATGTTCAGGACCAAGGGGGAATAAAAACGGTTTTCCTGGATGCTTGCCGGCTGACGGCTGGCCCAGGACGGTTGTTCTTTTGTTTCTATGCGTTCAGGATAATTCGCGTTTGCCGGATGATCCGAACTAGGTGTTATCGTTGGTTCTACAGCCGTTTCCGTTTCTGCATGAACGGCCGTTTCAATTTTGGCGATGACGGCGCCGACGGGCACCACGGCCCCTTCGGAGAAAAGGATTTCCTTGAGGACCCCTTGTGCAATGGAGGGTACTTCACTATCCACTTTATCGGTGGCGATGTCCAGTAAGGACTCATCTTGTTGGATAAAGTCACCGGGTTGCTTGTTCCATTTGAGAATGGTGGCCTCCATGATGCTTTCACCCATTTTCGGCATTAACAAATCAACAATCGCCATGAGAGGATCTTTATATTCGCCCAAAAGTATTAATTAATTATTTAAGTCCTTCAACCGCCCTTGGCAGGGGGAGCCAAAATAAATCTTCTTAACAAGTTGAGCACATTTGCTCCTGCAAGTTCCGTATTTCGTTGTCTGTCAAAGCGAAGCCAAAGTTTTTGTGTAAGCATTTCCTGCGCATTTCCCGCGGCAATCCAGACCGTTCCCACCGGTTTTTCTTCGGTTCCACCCCCTGGTCCGAGTATGCCTGAAGTGGCCACTGCATAGTCGGTTCCCAATGCGCGGATCGCGCCGCTGACCATGGCACGAACGGTTTCTTCGCTGACAGCGCCCTGTTGGTCGAGTACCCTGGGATCAACACCCAATAAATTTTTTTTGACCTCATTATCATATGCGATGATCGAGCCCTTAAAATAAGCACTGGATCCGGGTACGCCGGTAATCAATGCCGCCACATAACCCCCAGTGCAACTTTCAGCCGTCGCCATGGTTTGCTTTTTACCGATCAGCAGTTTACCGATTGCTTGCTGCAGGGGGATGTCCTCATCGGTTACCAACCATTCGCTCACCCTTGCTTTTAAATCAGCAAACAGCTGATCTAGGCGGGACTCCCATGACCCGGCTTCCGATATGTTCAGCGTAAGCCGCAACCGAACCATCCCGTAGTTGGGGAGATAAGCCAACTTTATTTCCGGCGGCAGGGCCGATTCGAATTCCTCTATGTGATCGGCCAAAGTGGATTCTCCTACCCCCGCGGTGAGCAGTGTACGATGGGAAATAAAATGGGTCGAGAAACGGCTCTGCAAAAAAGGAATGACATCCTGGGTCATCATGCCTTTCATTTCATGCGGTACGCCGGGCATAGAAACAAAAATTTTACCTTCTTTCTCAAACAACATTCCGGGAGCCGTACCCCTTTTGTTTTGAATCACCCGGCAGGAAGCAGGAACTTCCGCCTGTTTCAGATTTCGCTCGATCAAAGGGCGGTTCAGTATTTTGGTAAAAATATTTTTCACATTCTCCAACGCTTCCTCGTTTACCACCAGAGGGGTGTGGAAGTATTCACATAAGACGGGTTTGGTGATATCATCCGCCGTCGGTCCCAGTCCGCCGGTAATCAGGATAATTTCTGCCCTGGCTGATTCTTCTTCGAGGGCCCGGAGGATATCCCTTCGCCCGTCTCCAATGGCCAGCCGTCGGCTGACCCAGAAACCCACTTGATTGAGCTGCTGCGCCATCCAGGCGCTGTTGGTATCAATCACTTGGCCAATCAGCAATTCATCTCCTATGGTTATGATGGAAATTCGATTCATGTGTTAATTACTGCTGGATAACGGATTTTGTTCGGAACTCAGGATTTTTCCGGAAAAAAAGAAATTAAAATATTTCTCATGGCTGCAGGCATAGAAGTTTTTTCAAAGTTCCCCATTTTTACAAAATACAAAACCACTTTTCCCAGGGTTAACAATTTTTTTTCAGCGTTGAAAACCTCATGTTCAAAAATAATTTTGTGATCTGTCGGCAATTCCCTCAAGATGGTCTTGATGGTAAGCAGATCATCATAATGGGCAGGTCTTAGAAATTTTGTTTGCATTTCAACTACGGGCATGATGATGCCGGTAGCTTCCAATTCCCGGTAGGTAAAACCCAGATTGCGGATGGATTCCGCACGCGCTACTTCAAAATATTGCGCATAGTTTCCATAATACACAACATTCATTTGGTCTGTTTCCGCATACCGGACGCGGATGTGGGTTTCTGTTACAAACATGGCACTTGTAATTCTTTTAATGCCCTACCCACGGGATTATTTTCCCATCATCCCATCCACACTCACCCGGCCGGGACCTACGATCATAATGGTAAAGACGTTGACCAGGTAAATGGCTCCAAGTTCAAAATTCTTCAAGGGTTGGCCATGATGATAAATAAAAACGGCTATCGACAAATTAAAGACGATGATAAATGCAACAATGCGCGTAAACAATCCCAATACCAGGAGCATAGAGCAGAACAATTCTGCCAGTATCACCAGGACCAGCGAATTGCGGTGGCCGATACGAAAAGGATCGTAAAAACTACCGGAAAGTTCCGAAAAGTTAGAAATTTTCGGTAGGCCGTGACCAATCAGCAACATCAGCCCGGAAACAACCCTTTGTACCAACAATGCAAAATTGAATGCACCATCGGAATAAGCGGTCGACAGTAATTTTCTCATCTCGATTTATTTCATTCAAAAGTAAAGGATTTGACGATTTCCCCATCGTGATCTAAAGAAATGTTAATCATGTCAGTTATCCACAAGCTGTTTGGAACAATCTTTGGTATTAGGGGAAATAAATCGAGATGAGAAAATTACTGTCGACCGCTTATTCC
>Ga0206938_1142_pt1 | contig 18083 bp, 21 predicted proteins | sample Alteio_BWOrgHeat_12_FD_152918 | JGI IMG/M metagenome (GOLD analysis project Ga0206938, IMG submission 152918) | Enriched cells from forest soil in Barre Woods Harvard Forest LTER site, Petersham, Massachusetts, United States -... | ecosystem: Environmental > Terrestrial > Soil > Temperate forest >... | reverse complement strand
TTATTTACAACTGCAATATGTTCAGCAGCATCTGATTTCTTTTTAGCCATATTTAATATTCACTGCCACAATTGGTGGCTACGGCAAATATAGTTAAAAAGAGAATAGGGGTTACTGATTGATGATTAGATTTTTATAAGCTTTTAAAGCAGGATTTAAACATTACTTAATTTTAAACATACCATGAAATAGCTTTTTCTTAACACTGAGTTTACCTTATACCCGTTCCTTTGCGCCGGTTAATATAATAAGATCAGTTTAGTTTAGTTGTAGCCGGTTTGCTTGTGCAGACCGGCTTTTTTCATCAGGCTTTCATGATATTATTGTATTTTGTGAGGATTAATAATGATGATGAAAATATTAAAGTTTACGGGCCTTATCTTAATTGGCTTTTTAAGCGCTTGCGAAACAACCCGTTTCGTATCTGTACCGGTGGAGTACTCGGCAAGGGCATTTTTCCGGCCCGACTCAACATCCATCCTGCTGATCAATCAGTATGATTTAAGCCAGGCAAAAAATTACAATAAAAGACAGCTTGGAGTAATACGATCGGGGGTGATTTCATCTTTTAAATATGCGCAGACCCAGCTATTAACGCTTTCAAATGTGAAAGTGATTAACCTTGTCGACACCGCAACCCTTGCAGTAAACCAGGATTCGGTAAAGGACCTTGCATCAAAATATCATGCAGATTACGTGCTCGCGCTTCAGCATTTTAACGCCGGTATTGATTTTAGCAGTATGGACTATTCCACCGTTTCGTACAATAGCAATGTGGATGTAAACTATAAAATTTTTGCAAATGGAGGTGTGATTTACAAGAAACTGGATGGCTCCGTAAACCAGGCGCTTCCTGATCTTCCTAACCTGGGCTTTTTCGGCAACCTGATCGTTACCCCCGGCATCGGCGGGAACCGGAAATCAATTGTCTCCCTGGCAGAGCAGGCAACAAAAGTGGCTTTGCAGGATTATTTACCTTATACCATTACCCACACCAGGCCTATTTATAACGATGATTGGCTGCAACCTGCAATACAACAAATTTATACCGGTAATTTTGATAAGGCGGATACTTTACTGAAGCCTTTTTTAAAAGATCCCAACGCCAAAACGGTAAGCAAGGCTGCATACATGCTGGCGATAGTTTATGAATCTGAAGGAGACGTCAGCCTGGCGATTGACATGGCGCAGCAATCCATAAACAAGTTTAACAACTATTATGCTGAGGCTATTCTTAATGATTTGAAGACGGAGTAATTGCCTTTTCCAGTATCTCGTAGTTAAAGCCGTTTTTTGAAAAAAGTTCGCCCGTTGAACGGTAACCCAATTTTAAATAAAACCCTACGGCTGTGTCCCTTGCATTGCACCAGATCCGGGTGCCGCCATGTTTTTGGGCATGATCGGTAATATAGTTTAATAAACTGGTGCCAATCCCTTTTTGCTGATATTCCGGGTCGACAGCCAGTTTGCGGAACTGGAAATCAGTACCGGTTTGAAACAGCGAAACAACCCCTGCAAGCTTTACATCATTAAACGCCCCGAAATGTGTGCCATAAGTATCTTCATCCATTTCCATTTCAAATAATTTCATGGATGGATACAATACGGCCCTGCGTAAGTGCCAGGTTAGTTCAGGAGTTATTTGTTCGATAGAAATCATATTTGAATTTCGGATGTCGGATGTTCGATTTCGGATTTTGTTAGTTTGATCGTTTGGCGGTTAAAAATCGTATTAGCTGGCAATTTGCAGTAACTCATAGTGATTGTATAATGAACAATCCGTCGGTTTAATTCCGAAATCGAAAATCCGACATCCGAAATCACAATGGGATATTCCCATGCTTCTTCCTCGGGTTATTCACCACTTTATTTTCGAGCATTTTAAAGGCATGGATGAGTTTTATCCGGGTTTCTGATGGTTCTATCACTTCGTCAATAAAGCCACGTTCGGCGGCCCGGTAGGGGTTGGCAAAGATGTCCGAATACTTTAGCTCCATTTCTTTCCATTTGGCTTCTTTATCGGCTGCAGCATTGATTTCCCGTTTAAAAATAATTTCTGCCGCGCCCTTGGCGCCCATTACAGCGATCTCTGCCGTTGGCCAGGCATAATTCATATCCGCGCCAATATGTTTGGAATTCATTACGTCATACGCGCCACCGTAGGCCTTGCGGGTAATTACGGTGATACGAGGTACAGTTGCCTCACAAAAGGCATAAAGTAATTTGGCGCCGTTGGTGATAATGGCGTTCCATTCCTGGTCGGTGCCGGGTAAAAAGCCGGGTACATCTTCAAAAACAAGGAGTGGGATATTAAAGCTATCGCAAAAACGCACAAACCTGGCGCCTTTGGTTGAGGAATGGATATCCAGCACGCCTGCCAAAAATGCAGGCTGGTTGGCTACAATGCCAATGCTTCTGCCTGCCAAACGGGCAAAGCCTACCACTATATTTTCAGCAAAATCTTTATGTACCTCCAAAAACGACCCGGTATCTATCACATGGTCTATAACATCCCTGATGTCATACGGCTGCGACGCATTTTCAGGCATTATCGTATCCAACTCGGCCCGTAATTCGTTTTTAATCTCATAGGGTAGTGAGGGCGCTTTGTCCTCACAGTTTTGTGGCATGTAGCCCAAAAGTTTCTTCACATTTTGTATCGCCTCTATCTCATTAGCACAGGCAAAATGGGTAACGCCCGATTTTGTAGCGTGAGTTGTAGCCCCGCCCAGTTCTTCGGAAGTAACCACTTCATGGGTAACCGTTTTTACCACGTTTGGGCCTGTTACGAACATGTAGCTGGTATTTTCGACCATCAAAATAAAATCGGTAATGGCAGGCGAATAAACCGCTCCGCCGGCACAGGGGCCCATGATGGCCGATATTTGCGGCACCACGCCTGATGCCATGGTGTTGCGGTAGAATATATCGGCATAACCGCCTAATGATACAACGCCTTCCTGGATCCGCGCACCGCCTGAGTCGTTTAATCCAACTACGGGGGCGCCGTTCTTCATAGCAAGGTCCATTATTTTGCAGATCTTTTCGGCATGGGTTTCGGATAATGAACCGCCAAAAACGGTAAAATCCTGCGAGAAAACATAAACCAGCCTCCCATTCACGGTACCATATCCCGTTACCACACCATCGCCGGGATATTTCTCTTTTTCCATATCAAAATCTGTCGACCGGTGGGCCACCAGCATCCCAATCTCCTGGAATGAGCCTTCATCCATCAAAAAATGCAAACGTTCGCGAGCGGTAAGCTTTCCCTTTTTGTGCTGGCTTTCAATACGCGCCTTGCCGCCTCCTAACTGAGCTTCTTCCCGTTTTTGTTTTAGTAGCTTTATCTTATTGTTCACAGTTTTGGTTTATGTATGCAAGATGGTAAAAATAGGTGAAAGCTGAAAGGCAAAAGCTAAAAGGTGAAGGAGTGCGGAGAGATTTTAAATAGAAAGTGGAGTTATCCATAGCGTTCCTTGCTGCAAAATAAAGACAAATCGCAAAAATTTCTGTCCTTATAAAAAATAAATAATTATTAAAACCATTAACGGGATGATTGTTTTATAATTAAAAGTTAAATTATGAGTGCATATCGACAAAAATGGATCGAGGTTTTAAATAATGCCCATATTCCGGGATGGAAGGTAGATGGTTTTGAAGATGATATATTTATTGAAATGCCTCATATTACCGACTTGAAACTGATCCGCGACAACCTGCCGGAAGCGCTGGGGGCTATGGCCCTGGATATCGGCTTGCCGAAAGAAAGGTTAAAGTTTATCTTTCATAATGGTTATGAAAATTTTGAGTATTTATTGAATCCTGATAGCGAAGATCTTGACAAGCCATAACTTGCCTGAAAAACGTAAAGATAAAAATTGCTAAACAGAAATCAGGATAATCATTTCAATCAGTAAAATCAGCGGTCAAGTTTCGCTTTCGATGATAAGAAAACCACCATCGCGCCCATCAACCCGACAAATAAAAATGACGCCTTTAAGGTAGCTAAACCCGCTATAAAACCAATGACAGGTGGCCCAACTAAAAAGCCCACAAAGCCAATAGTAGATACTGCTGCCAGCGCTACACCCGGCGACATGGTTTTTGATTTACCCGCGGCACTGTAAACCATGGGCACCACCGATGAAACGCCCGCACCAACCAGCATAAAGCCCGCCATGGCGGTATAAATGTGGGGGAAGATAACTGCGATGAGTAAACCGGTTGCGGTTAAGCTGCCGCTAACCTGTAAGGTACGTTTTAAACCAAAGCGATGGGAAAAGAAATCGGCAACGAAACGGCCGGTAGCCATTGTGGCCATAAAGGCAGTAAAGCCGAGCCCCTGCATAGCAATGGGGGATAGGACGACTTTTTTAAAGTAGATAACACTCCAGTCAAACATGGCGCCTTCGCAGATCATGGAGCAAAACGCGATGCTGCCCAGGGTTAATAATGGGATCATCAACCTTAATCTGTCCTGTAAGGAAAGTGTTGAGGGAGGTGTGTTTTTTGCAGTTTCGTGGTCGTCGTACAAATACCTTGAAGTGATGATAACACCTATCAGTAACAGGCAAATGATAACGATAAAATGATGAAAAGGATCAATCCCCCTGCCGATCATAAAGGCGCCAATGCCCGCGCCTGTAAAACCTGCCAGGCTCCATAAACCGTGGAAAGATGCCATGATTGGTTTATCATACAAACCTTCGGCGGCTACTGCCTGTGTATTGACTGAAATATTTACCGTATTACCGGCAAAGCCATAACAAATAAGGCCGATGACCAACTGAATAGTGTTTTGTGCCAAACCTAACCCTAAAAGCGCTATGCCGTAAGCCATTATAGCGGTAAGCAATACCCTTTTGCTACCCACTTTGGTGATGATCCAGCCCGAAAATGGTAGCGAACTACTTAAGCCGATAGGCAACGCAAATAATACAACGCCAAGGGCGGCGTCCGAAAGCCCCAACTTTTGCTGCACTGTAGCAATACGCGAGGCCCAGCTGGAAAAGCTTAAGCCCGCCATAAAAAACATTGCCCCAACAGCTATGCGGAGCACTGTTTTATGTATCGTTATAGGCTTTAGCGCGGTATCCATCTGTTTTTCTTCCATCTTAGTGTATTTGTTACACTAAGTTTGACTTGTACAAAAGTAAGGTATTTTGTTTTAAAATGCAACAGTGCAAATAGCTATCAACAAAGCATCCTATTGATAACGGATTTAATCTCGGCAATTTCAAGTTCATTAAGTCTGGGTACAAATATTGACCCGATCCTGGATTTGTCAACCGACCTTATGTGGTCAAGCATGATAGATCCTTTGTCGCCATTAATATCGCAAAGAACTCTTGAAGGGTAAAGCTTGAGGGTATGGGTTAAAGGAGCAATAATTACCGTGTTCAAATATTTATTCATTTCGTTGGGCGAAATGATGACGCAAGGCCGCGTTTTATTCACCTCGTTCCCTTTCGTTGGATCAAGTGCAATCCAATGAACCGCATACTGGTTAATTACCATGTCCAGTCAGTTATTTCCTCATCATTAAATAGATCGGGAATAACTAATCGGTCATCACCATTTTCTGCCATTTCTTTAAAGGCTTTTTCCCACCCTTTTCGTTTTTCGTCTTCCGGAGCGCTGATTATAATACGGTTATCTTTTACTTCAATGCTCACTTCATTTTCGATAAAGCATTCTTTCAAAAAGGTTTGAGGAAGGATAATACCTTTGGAGTTGCCTATTTTTCTGATATTTGACTTCATGATATAAAGTTATAACAAATTATAACAAATTGCAAATATTCATAAAATCTTTCTTCAGCAATCCCCGTCCAACCCGCAGCTATCGCCTTCAATAATTTCCAGTTGGGGTTTGGGGTTTTCCTGCTGCCATTCGGTATAGGCTTTTTGCAGGGTTTGCTCAAATACAGGTACGGCCTGTGCGCCCGATACGCCGTATTTGTTGTTCATCACAAAAAATGGTACGCCCTGTATGCCTAAATATTGTGCTTCGGCTATGTCGCGTTTTACATCATCGGCAAAGGCATTGCTTTCAAGGGTTTGCCTTACTTCATCAGGATTTAAGCCTATTGCCGTGCCTAATTCGATCAGCGTATCCAGGTCGTCGATGTTTTTGCCATCAGTAAAATAGGCTTTAAACAATTGCTCCTCGGCTTCAATACCTTTGCCATGTTTTTTGGCGAGGTGACTATACCTGTGCGCATTAAAACTATTGGCAACAACCGATTTATCAAAGTTATAGGTCAACCCAACTTCGGCAGCCATTTGGGTAACATGGTTATTTAATTGTTTGGCATGATCGATGGTAAAGCCCTTTACATCAGCGAGGTATTGGTCTATGCTGATATTGGGGTTGGTAACCATATTGGGGTTAAGCTGGAAGCTTTTCCATTCCACCTCTATTTCATCCTGTTGTGCAAATCCCTCTAACGCCTGTTCAAACCGCCTTTTGCCGATATAGCAAAAAGGGCACATTACATCCGACCATATTTCAACTTTCATAAATTCCTTATTTAATATACAAAGTTACTTAGCTGCCCTAATATTGGCGTAAGCGTAAAGTAAAATAAATGTTGCAACTTGTAAAGGTTGTAATGAGTTGGAAAGGTTGTAGTGGTTGAAAAGACCATGGACCATAGTCGATAGACCATAGCACATCCGTTTTTATCCTGCATCGCTATGGTCCATGGACTATTGACTATCGACTTAAAAAGTGCCCTTCTGTTTTCAGGTGAGGCAGAAAATAAACAAACGCTTTTAACCCACAGTTGGAATTTTTTGTGATCTGATTTTTTTTCGGTTTGTATATTCGTCGTATTATGTAAATTTGAATAGATGAAAAAGGCAGAAATTTATAAGCTGATGGACTTGATAGAAGATGTCAAGAAACTTGACGAGTTGATTGCAATTCATCGTCAGGCTGGTTCTTCCGATTTTATGATCAGTCAATACGAGGCAAAAAAAACCCAATTAATGGGTATCCTTATTGATGAATTAGCTTCTCCTCCTGTTCAATCTACCCAAAGCTATTTATTAATAAAAATGCTGTTGAATAAATATTACCCGGTTAAATCGGAACTGGATTTTATTGTAGATAGCGATATCAGCAAGCTGGCGGCAGCTATTTAACTCTTTCCATAGGTGTGTCCGTCCGTTTTTGGATGAGACAGTTAATAAAACAAACGGACGGATTTCTACTCCTTCCAAAACAGCGTATTCGGGTGAAAATGTTTCTGGCTGCGCCAGTACTCACTTGCAGACCTATATTTATTTTGTCGTACTCCGAAACATCGTCAGAGGAATATAAAAATAGCCTATGCTGAATTTTAATTCGGAGTAACAAATCTATAAGCTTGGAAAAATAGCTTTTTCAAAAGAAAAGCTCCGTATTTGATAGTTTTTCTGACAATCTATAAAATGGTTCGCTTTTAGTATCTTCATAATGTGACCACACAAAATTAGCAACCCAATCAATAAACATAAGATTTAATTCGGTATGGCTTTCTGTTGGATCATCAATTAATTTGGTAGCTGAATCTAATTTAAATGCCAATTCAATGTTTAAATATTCAACGCAACTGTTCCCACTTTTTACTTTTACACTTCTTTTATCGCGAATCATATGTATTTCGGGGAAGTTTTTTATCATGGGAAGAGTAGACAGCCCGATCATATAATTATAAAGTTTATTGCCGTCATCCCGTATATGAGACTTTACATTTCCCTTTTAAACAGTAATTGCTCCCAATATCAGATCAGGCTTTTCCCGAATCAAACGAATAATCTTTCCGGCGGCAATTTTCTTTTGCTCGTCGTTCATGCTTGTACCCTTAAGTTCTATACTTGGATTAATCTTAAAAACCTCATAAATATTCTTTACGAGCCTATTGCAATATTTGATATGGTCATTGGGAACAACAAGATATGCGATGGTTAAAAATCGACTTGAACCACCATTTCTAAATGGTTTATCAAACGTCCATCCAAGATCACCGCTTTCATCAAGATAAAGTTTATGAGACATTAAGGCATAAAAAAAGGCAGTCCCTGAGAGCGGTGCACTTATAGTACACTTATGATAGTCTGTGACCGTCACGCTTATTCAGGATTTACCCGCCTATACAAAAGTGCAAATACTTTGCCGTTTTTACAACTATTTGTTAAAACTTATTACCATCAAGTCTTAAAATCAATTTGCCCCAAAAGCTATTTCGGTCAATTCTACTCCTTCCAAAACAGCGTATTCGGGTGAAAATGTTTCCAGCTGTGCCAGTACTCCTGGTAGGCCTGTATTTTGGTTAATTGGGTGCCTTTTAGCGTTCCTGCTGTGCTTAAGCCGTCCCAATCCCAGGTAGAAGCGGTTTCAAGGTCGGTTAAACATCCTGCAGTATCCGGTTTAAAATGCAGGGTTTTGCCGTTTACGTAGCTGTTAAACGCATGGTGGGTTAAACTGTCGGGCTCAATTGTTACCAGTACCGGGGTTACGGCTATTTTATCATTTAATACCCGTTTTTTAAACAAGTGGCGCCAATCGTATGCTTTTGCCTGGCCATTTACTATAACGCTAAGTACCCAGCTTTTGCGGATCAGGGTATCTTTGTTTTTAATGGTACTATCGTGGTCAACATATTGAACCCGGTCGTAGTTTTTCAGGTCGTTATAATCGCTTATAAACAGCGCATCCGACTGTAATATTAACGAATTTGGGTGCTTTGTCAACCATGCGCCCAGGGTAGATTGCTCATAAGGCAGTTCTTTTAAATGCTGCCCTTTAAGCTCGCCCGCTGCTGCCAGGCCCGTTGCCTGGTACCACCACGTTTTGGTGCCTTCATCCTCAATAATAGCATTGTAGTGCCTTGCACCTACCAGCCTGAAGTTTTGCCTTTTGCCGTTGATGATGGGGCTGTAAACCCGGCCTGTGCGGCACATGGTACAATAGGTAACCAGTACGGGCAGCTGGCCCACATTGTCCTGCACTTTATGGTGATAACCCAAATAGTCAACCGGGTAAGCTTTTGCCACGCCATTGTTCATCACACCTATTACCACAAAATTTTCGGGCACCCTGTTATCAGCAGCGCTGGCGAATTTAATGGTATGCGGCTCCTCGAACATGGTGGAGGCTTTGTACTCAAAATCAGTATAGTAAAAGCTGCCCAGGCAGATCAGCAAAACCAAAGCCTTTGCAATCTTCCATGTTTTGGTGTTTTTTGGGAAATATTTAAACAGGTACCAGATGATCATCAGCCCGCCAACTATTCGCAGGGGAAACACAATCTTTTCCAGGTAATAGGATACCGTTATCGCATTCAGCTCCTGGCTGCCGGGGAAAGGCATCAACAGGTAAGCATGTATTAAGCCGGGGACAACAAGCAATATAATGCCTGTCCAAAAAAGCCATGGGTTAGTTTGGTTCTTCATTATTTAGTATCATTCAGACTGGCATACCGGTTTGCCGATGGCAGGTAGCCGTTGTTTTTAAGGATATTGGCCAGCCGGTCGTAAAAGGCCGGTTCGGTTGGTGTAACGCTTGCCAGCCCGTCAACATATTTGTTGTAAAGGCAAAACAGCGCAGCTATCAGCACGGTATCATGCAGCTCCATATCAGTAGCGCCTGCTGCGCGGGCTTTGGCAACCAGCTCCGGGCTTACGGTGCGTGCATCCGCCTGTACACGACGGGCAACCTCCAGCAGTCGTTTCATTTTATTGCTTACAGGGGCATGTTCAGGGTCGTGCTTTACCATTTCGGCGGTTTCGCGTTCTCCCAGCAGGGCATCGGCAGCGGCGGTGTGGGCAGCAGTGCAAAACTTACACTGGTTACCAAAAGAGGTTACTGTAGCGATGAGTTCCCGTTCGCCCTCAGACAAAGTTGATTCACCCCGAAGCAAAATTTGCGTCAGCTGGCGGATAGGCAAAGCCGTATCCTGCCGGTAATTCAGCAAACCGGTAATACCGGGTAAGTTTTCGTCTAAGGGGATATAGGGCATTGGTTTGTTAATCGGCTGTAATTTAGTTGTAAATGTTGTAATTTGTTAACAATGTTGCAAATTTTTGTGGGAGCTGAATTTACGGAATTAAAGAATTAACAGAATTCGATAAATTCGTTAATTCGATCAATTCGGGTTCAGACAAAGGTGTCCGTTTGTTTATTGGAGAGGGGGTGTTATAAAACAAACGAACGCCCTGAAAAAACAGCCTGCCAAACTATTGGGTTAGCGTATCGAACACACCACCCACAATTCGTAATGAATCCGCAGTACCATAGGCGCCATAAAGCATGCCGCTGAAGGTGCCCGAAACAACATGGTGCAGGCCGGGTGTAATGGAATCCTTTTTAATGATAACGATAATTGAGTTTCGAACCTGATTATAGTAACTGTAATAGTGCAATATGTCCTGGTATTGACATTGGCCTTTGCCGGCGATTAACTGGTGGATGCCAACGAAATTTCCTTTTTTGGGGACACTTAAACTCAACGAAGTTTCTTTAAGCACCGTTCCTTGTTTCGACAGGGTATAGGTTCCGCGGATAAAAAATGTGGAGTCGCCGGCAGTGTCTGCATAAAAACCTGATCTCACCATGTTGGGCTCCAATTGTCCGCCAAGGTCTTCATAAAGAAAGGTTTCGCCAAAGTTGGCCCATACATCGCCATTTACCAGGCAACCGAAGGTATTTGCCCCGGTTTCGGTTAAAGGGGGCACCTGCAGGCTTGCTGCCTGTTGGGTATCATCGTACTTATTGCATTGCGACATCATCAGGATAACGGAGTACAACACCAGTTTTTTCATCATGGGTGGTTAAGGTAAATGGCAAACTACCCAATGATACGGGGAATGGCAGGGTATTGTAACAGGCGGCGGGTTTTATTTAGGGGGATGGGGTGTTCGTTTGTTTTCATTTTGTCTGAACTCGAATTTATCAAATTATAGAATTAACAGAATTCAATAAATTCTTTAATTCGATAAATTCGAGTTCAAATGAAATTAACATAACTTAACTTCTTCTTTCTATGCCGTTTTCAAACTAAAATCTTAATTTAGCCTTAAAATCTTAAATCTTTATGCAAATACGAAAAAAAGTATGGTGCGCCTTTATTGCTGTGGCTTGCTTTAGCCTTAATGCCAGGGCGCAAAAAGTTGACTTTACAGAGTACGACCTCCCTAACGGATTGCACGTAATTCTTCATACCGACCATCATGCACCGGTGGTAGCGGTATCGGTAATGTACCATGTGGGTTCAAAAAACGAAGTGGCGGGCCGTACCGGTTTCGCACATTTTTTTGAGCACCTTTTGTTTGAGGGCAGCGAAAATATTAAACGCGGCCAGTTTATGAAGATCGTATCGGCCAACGGCGGCACCAATAACGCCAATACCACGCAGGACCGTACCTTTTATTTCGAGGTGTTCCCCAGTAACTACCTGGAAACCGGGCTTTGGCTGGAGAGCGAACGCATGATGCACCCCGTAATTAACGATATCGGTGTAAAAACGCAGGACGAGGTGGTGAAAGAAGAACGCCGCCAGAGCTTTGATAACCGCCCTTACGGTAACTTCATCAACACCGTAGCCCGCGACCTGTTTACTGCGCACCCTTACCATAACGGCGTAATCGGCGAGATGAAAGACATCGATGCTGCCAAACTCGACGAGTTTAAACAATTCTTTAAACAATATTACGTACCCAATAACGCTGTGCTGACCATAGCAGGCGACATCGACCCAATAAAAACAAAAGCGTTGATAAGCAGCTATTTTGGTCCGGTACCGGGTGGTCCGGCAGTGGTTTACCACAAAACCGAAGAACCGCCGCTAAGCAAACCTATTGTAGATACTTTTTACGATGCCAATACGCAGATTCCCCTCATCGCGGTGGCTTACCGTGTACCGGGCAGGGACAGCAGGGACTCCAAAGTGATGCAGATGATCAGCAATATCCTGTCGCAGGGCGGCAGTTCAAGGCTGTATAAAAAAATGGTGGACGATAAAAAGGAAGCCCTGCAGGTGCTTGCCTTTAATTATTCGCTGGAGGATTATGGCATGTATATTATCGGTGCGCTGCCCAATAATGGCACAGCCCCCGATGTGCTGAAGAAAGATATTGACGACGAAATAGTAAAGCTGCAAACCGACCTGATAAGTGAGGAAGACTACGCGAAGCTTGAAAACCAGATGGAAGACAACTTTGTGAACGCCAACAGCCGCCAGATAGGCATTGCCGAAAGCCTGGCCAATGGTTATACCTTCGACCATAAACATACCAACGAACTGAACGAGGAACTGGCGGTGTATAAATCTATCACCAGGGAAGACATAAGGGATGCCGCAAAAAAATACCTTGATGGCAACCAGCGCCTTGTATTGTATTATTTGCCCGGTAAGGCTAAAGCTAAATAATAAACCTATTACGAAAAAACACCATGAAGAAATTTATATTGATAGCTGCCGGGGCATTGTTAATACAATACACACAGGCACAAACTGTTGACCGCAGCAAGGAACCTACGCCGGGCCCTGCGCCAGTATTAAAAATAAAAGATCCGGTTATTTATAAGCTGCCCAACGGCATTACCGTGTTGGTGGTTGAGGACCATCGCCTGCCAAAGGTTACCGCCAATTACATGATTGACGCCAGCTCGGTTACTGAAGGCGAAAAAGCAGGCGTATTGAACCTGATGGGCAGCATGCTGAACGAAGGCACCAAAAGCATGCCTAAAGCCACATTTGACGAAGCAGTGGATAAGCTGGGCGCCAACGTTAGCCTTAGCTGGAACGGCGGTTACGCTTCGTCGCTTACCCGTTATTTTAAAAAGGCTTTTGGGTTGATGGGACTGGGCTTAAAAGAACCAGCCTTTACCCAGGAATCGTTTGATAAGCTGAAATCGCAGGAGCTAACCAGCCTTAAATCGCAGGCCCGCAGTGCAAAGGCTATTGCAGGCAGGGTTACCAACGCCCTCGCCTACGGCAAAAACCACCCGGATGGCGAGTTTGAAACTGAAGAAAGCATCCAGAAGCTTACTTTGCAGGATGTGAAAAACTTTTATGCCAAATATGTCACTCCATCCAGAGGCTATTTAACCATTACCGGCGACATTAAGCCTGCCGACGCACAACTGCTGGCAACAAAGGTTTTAGGCGGATGGAAAGGCGCAAAGATCACCATTGAAAAAATTCCTGATACACCAAACCCGGCTAAAACAGAGATTGACCTGGTGGATCTGCCAAGTGCGGTACAATCGGAGATCCACATCGTTAACCTGACTAACCTGAAGATGAACAGCCCGGATTATTTTCCGGCCCTGATAGCCAATTACATATTGGGCGGCGGTGCACAAAGCCGCTTGTTTATGAACCTGCGCGAAAAGCACAGCTTTACCTATGGCGCTTATTCATCATTAGGGGCAAGTCGCCTGCAGGGTATGTTTGATGCCAGCGCATCTGTACGTAATGCAAAAACCGATAGCGCCGTTACTCAATTTTTAGCGGAGATTAACAAAATGCGCACCGAAAAGGTAAGCGACGAGGAACTGAAGAACGCCAAGGCCCTGTATGCAGGCTCATTTGCCCGCGGACTGGAAGACCCGGCACGTACAGCAACTTTCGCCAGCAATATCCTGATATACAATCTGCCTAAAGATTTTTATAAAACCTACCTGCAAAAGGTTAACGCCGTAACTATTGACGATGTGTTGCGCGTAGCACAAAAATACATGCTGGGTGATAACCTGCGCATAGTTATAGTCGGCAGCGCAGGCCAGGTAGCCGATGGCTTAAAGAAAAGCGGTATCCCGGTAAATATGTTTGATAAATATGCAGCACCGGTAACTGCGCCCGCTGTAAAGCAATAAACCACCCTATCATAATGCGAAGGAGCTTGCTTAGGCAGGCTCTTTTTTTGCTTCTTTTTGTCATTTCGACGAGCCTGCCTGCCGGTAGGCAGGGAACGAGGAGAAATCTATACACCATACCCGCCGGTACACGCCGCGTGTATAGATTTCTCTCTATCGTTCGAAATGACAAATTTTATTAAGGCTGAGGTTACCCATATTGATTATATTTGAACGATTATGCAAAACGATAGGTTTTTTAATGCAATTGAATCTGAAGAGCAGTATGAAAAAGCACTGGCGAGGATCTATTATTTAATGCAAACGGATATTAAAGACGGTTCTGCTGAAGGTGAAGAATTGGAATTTTTAGCTATTATTGTTGAAGCATATGAAAAAGAACATTATCCAATCCCTTCTCCCAAATAATATCTTATAAAATGGATCCCAGGCAAAAAAAGATATTTATGATGATAGGCCTGTTCGCATTTTTTTTTGGGAGTATGATCATCTTCTCCTATTTCAACGCTATGCGCAAAGCCGGTTTGCAAAAAAGCGATCTGAATTATTGCAATTGAGCGTTTTATAAAAACCGTCCGGGTGTCCGCCAACTGTCTCACCCAAAAACGGACGGACACTTTTTAAGTCAATAGTCAATAGTCCATAGACCATAGCCATGCGGAATAAAAACCGATGTGCTAAGGTCTGTCGACTATGGTCCATAGTCTTTTCAACCCTTCCAACTTCTCACAACAAATACAACTTCTTCCAACCAAACCACTACCTTTACCCTACCAATTATACTACATGACTACTGAACAAACTACATACGATGCCATCGTTATTGGCTCGGGCATCAGCGGTGGGTGGGCCGCTAAAGAACTTTGCGAACTGGGTTTAAAAACCCTTGTGCTGGAGCGTGGTCGCAATGTCGACCATATTAAAGATTACCCCACTGCCACCATGGACCCCTGGGAGTTTAAGCACCGCGGGCAAATGACGCTGGAGTATCTGAAAAAAAATCCCTACATCAGCAAAGCTGCCGGTTTGGGCGAGGAGTGTGCGCATTTTTTCATCAAAGATAAAGATCACCCTTACATCCAGGAGAAACCTTTTGAGTGGATCAGGGGCTACCAGGTTGGCGGTAAATCGCTCACCTGGGGGCGTGCCTGCCAGCGCTGGAGCGACTTTGAGTTTACCAATCCGGCAAAGTTTGGCTATGGTATCGAGTGGCCCATCGGGTATAAAGACGTAGCGCCATGGTATTCGCATGTAGAGAAATTTATAGGCGTATGCGGCAATAAGGATGGCATAGAAGCCATGCCTGACGGCGAGTTTTTACCGCCTTTTGATATGAATGCCGTGCAATCTCATTTGAGCGAGAGCATCAAGCAAAACTACCCCGGTCGTCACCTGGTACATGCACGCTGGGCGCATCTTACGCAACCCAATCAAATTCACCTGGACCAGGGCCGTGCCAAATGTCATGCCCGTAATGAGTGTATGCGCGGTTGCCCTTTCGGCGGTTATTTTAGTTCGAATAGTTCGACCCTGCCATGGGCAAAGCGTACGGGTAACTTAACCATAAGGCCCTTTTCGGTAGTACATTCCATTATTTATGATGAGCAAAAAGGCAAAGCCAGCGGAGTAAGAGTGATTGATGCCAATACCAAGGAAGTAACAGAGTTTTCGGCGAAGATCATCTTTGTAAACGCTTCGGCGCTGAATAGTAATTTGGTGCTGCTCAACTCAACTTCTAACAGATTCCCTGATGGTTTGGGTAATGATAACGGCTTGCTGGGTAAGTACGTAGCTTTTCAAAACTACCGGGCGTCTATCACCGCTACGATAGATGGTTTTGCTGACAGGTATTATTTCGGGCGAAACCCAACAGAGCTTATCCTCGCTAATTATACTAACCTGCATAGTCATGAAATGGATTATTTTGGTGGATTTACCACGTTTATGGGCGCTTATCGCCCTCCGCACCCGGATACCATTACCGGCAACGAGATAGGCGGCGAATATAAAGACGCCTTAACCGAACCCGGCAACTGGCGCCTGTACATGTACATGCAGGGCGAAACGGTGCCCAAAGCCACCAACCATGTACGTTTAAGTAAGGATCAGAAGGACCAATGGGGTATACCGCTGCTCATAACGTCGGTGGAGTATGATGATAACGATGAGCGTATGATCCAGGACTTTTTAAAGCAGAGCCGCGAAATGCTGGAGAAAGCCGGTTGCAAAAACATCGAAACAAACGAAAATAAACAGGCTCCCGGTTTGGATATCCACGAAATGGGCGGTTGCCGTATGGGGAAAGATCCGGCGACATCGTTATTAAATGAGCATAACCAGCTGCACCATTGTAAAAACGTATTTGTTACCGATGGCGCCTGTATGGCAAGCACCGGCAATCAAAGCCCGTCGATTTTATACATGGCTTTAACCGCAAGGGCAGCCAACTTTGCTGTTGATGAGCTGAAAAAGGGGAATCTTTAGGGTTGTCATTGGGTCATTAGGTCATTGGGTCATTGGGTCATTGGGTTGTTTTTTGTGAGTTGTTTAATTGTTGCATTAAAAATTAACTTTAAATAAACAATTATTAATTAAACTTGTATTTCGTGATAACTGTTTAATTTAAAACGGGACTGATGTATCCGTAGTCCCCTGAAAAGGAGCGTCATTATCTATGAAAACAAAAGAACTCAGCAATACAATTAAGGCATTATTTGCCGGCGATAAAGGCCTGCTGGCTATGGATGAAAGCATAGCTACCTGTAATAAGCGTTTTGAAGAAGTAGGCATCCCCCAAACTATTGAATACCGCCGTGCTTACCGCGAAATGATTGTTACCACCCCGGATTTGGGCAAATGCCTCAGCGGCGCTATCTTATTTGATGAAACTATTTACCAGGCGACTAAAGACGGGATATTATTTATTGATATCCTGAAAAAAGCCGGTATAGTACCCGGTATTAAGGTAGATGAAGGTACTACCGACCTGGCGGGCTTCCCCGGCGAAAAAATAACCCTGGGTTTGGATGGGTTAAAGGAGCGTTTAGCCAAATATTATGCCCTGGGCTTGCGTTTTGCCAAATGGAGGGCAGTAATTTCCATCAATTCGGTTACACCCACACGTGGTAGTATCGAGGCCAATATGCACGCGCTTGCCCGTTATGCAGCTATGTGCCAGGAAGCCGGTATTGTGCCGATAGTGGAACCCGAAGTATTAATGGACGGTCCGCACGACCTTAAAAAATGCTTTGACGTTACGTCGAGGGTGCAGCGGGTATTGTTTGAGCAGTTGTATTCGCAAAATGTTAATTTAAAATGGGTTATCCTGAAACCCAATATGGTATTACCCGGCTTAAGTAACCCAAAACCGGCAAGTATTGAAAAGGTTGCCGAGGCTACGGTAAATTGCCTTTTACAATCGGTACCGGCAATAGTACCGGGCATAGCCTTTTTATCAGGCGGACAATCGGCAGAGTTGGCAACAGCACACCTTAACGCCATGCACGTAAAATATAAAGGCAAGCTGCCCTGGGCGCTCACTTTCTCCTTCGCCCGGGCCATACAGCAACCTGCTATGGAATTATGGAAGGGTAAGGATGAAAATGTGGAAGCCGCTCAAAAAATGCTTTACCATCGCGCAAGTTTGGATAACGCTGCACGCCGGGGTGAGTATACGCCGGATATGGAGAAGGTTTTTGTTTGATCGAAATGCTGTCCAGATTGAGATATCAGGAGATATACTTGACTTTGTATAACTTAAAGTTTTCGTCTTTTGTGAGTACCGTTAACTTTTCTGAAATTCCCTGAGCAATAATTAATCTGTCAAAAGGATCGTTGTGAAAAAGTTCCAATTTGTTTAGTTCCTGGATATGCTCGAATGTTATAGGTAATATTTCGATATCATTTTCAATGCATATTTTAGTAATCTCATTGAAATCTGATTTTAGTTGAAGTTTGTTTAGCTTCATTTTGATGGCAATTTCCCATATGCTGGCAATGCTAAAAAAACATTGATTTTCAACATTTTTAATTTTAGCTATCATTTTTTCAGATAAGGATTTATCGCCGTTTATAAACCAGATAAATATATGAGTATCCAATAAAATGTTCATCACATATATTCTTTGAAGTCCTCCAAAGGTTCATCAAAATCGTCGGATACCTTAAAGAAATCCTTTGAGTAACCAAAAGTACGCTCTTTGATTTTTTTTTCG
>Ga0206938_1140_pt1 | contig 18434 bp, 16 predicted proteins | sample Alteio_BWOrgHeat_12_FD_152918 | JGI IMG/M metagenome (GOLD analysis project Ga0206938, IMG submission 152918) | Enriched cells from forest soil in Barre Woods Harvard Forest LTER site, Petersham, Massachusetts, United States -... | ecosystem: Environmental > Terrestrial > Soil > Temperate forest >... | reverse complement strand
CCTGCTTTTCTGCAATGTTCCTGTGCTTACGTAATTTACCGGTACAAAATCTGCAGCCATATCACAAAATTTCGGGCCGGTTTAACAGATTTCCTTCATTAATGTAATACGGATAAACACTATTATTCCGGCTGTTGATCTGTTTGATCATGTAATCAAGCTTAATATAAATTATGCCATTCGCGTAATCGCTTGTGTCAACGGTAACGCTGTTCAGGGTTATCCTGGGCTCAAAATATAAAATTGCATTTGTTATTTTGTCAGTCATCTGGGCCACCAGGGTACTGTCAATATCTTCAAATAAAAACTCATTCAGTTTGCAGCCATATTCGGGCACCATCAGCCGTTCACCGTTAAAGGTGGAAAAAAGGATGTTCAGGCTTTGCTCAATATCGGTTATGCCCGAAACAATGGTTACATCGCCGGTCGACTTATTAAAATCAGGCGGGAAACTCCAGCCGGCGCCTAAAAAAAAGTTGTCGTCTTTTATAATGCTCATCCCTAACCTCCTATCATTACCGTTGGACATCCGAGTACAATACTTCCCCCATGGGCGGTAGTGTCACCCATCCTTGCTGCAGGCAGGCCGCCTATGGTAACCGTAGCCGACCCTCTGGCAATCACATCAGGTGGGCCGACACAAACAGCCATATCACCTACCCGCGCGGCGGGCAGTTTGCCTATCAAAACTGTTGGCAAACCAATACTTATAGGGCCGCCCACATGCGGTATGGGTACTAATGCCGGCGTTACCATCGGGCATACATGCATATCGGTTATTCTTGCTGCTGGTGGCATATTTTTTTCTTTTAATTAATCATAACCATGGCTCCCTGCACTACAACCTGGCCTGATGCCGACAATTCCGCCGAGGCGTTGCCATGGATTTTTGCTTCCGCTTCGGCAGTGGCCGAAATTTGCATACCGCTGGCTGTTAAATTGGCCGTTGCCTTAATATCAATATTCCCGGTTGCATTAAGGGAAATATTGCCCTGCGCATTAATGTTAACGTCTTTTATGCTTTGGATGCTCACCCCATCCGACGACATGGTAATTGTGTTATTATTCTGATCGGTGATCGTAATTTTTTCATCCGCTTCACTTAAAACAATGCTGTTTTTTTTAGGCGTGGTGATGGATGTTATTAATTTCTTATCATCAAAAGTTATTTTAAGCTGGCCGTTAGTAACCAGGCCCTTATTGATATTCTCTTTATCCGGTTCAAAAGGGGCCGTTTTTGCACTGCTGTACATCGATCCCAAAATTACCGGGTAACGCGGGTCATCATTTAAAAAACCAAGCAATACCTCGTCGCCAACCTCCGGATAAAAAAAGGAGCCGGCGTTATTTGTGGCATACATTTGGGCCATCCGCGCCCAAACTCCTTTTGAATCTGAGTCAATCAGCGGGATTCTAACCAAAACCCTGTATTCATTATCCGGATCTTCATTAATTTGTATCACTACCCCGTTTTGTAATCCCTGTACTCCCGGAATTTGTGACGAAGCCGGAGCAGCCATTATATTTAATTCACTTTCGGCAAACCACTCCGACGACCAACCTAAATCAGCCTCAGTTGCCCATTCGCCATTTTCAAGGCGGTTCCGTATGCCCGAAACAAAAGCGTTTCCGTTAAACCGGCTGCCCAGGCCTTCTATCTGTAGCAGCAGGCCTGGTTTTATAAGTGAACTTCCCTGGAATTGTGCAGTCCCGGTGATTTTTGCCAGCTGCGCTTTTGCCAGGCGGGCATTTGCCCACACCTGCAGGCTTTGCTGATCAAGCGGTACGGTTGATTGCAAATGAAAATCAGATGGAGACATCACAGCAGCAAGAGTAGTGCTGGTAATATTGCCGGGCAAAACAAATCCCGGGTCAACGGCGTTTGCATTGATAAGGGCCTGGGTCTTCATATCCCACGAACTGCTTTGAACTGCCGACAACTGACTGCGGGAATCCATCGTTACATCAATGCTTACCAGGCTTTCCCCATATTTAACCGATAACACCGGGTCTTTTGAAGTATCTGGTTTTGATATGGTTATTTTACCCTGGTCAACTACCACAATCTGGCCGTTCACATCGGCCCTTGTCAGCATAAAGTCCCAGTCGCTGGCGTAAAATTGAATAATCTCGGGGAGTTGTGGCGTAGTAGCTTCAACTGACTTGTCAAGCCCATAGCCGGAGATCACGTCCGAAATCGCATCGCTGTCGCTTTTACCCACAAATACGGCGTTTTTACGGCCGACAGTCATTTTTATGGCCTTGTCGCGGCATTCCACTATCAGCATAGAACCTCCTCTTTGAGTAATTTTAAGAGATTGTTTGATAATGATGCCACTAAAAATGGTGCTGTTGTTTGAATGATAACCGGCATTAATGGTTATGGAATTGCCGGGGATAAAATCATCAGAGTCGCTTATCGGGAAATCTTCCCCCGAAGGGGTGCCATCAAGGATATGAATCCTCGCGGCGGGAATACGGTTAACGGCATTCTCAACAAAGATGGAGAATACCTGGTATGCACCGTTAATTTCTTTTCCGTTCACCATGATCGCAAACGAAACCAGGTCAGTCTTTTCAGTAACAGGACTGGATATTGCCATAAATTACTATTTTGATAAGGGGCTAAAAATCAGCTGGTCGCCAGGTTTAATATTCCGGAAATCAGTCAGCTTATTGATCCGGGCAACGTCAAGGTAATAAGCGCTGTTACCGTAGATGCGATAGCAAAGCAGGGGGAGTGTATCGCCTGCCATTACAGTTCTTACATGCGAAAGATCAGCTGATTCTTTCTGCACCGAAAGATTAAGCGTATCCGGGTCAATAAATCCTTTAAAACTTAAGTTGATCTTTGCCCGTAGTGGATTGCCGTTTGGTTTAAACAAGGTATAATTTATCTCCATGCTGGTTAACCTGCATTTAAAAAGCAGGTTGCCCCAGCTTATTTTGAGATAGTTGGGACTGTGAATGGAGCCATTGTATTTATAGATAACATTTTTCAGCTTATTTATCTCGGTAAAAACGTCGGGGCAGGGGTTTGGCGACGAAAGTACACCCGTACCATCATACAGCAGTTTCAATGAAATGGTTTCAGCTTCCGTATTGTTATACCTTATAGTTTCGCCCCCTGTACCCATCGCCTGGTTTTTAGTTTCATAACTGAGCGTATGGCTATGGGTATATTCCTCCGGGTTGATCATTACGGATACAGAACTGCTTGTGCCATCAGTAAATGAGGCCTGCTGAGAAAACTTTTCGTCTTTATAAGCTGTTATTGTTAGCTTTTTTAATTCACCTCCGGGCATTGTTAGCGTTCCTTATTTTTCTGCATCTCATTTCGCATTTTTTCGAGGCATTGTTCAATGATATCTTCTTTAATTACCTCTATTTGTTTTTTATCGAAATGAGTGTTTTTTACATTAGTATCATGGCTGGAAATTGTTGCCTTGATTACCAATTCTCTTATTTCTATTGGCATATCAACTCAATTGATTTATTTAAAGTGTATTACATCAGGGCGTAGGCGGAATATATACTTTTGTAAAAAAGCTATAAGCAAATTCCAGGGTCTCGATCACGATAGCATTTTCCTGCGACTTAAAATCTGACGCTCCCCATTTTACGGGCCAGGCATCGTTAAACAACCACGACATCAGTTTATTACCCTTACTGTCAAGCAATGAAACGGTGATGGCCTGGGTTTTGATAGGCTGACCAAAGTCCGACTCCGTAGTTTCCTTACACCAATCGGCCAGTGCCGAACCATTGGTAACCAGGCCCCGCTTTAATACTAAATTTGAATACTTAGCGGGCAAAGGGAGCCGGTGCTTAAAACGATTCTCCCCACCTTCCGCAACTTCGTCTATCCCCAATTCAGCATTAAGCCCCGATACCTCCTGGAAAGCGGCATCCACCGTATTGCTGCCGGCACTATATTCCAATTTAAAATAAAACCCTACCGGCGGGTACATTTCGGGCATGAATGCTTACTTGTTGGTTACGGTTAATCCCTCATGTGCTATCTCAATAGATTCAATGGCTATTTCATTCCCTTCTGATTTCAGGTCAGTGCCTGTTACTTTTGTGGGCCAGGCATTGGTTAAAGTCCAGGTCATGGTTGGGTTGCCTTTTTCGTCGAGCAGTTTGATGATTATATTGATCCGCTCAATAGTATTCATTTTAATTTTTGAATACCAGTCAAAAAAAGCATTGTCTTTAACAAAAGTCCCCCGTTTCATTGTCACATTGCCATACTTTGCAATGCCCGGCATTTTTATGGTCGAAAATGTAGCGCTTGTACTATGCCTGTACTCCAGCACCTGCGTTTCGGCCTCCAGGCCGGTTACTTCCTGGAAAGCTAAATTTGTTTGCGATGTGCCCCAATCCACAGAGAACCTGAATTTCGGAAGAGGCCAGATATTATTTTGTGCGTCGCCTGCCATGGTTTTATTTTTATAAATTATTTAAGGTTTATGATTTTTGCATTTGTTGTTCAAAAGTGATAACAAGGAATTCCGCAGGATGCGATACAGCAACCAGCACGGCAATCCGCATAATGCCATTAAGAATGTCGTCGCCGGTCATGGTAGTCCCCAGTCCAACCGAAACACTGTAGGCGTCTTCGGCTTTGGCGCCGGCCAATGCCCCCTGTTTCCATAATCCATTTAAAAAATTCGAGATCATGCATTGCACGGTTACCCAGGTATTGGCCACGTTAGGTTCAAAAACATAATTGCGTGCCGCCAGCTTAACCGATTGTTCTATCATGATCATTGTGCGGCGTACATTAATGTACTTCCAATCCTGGCTGTTACCGTCAAGGGTGCGTGCACCCCAAACCAATACGCCCACGCCCGGAAACGAACGGATCAGGTTGATTGATTTCCCCGAAACAGCATCAACGTTTAAATTATAAATTTCGCCCTGCTCATCGTCTGTGAAATTATAAAGCGGGTTAGTAACCGCCGTTAAACTTACGTTCGCCGGGGCTTTCCATACGCCACGGTTGTTATCTACCGCAGTATAAACGCCTGCCATCGCTGGTGCAGCCGGCAATACGTTCAAAAACTTGGTTACAGCTTTAATAATGGTATTGTAGTTGGCGCTAACTGCCAGTAATGAATTGTTGGCTTTAAGGATATCCTGGGGATCGGCGGGTGTAGCGCCTCCTTTCAGTAAACCGCCCACTTTTCCGTAAACGCCTGCTACAGCCGGGCTTCCTCCCTGGTCGGCAGCAGTTAAAGCGGCTAGCAGCGTTGTATCGAAATAAGAAAAATTAACATCGGTTTTCTGAACTATGGTAGTTTGCAGCCATGGGAAATAAGCGGCACCGTAATTTAAGTAGTTTTCCCCCACATCGTTCCTGAAATTCCCTATCAGGTCATCTGCTGCCAATGTCAGCGCGTCAACAAAAGTATCGCCGCCCTGCAAATCAAAAAGTGCGAACCTGCTTTGGGCGTTGCTGCAGGCCTGCAGCATATTTTCCATTAACGTTGAATAATTGCCTTCATCCAGCAACAAGCCGTCGGGGATAACAATCAGCGTTGGTTCTATTTCATTCGCTACTTTATCCAGCCCGGCTTTCAGGTCAGGATACGAAATACCGTTCGGCGCTGAATAGGTGCCCACCGATACGATATAACATTTGCCGCCGCCATTTTGATAAAAAAGCTGTAAACTGTTATACAGGTAAAACATGGTATTGGGCACTGCGGAAAGCACATAGGGTGTTGAGGTTGTTCCGCTGCTTAGTGAAAAGTCATAAGGGTCGCCCGGGTTTTTTGGCGCGGCTACAGCAACTTTGTAATTTGGGCCACCGCCAAAAAATGTGATGTAGTCATTCATCGAAGATATGGCTACAGGTTTCATGTGAAAGCTGTTGCCCTGGTACCCGGCCTGCTGGGTATACCCGATAAAAACAGGAACCGCCGTGGCTACCTCAACTATTGAATTAGGGAAAGCATTTAATTCCTGGATATAGACGCCCGGGGTTAATGGATTGTTGGGATTCATCATAAGCTAATGCAATAAAGGTTTATCTTTTTAATTATTTAGTTTAAAAATTAATCTTACCTGCCGCTTAAAAACCGGATTTGTTGTTTTGATAAGTTTTTAGGTAAGGGGTGAATTATTAGAATTGCTACCCTGCCAAAATTCCTCTGTACAATAAAACATCGGATAAATCAGCCTTATAAATGTATGAAAAAATATTCCCGGTTTTCATACTATGTTAATAAAATTTTTTTTCGCGGCGTTTTTTTAAATCAGTTTAAGCACCGGCTGTTAAACCGGATTTACGGGTTTTTCGCCAACAAAATTTTCATCTTTATTTACCTTATAATCCACCTCCCTGATTAGCGGCGTTTCGGCTGTGGCCACATTTTCCTGTATAGTTAACATCCGCATTTTATAAATAACCGAAGGCAGGTACCTGCCGCCAAGCATCCCCCATAAAAAGCTCCATTCCTGGTAGGTGGTTTTATCGAGCTCAAAAATAAGTTTTTCAATACCCGGGTTTAATTTGGGATAGCTTTGCTTATCAAACAGGTAACTGCCCTGGAAAAAGCTTACCGTTCCGGATATAAATTTTAAAGCTTCCTGGTAATCGGTAAAACTGGCCGAAAAAAGCAGGGATAAATTAATGTGCAGCGGAGGATTTATATGTACCGAAGTTTTGCTGGCCTGGTTCACTTTAATTGACGGCAAATTCCGGATGGATGTTTCGTGCTCAATGTTTATTAAAGTGATAACAATTTTATCCAGATTTTTTACCGGTACCGAACCATCTATGTTAACGATAGAGGCAATGGCAACCTTATCTTCGGCAACTGAAAAAGTACTTTTTAAAAAAGAATTCAACTCAGCAGCCACAAATACTAAAGCTTCATTGATCATAATTTACGGCATTATTACTCCACCGGCCCAAAACCATGTCCCCGCACCGGTTTGGTACCATTTTGAGCAGCTGGCAACATTTTCACCATCATTTGTATAACCGGTGTATGACAGCATTGTGTTCGCTTCAACCCTGCCAATCGGGTCAATGGTTCTGTCGGGGGTTTTCCTGATGTGTAAGGGGCATATTGTCCTTACCTGCCCTTTTAACGGTGTGGCGGCATAACCGGGAACTGCCTGTACCGGAGCCACTTTGTTTGTAGCCAGCATAATCAGGTGGTCGAAGTCGACCTTTTGCCCGGGGCAAGCTTTGATGGAGTAAATTTCGTGATGCCCGATGATATGGTCCCTGTCTAACGGAATTCCCCACCGCTGCGAAATATCAGCAATCAGCGAACTGCTGGAGGCGTACATTTCGTCGGTCCATTCCGAATATTCATCACCTTCGTGTTCAATGCCGATGGTGTACAAATTAGGATTGATAACATACCCGTTGCCGCCTGTTTTTATCAGTTTCCAGGTGGGGTCATTTACCCTGCCGGCATGCCAGGCTACGTCAGTTTCCAAAACATAGCGATGCACTTCGCCATTGGTGCCAACGCCATAATGTGCCGATACCTGCGACTTCGGACTGGCAAACCAGCTGTCGGTGCCCGATAGTGTCCCTTCCATAATATGTATCACGATGGTAATAGGGTTATACCCCTGGCGGCCTTTTACAAAATTAGGGCTCGGTTTATAAGTAATTTCCATATTTATCCTGCTGCGGGGTTGCCGTTAAAAGTTGCCTCATCCTTAATAAATTCCGGTTCTATTTTTGCCACCGCATTTAAAACCGCGGCTCCTTGCTGTATTTGTGCAATGGGGTTAATCACCTGGTTGTTTTGCCCCGTATCCGCATCTGTCGCCGGAGCGGTTACCGGCTTATTCTCATTTGTTTTCAAAGCGATGTAGGTGCCCGAGCTTATTCCCAATAAAACGAGGTTATTCGGGGTAACCTCGGGGAGGATCAGGCTAATGTTGAATTTTGCATTTGCTACTGCCTGCCCAAGGTTAAACAGTATTTTGAAACAAAACCACCCGCCTATTATTAAATTAAATAACAAACATTGCAGGCGGTGTAAGCTTACGCCATTTTCGTCAGATAAAATATCCAGTAAAAAACCTTCTCCCTCCTCATCCTGTGAACGTGTTACCGAAGGGTTTTTTTGGTCCGATACGTCAATTAACCTTCCGGCGGTTAATGTTCCTGTGCTTATACCTAAAATAATGAGCGTTGAATTTGCAAATGTGGGGATATCGTGATTGCCGATACAGATAATAATGGTTACAAAGCCCGACAAAATGATAATGAGCCAAAAGGCCAGCTGCACCTTTGCAAAGCTGTAGGGCTTTTTGGTTGCCGTACTGCTGTCGCGCAGCATATCAAATTTTAAATCCAGAAAAACTACCAGGGCGAGCAATGCAAAAGCGACCACCGGGAAGTAGATTTCGTAATTAGCTGTATTTTTCATTTAAATAATTATTTGCTTCGCGATATTATTTTAGGCTGACAGGTGTTTTGAATAGCGCTGCGGAAAGACTGAAACTTTTCAGGCCGTCCTGCTATTCCGTTCATACCTGCCAATTTTTTAAAAATATGGATAGCTACCCGGGAGTACTCAAATTCAAAAATATTTCAATATCCTATCACAGGTAAAAAGATGTGATAAATAGTTCAGGATGCTAACCGGGTTCCATTATTTTAACTTTGAAATCCTAAGGCAAGATAATACTATTCTGTTCAATAATACAATAGCAAAATTATTTATTGTTAAAATATTTTTTGTTTAAAGCGAGGCGCCCTTCGCACAAAAGGAAGTCAGGGCAAACGCATTGAAATAAATTAAAGACTGTTTGAATTAAGCAGTTGGTGAAAGGAGGCTCCCATGGAGCCTATGACGAGGGAATTTCGTTTTCTATAAACAGGCGACTCCTATCGGAGTCGAATTGGCCTTGATAAAATGATCAATTGGCTCCAGTGGAGCCGTGTGTTTATAGAATAAAACAGAAAATGGCTTAGGCTCCATTAGGAGCCACCACAATTGAGACGGATTTTGGAGTAACAATTGTCCGAATAATTTTAATGCGATTGCGTTGAAATGGAAGTGAAATTTTTGCTTGCTTTTGATAATATACGTAACTTTCGTTTGTGAACCCCAGCCTTATTTATGAAAGCAGAGAAGATAAATCCTAAAACAGCCATAAAGCCGCAGAAAGAACTGCCATTTACGCTTTCGCGGAATGCACTTTCGCTGCCGGCGGTTCCCTTTTTTCAAAGAAAACCCGTTACGCAGGCAAAATCGGCTGACGTAATTCAAAGACACCCTGCTGATGATGGAAATAAAGATATAGTGAAAAAACCATTGGCTGCAAGCGTGGCTGCTGTAAAAAAATATAAGAAAGATAGTAAAAAAACAAAAGCTGTTGTATGGAAGCGGGTATTGGAAAGCGTGGAGACGAATGAGGCGTTTTGGGCGAAGCGCCGCAACCACGTAATGCTGGGTGAAAATGAAACCCCGCCAGGCGGTTTTCACAGTAAAAAAAGCGCTGCAGACGCATTTACCCGGGTGGTGGGGCCAACAAACCCGCCAAACGCCGGCAAAAGCGTTGTTTACAAACAATGGCATAAAAATAAAACTGATAACAGCGCTGCGAATTTGAATAGAAAGATCTCAACCTTTTTTCCCGACAATTGGGAGGAAGAAAAAATAATGGCGGCAGTTTTACTGAAAAACGCCGGGGAGGAACATCAGGTGGAAGCTTCCTTTGGACTTGTAGCAAATGAGGGGACCGCTTATCCCGAATCTGACCTTGCAGACCCCGCTTAAAATAGGCTCTGATTGAAAATCCAAATGTATATTACCTCCCGCTCACACCGTCTTCCCATCTTTGGCAAGCTCCCTTTTTATACCATTGATCAAATCCTGCTGTATCACCTTGAAATCGTCGCGTTTTACTGCTTTTAACAGCGAATAGCGGATGATATTGATGATAGCCCCACCAGCGAGTTCATATTTTTCGGCAATGCTTTGCAGGTCGATGTCGTCATCAAGCAGGACATGTTTTGGGAACGCATGCTGCCAAAGGCGCAGCCGCTCTACAGGGCCGGGCATAGGGAAATGGATCATGGATTGAAAGCGGCGGCTAAAGGCTTCGTCCATATTGGCCTTCATATTAGTAGCTAATATAATGATGCCCGGATAATCCTCTATCCGCTGCAGCAGGTACGACACCTCCTGGTTGGCATACCGGTCGTTTGAGCTGCTGGTAAGCGTTCGCTTGCCAAAAAGGGCGTCAGCTTCATCAAAAAACAAGATCCACCCTGTATGTTCCGCCTTGTCAAAAACAGCGGCCAGGTTTTTTTCTGTTTCGCCAATGTATTTGGATATCATCATAGACAAGTCTATCCGGTACACCTTTAACCCCGAAGTTTTGCCCAGTAAGCTTGCCGTAAGGGTTTTACCTGTCCCCGGGGGGCCATAAAATAAAGTGCGGTATCCGGGTTTTAAGGTTTTTTTCATGCCCCAGTCGTGCAATAAAACATCCCCGTAAGCTATCCAGTCGCGAATTTCCTCAATCGCCTCAAGGGTGTTTGCTTCCAGAACAAGGTCGGCCCAATGCATTTCTGTAGTAATTTCCTTCGCCGGGAATTGTGAACTGAAATGGGGCCCTTCCATCGTACCCCGTGTAAACAAGGCAAAATACTCCGCCGACAGGGTTAAAATGCCACTTAAAAATGGTTCGTCAGCTGCCGCGCTAACCAGTTTAAGTATGTTGTATTTAAAAAGAAAATGTTCATTGCTGAATAATTCAAATACTTTTAACCGGTTTTCAGGTTCGCCGCCGCTCAATATAAAGGCAGCGGTTTCTGCGGTGGGAATAAAGCCCGAATGGTGCTGCCCTTTAAAACCGCCAAATTCAGAGAAGTTGCGCTCGTAAGTATTGTTTTTAATGAAAAACACATCGAGCAGGTTAGGGGAGATGTGAGGGGCCAGCACCAGTGCCAATAGTACGCGTTCATCAAAACCGGGCCGGTGCTCCTGTATAAAGCGGGCATAGGGCGATATATGATCATGATATTCAGGCGGTTTGATGTCATAAATAGCTGCATTTTTTTGCCCGGTATCCCAATATAATTTAAACCGGGCGTCAATAACTTCGGCAAGCCATTGCATTTCGGTATTTAAAACCACGGCGTTTTCATGCTGGAATTTTTTTGATGGGTGATGATCGGCGGTCAAGGTCATATTTATGGTAAATATAACGTGTTTAGCAATTAAAAAATAGCGAAAAGGGAGATTTTAAAGCCGGGCCTGTGCGATTCCCCTCTTGAGAGGGGTGGAGGGGTGTGTTGACGAGTATGCCTGCTAACCCCACAAAAAACAGCCTGAATCTAATTAAGCCCCGAAATGATGGTGGTTGCATCACTAACATCCAAACCAACAAGATCATTATAAGCCTGGGTAAGCTTTTGTTCGGTAGCGGTATTGCCCGCGTATTATTTACGAAGGGTGTACCATTTAAAAATGAGCTGCAATTCGGTAGCGGTGTAGGTAACACCCGTATATTGCTGAATAGTTTGTAAAAAGCTGAAATTAAAATCAAGTGTCGGCTCTATCATTGTTCCTTCGCCATAATCGTTCCAGGTGATTTACTGCAAATAGTTAAAAAAAATCCGGAATCAATTGGTCTTATTTAACTATTGTAAAGTCTTTTGATGTATTTCTAATATATTGAATATCAGATTGTTTTATAGTTAAACTACCGTGAGCGCCGCCATTAATAAATAAGCCATAGCCTTTTACACCAAGTCCGAAATTTGAAATGTTAATATGCTGTAAGGTTGTGTTGGATAAAAAACCCACCTGATCATTCTCATTTTTAGCAATTACGTTTAAAGCGTTTGATAAGCTGTTAACGATATTCAGGTTGTTTATTTCAAGCCCCGAAATGCTGCGTTTATCGATACAAATCTCTACGGCGGCGCGCCAATCCCACTCATGATCAAAGCCGCCGCTGGTTTTTATATCACAGTCTTCAATAACCGTTGTGCCGCTAAAGTTGTTATTTATGCTTTTATCTTTATTTTCAGTAGGGAAAGTGGTGCTGATCAAAATCGCCGAGCCCTGCGAAATATCAACTATAGAGCAGCTTTCTACTTTATTGCTTTCTCCCCCGTAAATTGCCACGCCATTTGCCAAAAATGGCGCTTGAGCAGTACAGTGAACGATAAGGTTGTGCCCCGGCGAAAAAACCTGTTTTAAAAATGTAGTAGGCCATATAGCAAAGCAATCATCCCCTGTACCACGTGCGGTGCAGTTTTCTATGGTGGATTCAGCCATACCAACACAAAAATTTATGCCGTCGGCATTCGTGTTCCGCATGCGGCAACCGCTTACGTGCAAGTTCTTCGAGTTTTCTATCCACATGCCTACTTTGGTGTGTTCAATCCAAATGCGCGATATGGTTGAGTTTTCGCCGTACGACCCTACAATACCATCGTTGGCTTCTTTGTCGCTTCTGTAATTCAGTTTCCCAATGATCGCAAAATCGGCCAGGTGAATGTTACTCCCGGTTCCTTTCAGTCGCACCCGCCGGTTTGCATTGGTGTATAACATTTCATCACCAACTAATTGTGTGTACCACATTCCGGCACCCTGAATGGTTATATTGGAAGGCAACAAAATATCCCCGGTAATTTTAAAAGTTCCTGCCGGGATCCATACGGTTTTTCCAGTCTCAACGGCCTTAGCTATACAATTTCTGAGGGCCTCTGTATAGTCATCCTTAGATCCTGTCCCCATAAAACTTTTGTCGGTTACAGATATTGAATTTGCCGGCGCCTCTAACTGCGGTGCAATGTTTTCAAGATCTACCAGGTCAATTATACACCAGGCAATATCTTCTTGTTTTTTATCGTCGCGCTGTATGCGGATAACATCGCCTTTTTTAATTTTCAGCCCCGTCATTCTTACTTCATCATAAAAATGCCTGGGCTGCCCGGCGGCAGGATCATTTGTAAAAGGGTACTTCCCATAAAGCCAGGAATAGGCTGATGATATCTCAGAATGTTGTACCAGGTTTCCATTATTATATATCGCCAGCGAAGTGGCCTTGCCTTTTCCGTCTTTGCTATCGGGAAGGCTATACCTGATCACCATGCTATTGGCGTCTGCAGAGGAGGTAAATTCAACATATTGTCCTTTTTTATTCAGCTTTACACATTTTTGCCCGGAAGACTCTGTTTCAACGTGAAATGGCTCATATTCAGGACCGATAACGATTCCGGTTGTGCTCATATCTTCAGCTTCATATGTGGTCCATGGAATAGTGGCGCCACGCTTTTCCTGCGATGAACATATCAAGCTGCTTAAAATAAGAATTGCTACCAGGTAAATATTTTTGAAATTCATTAAGTTGATGAATTTGGTTAAGATTTTTGCTTTTTGAGGTGAATTGATCTTCTATTTATAAAATTTCAATCCTTTATCTTCATCTGTCGCTGGTTTTATGCTCAGTGCCGCACCGCCGCCATTGGCAAGCTTAATATTAAGTTTTGTACCGGCATTTATCAAAAATTTAGTTATCTGGTAAGCTTCTGGATTTTTTTTCCAGTCGGCATCATCAGCATCGGCGTATATGGTAATAACATACGTTGTCCCTTTATCCAGGAAATTCATTGGTATAACAGCATTGCGTCCGTTTTCATTTGTTATAGCGCCGATAAACCAATTATCGGTACCTTTTTCTTTTCGGGCCGTGGTAATATATTCGCCGGGTTCTGCTTCAATAATTTTGGTATCGTCCCAGTCAACCGCTACATCACGTATAAATTGAAAAGCATCCATATGTTTTTCATAATTATCCGGAATATCGGCAGCCATTTGCACCGGGCTGTACATCGTAATGTATAACGCCAATTGTTTACACAGGGTAGTTTTTACCTGTCTTTCAGGGTCGGCGGTATAATTTTTTATCTTGAATATGCCGGGTGTAAAGTCCATCGGGCCGCCCATCAGCCGTGTAAATGGCATAATTGTTTCGTGGTTCGGGTTATCCCCGCTTCCAAATGCATTATATTCATTGCCTCTGCCTGCTTCGCAAGCCATCCAGTTAGGATAAGTGCGTTGTAAACCTGTAGGCCTTACCGGCTCATGCGAATCCACCATAATATGGTATTGCGCCGCCTTTTTTACCACCCTAACGTAGTGATCAGTCATCCACTGCCCGTCGTGATGCTCACCGCGCGGAACAATTTTACCTACATAGCCGGTTTTTACCGAGGTATATCCATACTTATTCATAAAACGAAAGGCAGTATCCATTTGCCGTTCATAATTTGTAGCCGACCCTGATGTTTCATTATGCATGATCATTTTCACCCCCTTTGAGGCTGCATAATCTGTTATCCCTTTCACATCGAAATCAGGGTAGGGGGTAACAAAATCAAATGGTTTTTCGGCCCAGGTGCCAAACCACTCTTCCCAGCCGGTGTTCCAGCCTTCTACTAAAACACCCTGTATGCCATTTTTTGCTGCAAAATCAATATACCTTTTCACATTAGCTGTATTTCCCCCGTGCTTCCCGTTCGGGATAAGTTTTCCATCTGCGCCCAGCGTATCTAAATTATCGCTGTAATTCCAGGTGCTTTTTCCGGTTTGCATTTCCCACCATACGCCAACAAATTTCATAGGTTTTATCCATGATGTGTTTTCAATCGCTGAAGGTTCATTCAGGTTAAGGATAAGTTTGGATGCCAATATATCTGTAGCTTTATCGCTTACTATGATGGTGCGCCATGGCGTTTTACATGGCGAACGCATATAAGCTTTATTGCCTGATGCATCAGCCACAAGGTTAGCCGTTAGCTTAAAAGTTTTAATGTCAGTATGCAACTGCATGGACGTATAATTTTGCAAAGCAGCTTCATGGATATTAATATAAAGCCCGTCAGCAGTCTTCATCATCAGCGGGGTTTGTATGCCGTATTTATCCGGCACGTACCGCACGCCGATATCGGTAGCCGATTTGGCCAATACCGATGCATCCACCTGGCTGATTGGGGAAATCGTGTAAGGGTATTCATTACTGTCATAGTCACCGGGGATCCAAAAAGTTTTGTTATCTCCTGTTAAACTAAACTCTGTCAGTTCATCTGATACAATAAAATATTTGAGGTTAGGCTGTTTGGGAAATTCATACCTGAATCCTACACCATCTTCAAAAACCCTGAAAACGATATTTATTAAGCGACCGGGCGCAGCCTGCTGCTTTAAATGAACAACCAGCTGAACATAATGGTTACGTATAGTTTTTACTTCACCCCACACAGGGTTCCAGGTTTCATCAACGGTGCTTTTTTCTGATCCGGTTAACAAAAAATGTTTATCAAAAGCACTGTCATTTGCTAATTTAATGCCCAGGTACGAGTTATTAATTACCGGTTTATCGCCAAAAAAAACTTTATAAACCGGCCGCCCATCCGCATCAAGCATAAAGCTAAGCTTTACCCTGTTCATACTGGCTTGAATGGTTTGATTGTTTTGCGCCTTTGCGTCGCAAAATATAACCAGACTCAATAAAAAAATAAATACTTTTCTATAAACGTAAATGAAATGCATAACTCGGTCTTAATCGGTATTAAATTTAATAAAAAAAAGTGTAAAGCCATCTCACCTGCTTTACACTTATTAATCAACTATATCAATACCCGGGGTTTTGGTCGGCAGGAGTGATTTTACTATTACTATTAAGTTCATCCAATGGAATGGGCCATACGTAGGATTTACTATCGGTAAAAGTTAATGGAGGAATTCCTATGGCTGTTTTATAATATGCCGCTTCCGAATCGCCCAATTTCCACCTGCATACATCAAACCACCATGTACCTTCGTTAAACAATTCGGCCCAGCGTTCGTAGTATAACGGATTGTGGCCTAAAACCGGATCGGGATACAGGGGGTTTGCAGCCGGAGTAGCATCGGTTAGTGATTTATAATCGATTGCTGATGGCGTATTAACAGGCATACTATAAGCCCTGCGTTTAACTTTATTGAGGTATTCAAGCCCGTTTACATTGTCGCCGGTACCTATGCAGGCCTCAGCATATAATAAATAAACATCCGCTAAACGAAGCAGGTAGTAATCCCACTTATCTGATTCGACGGTAGTATTCGCAGCTTCATTAAAATCAATTGGCGAGTATTTTCTCAGCGACCATCCGTATGTTGAAGACATTGGATTGGTTGCAACCAGCGCCCAATGTATGCCATCAAATTGAACTGAATCAATCCTGGGTTGCAGGGCATTTACGTATAAGCGCGGGTCGGTAGTGTTGTTGGTTCTTGCCTGCAGGGCGGCCTGCTGATACACCGGGTCCATCACCAACTGCTGATTGAAATAAGTGGGTCCTACAGCTGGATTATATTTAGGATTAGGAACCAATGCGTAGTTATTCCCAAGGGTATAACCAAAACGCAAAATATTCTGATCATGGATATAAAAATTGAAGCCATAACCCATAAAAGTTATCTGGTTTTGTGTCCCGTCAAACGGCGTACCGTTTGAATTATATCCGCCAAAACTAACAGGAGGCCATAAGAGGCCATCAATAGTTGCCGAGTTTGAACCAGTAGGACTACTGTAAATACCATACTGTCCTTGTCCATTGGGATCTATATACAACTCAAGCAATGATTCGCTGTTGAATTTATTACTTCCGTTAAATGCATTATGATAAGTAGCATACGGCATTAATGTTTTAGTACTGTTTGTTATAACATCATTTAAAGTGGTTTTGGCGTCGGCCCAGTCCTGGGTATAAACGTAAGCTTTGCCTAACAACCCTTTTGCCGACCATTCAGTGGCCCGTGCCAGATCGGTAGAAGGCCAAACTTGCCCTTTAAGTAATGTAGCGGCTTGTTTTTCATCGTTTATAATTAGTGCCCATACATCTTTTACAGGGCTGCGTGGTACTTGCGTTGCGGCTAAATTTTGAGGCACTTCGGTATATAACGGAACGCCGGGTTTGTCGCCGTTTACACCGCCTGCCTGCAAATATGCTTCGCCAAAAAAACATTCAAGTTCCATATAATACCATCCCCTAAGGCAATAAGCCTGGCCAATTATCAGGTTAACGGCTGTCTGATCTACAGATGGGTCTGTTTTTAATAATACACCCGCTGCGTACAGCGTAACGTTGCAATTTTTTATACCTGCATAACAGGCATTCCATGTTTCCTGTGCGCCTCCATCCCCTACGGTAAGGTTGTTAGCCGCCATTTCGCTGGTAAACGAAAAAGGATTTCCGTTAAGCACATGCGTTGATTGCCCCAACATCCTTGGCATAAGGTCAAAACCAAACAGGCCAATATCCCGCAAATCAGAGTAGCACGATACCAGGACAGTTTGCAGTTGTGTAATAGTCGTGGGGTAATTACTACTGCTATATTGATTTGTAGGCCCAATGTTAACCGGGGCCTTTTTACATCCCGCTATCAAAATAAATGCGAGTGCTGCTATATATTTTTTCTTTATCATTTTAATAAATTTTGAAGGTTAATACTATAAACTAACATCAAGTCCTGCTGAAAAAATCCGGGCCTGGGGATAATTTGTTACCGCATCAATACCCTGTGTAGTAGGACTAACAGCCCCACCTGTAGTAAATGCACTGCCCAGTTCAGGATCAAGCCCTTTATATTTTGTGATGGTGAATACATTGTTTGCCATTACAAAAATCCTCAGGTTTTTAATGCTGATCTGTTTTAAAGCACTATTAGAAAAAGTATATCCTAATTGCAGGTTTTTAAGCTTCAAATAGGCGCCACTTTGAACAAAATAGCTATTTACCGAAGAGTAGTTTTGATTTTGATCTAACGCATTTCCACCTCCGGCAACAGGGCTAAGCAGCCTTGGTTGCGATGTAAGGCCGTTGTTACCCAGGAACGAATCATGGAAAACCTGCGAGGTAGTATTCCCATCCTGGAAAAGCGATTGCTCATATGCTTCCACTCCATTAAACAGTTGTACACCTGCAACGCCATTAAATAATGCGGCTAAATCAAATCCATTATAATTAAGGCGGATATTAAATCCATAAATAAATTTGGGATTGGGGTTTCCAATTACCTGCCTGTCATTTTGATCAATTTTACCATCACCATTTAAATCCTGGTATTGCAGGTCTCCTATGTCCGCTTTATGACCATTAACAACTTGCTGCTGAGCGGCGGCCTCATTTGTAAATATTCCCAATACCTTGTATCCATAGAACGAACCAAAAGGCAAGCCTACCTTGGTAATTGTTAATTGTTGGCTGGGCATTTGGCTAAAGCTGATATTACCCATGCTATAATAATTATAACCACCATAAACCGCATCAGTTGCGGCGCCACTTAATTTGGTTACTGTATTTTGATTATAGCTTAAATTTGCGCTGACGTCAAACCCGAGCTTACCAATTTTATTACGATAACCTGCCATCAATTCAAATCCTT
>Ga0206938_1133_pt1 | contig 18519 bp, 19 predicted proteins | sample Alteio_BWOrgHeat_12_FD_152918 | JGI IMG/M metagenome (GOLD analysis project Ga0206938, IMG submission 152918) | Enriched cells from forest soil in Barre Woods Harvard Forest LTER site, Petersham, Massachusetts, United States -... | ecosystem: Environmental > Terrestrial > Soil > Temperate forest >... | reverse complement strand
ATCTGTTTTAAATACCTCAACCATTCCCGTTCAATTATTTTTAAGCCTGTTGGTTCTGATCAAAACTTACCATCCATTGGGTGCCAAATTTATCAACCAACATGCCAAAACTGGGGCTCCAAAATGTTTTTTGCAGCGGCATGGTTACTTGTCCGCCGGCGCTAAGCCCGTGAAATATTTTATCGGTTTCGGCCTGGCTGGATGTGTTGATGCTTAGCATAAAGTTATTGCCCACTGTCAGGTGCTGACCCATTGAATCCATTGAGTCGGTTCCCATTAGCACATTGTTCTTACCGATAGGTAATGAAACATGCATTAGTTTTTCTCCATCTTCGGCCGATAGGTTTTGGCTGGCTTCAGGTATATCCTTAAATCGCTGAAGTACCAAAAACTCGCCGCCAAAAACCGACTTGTAAAAATTGAAAACTTCTTCGGTATTACCCGGAAAATTGAGGTAGGGGTTAATTGTTGCCATTGTTTTTATATTTTAAATTAATTATTGCCTTTGATCTATATTTTCAAGGTTAGCTTTAAGCATCACCAGGCTCTCTTGTATATCCTTGCCTAAGACTTTCGCAAGATTTAGTACCATATGCATTACCTTCATCACGTAGTTTTTATTGCCAACAAAGGTCCAGGTTACTTTAGTTTCGGTTGGCGATAAAGAAATACCTTCCAGCGCCGTGGTCGCGACGCCCTTAAAAGGCCTTTCAAATCGTATCTCAGCGTCTATACGGTTATCGCTAATCGCCATAATTTCCTGTTCGCCCTTACCCACATGCTTGTTTTCGCTGTCCCAGGCATAAGTTGAGCCTACGGTACCATCAACGCCAGTGAATACCTTTTTCATAGCCGGATCCGTCATTACCCATTTGCTGTAATGATCCTGATTCTTTAACAATTTAATATAGCTAAAAACCACATCCTTAGGCTGATTGATGTTGATGCTGCGTTCGATAGTGAATTGGTCTTTGACAAATATTGCCAGTATAAAAGGTATAGCTATACCTGCCAGTACGATATATAAAATAATCATATAGTTAAAATTTATATTGATTTAAAATTTATATAGTTTTAGTTGATAGTTAAGTTAATCGCTTATTTTATGATAGTAAATATACGAAGTAAACAATATGCCGAAGAAGATAATCGCTTGTATAGCTTCGCCGCCAAACCCATCAACAGCGATATGCGCAATCAACGCTGAGATATAGGTAATACCGAAAGCTACGTAAGCCCAGTCTTTTAGCCATTTCCACATGGGGATGATGAGTATCAACGCACCAATTGTGCTGCCAATTGAAGATTCGACCATTAACCAGTGTGGTAAGCCAAGGTGTGTGGTATTCTTAATGGCCATCTCGGTGTTGATCATGAATGCGCCGGGTATAGCCGATAAGGATATCAAGCCTGTTGTAATCCAATAAATAACTTTTGTTGCGGTAGTAGCTTTTTTGTCTGTTGTCATGATATTTAGTTTAGTTGTTGGTTGATTAAAGATAAAGAAAACCGAATACATGGTTGTTAAATTACTTTTACCATACATAACACATCATCGTTTTTATACCACTCCACACACCAGGTGTTCCAGTCTAAATTGGGTGTATCCAGTAAGGACTGAAAAACAGGTGCAAACTTTTGCATGTGATTTCTAAAATCGTAAATAGTTTCGGTGCGGTAGGTGCCTTTCGGGATGATGTAAGTTTCACATCCAAACTGTTCGGCTTCGCCATCAAAATTTTCGGCGACAGCGGCTCTATAAACGATCGTTCCGTTTTCGGGCTTCGACAGGCCATAAATGGTGCGCCCCTCGGTGCCAACCATTTTGTACAACTCATCATAAGCCGCTTGTACACACTGCGGGAATGATTTAGCGGTCACGTAAAAAACTTTAATGTCTTTGGCTAACTGGTAGGTTTCCATAGCGTTATTGATTTGATGAAACAAAGGTATGGCGTTAATTGGAACCCGCGGGGTGTAATTACAGCAAATTAAGGGGTTGATTGCGACAAGTGTATTAACTAATTTTACCCTTATGAAACACATATCGATCCTGGTTCCTACGGGGGCTATATTAGGCAGCATTGAAGGGCCGCGGCAGGTTTTTACCGAAGTTAACAAATTTGTGAACCGCATGGGCAAGCCCGCGCTGTTTAATGTAAGGCTGATAGGGCTAACCAAAGAGATACCTGCAGCCGGGGGAAGATACACAGTTTATGCGGATGAGTTGCTGGCCGACGTTAAAAAGACCGATCTCATCATCATCCCGGCGCTTGATGGTGAGATGGCCAAAACGCTGCACGATAACCAGGACTTTATCCCGTGGATAGTTGCCCAGTATAAAGGTGGTGCCGAAGTGGCGAGTTTGTGTATCGGCGCTTTTATGTTAGCTGCGACAGGTTTGCTTAGCGGTAAAAAGTGTGCTACGCATTGGCTTGCAGCGAATGATTTCAGACGGATGTTTCCGGATATTACCCTGGTTGAAGATATGATCATCACTGATGAGAACGGGATATATTCGAGTGGTGGAGCATTCTCATATTTGAACCTCATCATTTACCTGGTTGAAAAATATGCCGGCAGGGATATCGCGCTTTTTTGTTCGAAGGCTTTCCAGATAGAATACGCTAGAAAGAGCCAGTCGCAGTTTGTGATGTTCATGGGGCAAAAAGACCATCCGGATGTAGAGATCAAGCAAGCGCAGGAGTACATCGAAAGCAATTTCAAGGCTAAATTAACGGTCGACCAGCTGGCCGATATGCTGGCTTTGGGCCGTCGTAACCTCGAGCGCCGGTTTAAAAAAGCGACATCGAATACTGTTGTCGAATATATCCAACGCGTAAAGATCGAGGCCGCTAAAATGAGTTTGGAGTCATCGCGCGAAAATGTGAACGAAGTAATGTATAACGTAGGATATACCGATACCAAGGCATTTAGAAGTACATTCAAACGGATAACAGGCTTATCACCAATAGAATACCGTAATAAATACCACCGTGAACCGGTTATGATGTAAGCCTATTTTTTGTTTTGCCGTTTATAGTTGGCGGGCGATATGCCCATTAACTTTTTAAACAGGCGTGAAAAATAGTAGGGGTCATCAAATCCAAGTTCGGCGCATATTTCTTTAATGTTGCGATCGGTAAAGTACAGCATCTGGCATGAACGCTGTATTTTCAGCTGGTTAAAATAGCGCACCGGTGTGCTGCCGGCTTTTTGGTAAAACAGACGTGAGTAATGCGAAACGGATAGTTTTTGGTGTTTTGCCAGTTCATCAATTGTATATTGGTTGTTGATATTGGCTTTCATAAACGCGATGGCATTACTCACCATATTCTGATCATTAACCCCAGGACTAATTTCACGATGGTAAATAAACGAAGTTAAAAAATTGAGTAACCTAATGTTTAACACCTCAAGATTAGCTGTGTCAAAACTTTGACTCAGCAATGCAAAAACTTCGTTAAAGGCGGTTATGCGACGCTCGTCGTAAGGGATAAAATGGCCAAATTGCTGCCTCTCCAAATAGCGTTCATATAGTATCGGGGCATGGTCGCCTATAAAGTGCACCCAGTAAATACTCCATGGTGCATCCACAGAGCTTTGATAATGATGCGGTGTGTTTTTTGGGATAATAAAAAACGTATTGGGCGTCAATTCGGTTTTTTGTCCTGCCAACTCGATTATCCCTTTGCCTTTGGTACAGTATAAAAAGATATACTCGGCGCTGCCGCGCTTTCTTTCCCGGTCGTGATAGATCGCATTGGGGTAATAACCGATAGCCGTCAAGTATAAATACTGAATAAGCTGATTTTTAACCACTTTTTTCACAATGTCGGGCGGTAACACGATCATTTGCTGACCGATGAAACCTTCCTGTATCTTCGGATATTCGTTGCTAATACTATTCATGCATAGTTAATTAGGTGTGATTGCTGATAATAATGACGGCCTGTTGTGATAAAGGTACACTTTAATATCAAATAGTGATAAAGTCCATCTTTTAATATTGTTAGTCCATTGTTTTGCGAAGGTTATTGGGCTACTTTTAGCTAACCAATTATTAAAGATGAACACCTCAACCAAATTTAACAACGGATATATCCTGGGTATATCTTTTATCTCGGCACTGGGCGGCTACCTCTTTGGCTTCGACTTTGCCGTGATATCCGGCGCGTTGCCGTTTTTACGCACTACATTTCATTTAACCACCTGGTGGGAAGGTTTTTTAACCGGCTCGTTGGCCTTAGGCTGCATAGTAGGATGTTTGGTTGCAGGTGGGATAGCCGATAAATATGGTCGCCGCCCCGGGTTGATGGTCGCCGCCGCTATTTTCGCGGTATCATCGTTGGGGATGGCATTTTCGCAAGTCCTTACCGAGTTTGTGGTAATGCGTTTTGCCGCCGGCATCGGTGTGGGCATGGCATCCATGTTAAGCCCCATGTATATTGCCGAAGTATCTCCCGCTGCCATCCGCGGACGCAATGTTGCCATCAATCAACTCACCATTGTGATCGGTATTTTGGTAACCAACGTCGTAAATTATAACCTGTCGGACAAGGGCCCGGATGCCTGGCGCTGGATGTTTGGCATGGGCTGCGTGCCATCGCTGCTGTTTTTGTTTGGTGTGATCTTTTTGCCCGAAAGCCCGCGCTGGCTGGTGAAAGCCGGGCAGGATGAAAAGGCATTAAAGATCTTGAATAAAATTGGCGACCCTGGTTTTGCCGGTAGTACCATGTCGGATATCGCATTATCGTTAACCGGGAGTAAAAAAGAAGCTTATAGTGCCGTGTTTGCTAAAGCGGTGCGCCCGGCCGTGGTGGTAGGTATTACGCTGGCTGTTTTTCAACAATTTTGCGGTATTAACGTGGTTTTTAATTATACCTCAACCATTTTTAAGTCAGTTGGTGCAACTTTGGATAGCCAGTTGAGACAGACGGTTGCCATTGGCGGGGTTAATCTTGTATTAACGGTGCTTGCTATGTTCCTTGTAGATAAGCTCGGCCGCAGGCCTTTGATCCTCATTGGGTCATTAGGTTTATCGATCTTGTATGTGATACTGGCATTTTCGCTAAAAAACCAGGAATCTCCGCTCATCGTATCAGCTTGCGTATTACTGGCTATCGGCATGTATGCTACTTCCCTTGCCCCGGTTACCTGGGTTTTGATCTCTGAAATTTTCCCCAACAGTATCCGTGGTGTTGCATCATCGGTGGCCATAGTGTGTCTGTGGGGCGCGTATTTTATTTTGGTATTTACCTTCCCGCCATTAGCGGCAAAACTGGGGGTGTACAGTACCTTTTACCTGTACGCCGCGATATGCTTTTTAGGCTTTTTGTTTATTAAGGCAAAGGTGAAGGAAACTAAAGGCCAAACATTGGAGCAACTGGAACACAATTTTAAAGGACATTAATATACCGATGCAATGGCAGTAAAAAGCTGGAAAGAGAAAGTAATGATACCCACCTACGAAACCGGCGCCCCGGATAAAAACCCGATGTTTTTTGAAAAGCGGGTTTACCAGGGCAGCAGCGGCGTGGTGTACCCTAACCCGGTGATCGAAAAGATACATGATGAAAAGGTTGATAAGGAATACACCGGCGTGTTTTTGGAGAATGATTACCTAAAGATCATGATACTGCCAGAGCTTGGCGGGCGGGTGCAAATGGCTTATGATAAAATAAAACAACGCCATTTTATTTACTATAACCAGGTGATCAAGCCTGCTTTGGTTGGGCTTTGCGGTCCCTGGATATCGGGCGGGATAGAGTTTAACTGGCCGCAGCACCACCGGCCCAGTACGTTTGAACCCGTAGACTATACAACTGAAGACAATCCCGATGGCAGCAAAACGATATGGGTGAATGAGGTGGAAAAAATGTTCCATACTAAGGGTATGGCCGGCTTTACCTTGTATCCCGATAAGGCCTACCTCGAAATAAAAGCCAGGCTATTTAACCGCAGTAACCTGCCCCAAACATTTTTATGGTGGGCTAACCCGGCCGTTAAAGTGAATGATGATTATCAGTCGGTTTTTCCGCCAGATGTGAACGCGGTTTTTGATCATGGTAAGCGGGATGTGAGCACTTTCCCGATAGCGACGGGTACTTATTATAAAGTTGATTATTCGCCGGGGACAGATATATCGCGGTACAAGAATATACCAGTACCTACATCGTATATGGCGGTAAACTCGGAGTACGATTTTGTCGGCGGTTACGAACACGATACCCGCGCCGGTGTGCTGCACGTGGCTGATCATCACGTATCGCCGGGTAAAAAGCAATGGACCTGGGGCAACGGCGATTTTGGCGTGGCCTGGGATAAAAACCTGACCGATGTTGATGGACCGTATATTGAACTGATGACTGGTGTGTTTACCGATAACCAGCCCGATTTTAGCTGGCTGATGCCGAACGAAGAAAAATCGTTCACCCAATATTTTTTGCCGTACCGGGAACTGGGTGTGGTAAAAAATGCCACCAAGGATATTTTGTTAAACCTGGAACTGATAGATAATAGCATTATGATCAGGTTGTTTGGAACAGATGCTTTTCGCGACATCAGGATTGAACTGTTTGATGACGACCGGGCAATATTTACGGAGGTGATCAACCTGTCGCCCGAAAGGGATTACCGCAAAACCTTGCCGGTTAAAACAGCGGTTAATGAAGCAAACCTTAAACTGGTGGTAAGTGATGTGTCGGGTAAAAAGCTGATCAGCTATCGTGCGTCACAAAACAAACAGAACCCCATACCCGACGCTGCTAAACCCGCGCTCAAACCTGAGGAGGTTGCCACTTGCGAGCAATTGTTTTTGACTGGGCAGCACCTGGAGCAATACCGCCATGCCACTTATAGCCCGGTGCCGTATTATGAGGAGGCGCTAAAACGCGACCCAGATGATGCGCGCAATAATAATGCTTTAGGTTTATGGTATTTGCGGCGCGGGCAATTCGCGAAAAGCGAGCCATATTTTAATAAAGCAATAGCAACTATAACGCAGCGCAACCCGAACCCTTACGATGGCGAAGCTTATTATAACCTTGGATTGAGTTTAAAATACCAGGGAAAGGTTGACGAAGCGTACAGTGCTTTTTTTAAAGCGACATGGAGCAGCGCCTGGCAGGATAATGGCTTTTTTATGGTGGCGCAAATTGACATGATGCGCGGGCATTACGAACTCGCTTTGGAACATATCGATCAGTCGCTTGACCGAAACGCGCGTAACAGCAAGGCTTACACTGTTAAGATCATGGCGCTGCTGAGGCTAAACCATATTCACGAAGCATTGTCGGTAGCCGAGCAAGCGCTTAAGCGCGACGGGTTTAACATTGGTGCCTTGTTTGCGATGAGTTTGTGCTGTAAGGCTAATATGATGGAGCAGAAAGCCAACAAGGCTGTTCAGACTTTGTTAAAGCTTAGCCGGGCTACGAGTCATAACCTGATCGAGTATGCCATTGACTACGCCGCCATGGGGCAGTACCGGGACGCCATAGCCTTACTTTTACATGCCAAACAACACCAGCAAGAACCGCTGATCAATTATTATTTGGGTTATTACAACCATGTAGTACGAGATATCCAAAATGCGCGGTATCACTACAAAATGGCGTCTGCTGCGGATCCGGGTTACTGTTTCCCAAACCGGCTGGAAGATATCATCGTTCTGCAGTCCGCAATAGCGTCTAATCCCGAAGACGCCAAAGCGCCTTACTATTTAGGTAATTTATGGTATGATAAACGCCAATACACCGACGCGATCAGTAACTGGCAGATATCCGCCCGTAAAGACTCCAATTTCCCGACGGTGTTACGCAACCTTGGTGTGGCTTACTTTAACAAATTTAATAATCCGCAACAGGCGCTTTATAATTTTGAGAGGGCTTACCAGCTTGATAAAACCGACGCACGGGTTTTGATGGAACTTGACCAATTATATAAAAGGCTAAGCCGTAGCCTGAAAGACCGGTTGACATTTTTGGAAGCCAACCTTGATGCCACGATAGATCGTGATGACCTGTACCTGGAGCGCGCAGCCATATACAACTTTTTGGGTGAGCACGAAAAGGCCTTAGAACTGATCATGGCACGCAAATTTCATCCTTGGGAAGGTGGCGAGGGTAAAGTATCCGGTCAGTACCTTTTAAGTTTGACCGAAATGTCTAAACAGGCCATCGAAAAAGGAGAGTTTGACCAGGCTATAAAACAGCTAACAGATGCGCAAACCTATCCGGATAACCTGGGGGAAGGTAAATTACCCGGCGCGCAAGAAAATGATATTTTTTATGGGTTAGGATGTGCTTATGAGGGTTTGGGTAACATCGCGGAAGCAAAAAAGCATTGGATGCTGGCGACCAAAGGTTTGGCCGAACCAAGTGCAGCCATGTTTTACAACGACCAGCAGCCCGACAAAATATTTTACCAGGGTTTGGCATGGGGCAAGTTGGGTGAAAGCAAAAAGGCGGCGCAAATATTTAAGAAATTGGTGGCTTATGGGCAGGCACATGAAAATGATGATATACAGTTGGACTATTTCGCGGTATCGTTGCCAAACCTGCTGATATTTGACGATGACCTCAATATACGAAACCACACGCATTGCCAATATATGATAGGGCTCGGCTATTTGGGCTTGAAGCAACTTGCTGAGGCTAGCCAGCCATTTAAAAATGTGTTGAAAGCAGATGCGATGCATTTTGGCGCGATGGTGCATTTGAAGATGACAGAGCAGGTAGTTTAGCACTGTTGGTAATCCCTGTGTAAAACCATTGTTTTTTGATGGGTTTTTTTGTCTGGCAGGGTAGCACGCGTTCATGAATTCAGAAAAAAAATGATATTTTAGGTGCGTCTAACCAACATCCTTATATGAAAATAAAATTGAAGTATACACTACCTGTTGTAGCTGTGGCAATAAGCGTTATTTTATTTGCTTTAAAAGCTGATAGTGGCGTTGTGGCGGACGCTGATAATGCCGGACTAACGTTACCTGCTGGCTTTGGCGCTTTAAAAGTTGCTGAAACCGGCGCACAGGCAAGACATTTGGTAGTAACCCCGCAGGGCACAATTTATGTAAAGCTGGCCCGCAACAATAAAGATGGCAAGGCTATTTTGGTTTTGCACGAAGCAAGCAATGGTAAGGCTACCATAACAAGTGGGTTTGGCAATTATGGCGGAACCGGCATTTACCTGAAAGACGGCTATTTATACACATCGTCAAACAGGGAGGTTTTTCGTTATAAGGTGAACGAGAAGAACGAAGTGATCAACCCCAACGAACCCGAGAAGATTATTACCGGGTTAAAAATGGGCCGCGAGCACGAAACCAAATCCATTGTGCTGGATAACGCCGGAAATATTTATGTGAACGTGGGTGCATACTCCAACTCGTGCCAGTATGAAGACCGGGCGAAAGGATCGATGGGGATACCCGGTTGCCCTATTTTAGATTCGGCGGGCGGGATATGGCAATTTAAAGCCAATAAACTGAACCAAACTTATGGCGATGGTGTGCGCTATACCACAGGCTTGCGCAACGTGGTTGGTTTAGATTGGAACACCCAGCTTAACCAGCTTTTTGTAATGCAGCATGGCCGCGACCAGTTGCATGATATTTTTCCGGACATGTACACCATTAAGGAATCGGCATTGCTGCCGGCCGAATGTTTATACGCTTTGAAAAAAGGGGATAACGCTGGCTGGCCGTTTATGTATTATGACCAGATACAGCATAAAAAGATAATGGCACCAGAGTATGGCGGCGATGGAAAAAAAGAAGCTGACCCGAAATTTATTGACCCGGTGGCTGCCTATCCGGGACACCTGGCACCAAACGGACTTTTGTTTTATACCGGCAATATGTTCCCTGAAAAATATAAGAACGGGGCGTTCATTGCTTTCCACGGTTCGTGGAATCGTGCACCTGAACCACAAGCCGGTTACTTTGTGGTTTTCCAGCCGTTTAAAAATGGTAAACCTGCCGGCGATTGGGAAGTGTTTGCCGATAATTTTGCGGGCTCGCCTGCAAAAGTTGCCGCCGGTCGCGCCGATCATCGTCCATGCGGTTTAGCACAAGGCGCTGATGGATCGCTTTATGTAACCGACGACAGCAGAGGCACAATTTACCGCATCATCTACACTAAAAAATAATAACACGCATGAAAAATGTATTAGCAGCAATGTTTTTAATTGTTGCCTTTAGCGGGTATGTAAACGCCCAAACAAAAAAGAAAATCACCGCAACGGCGATACCGAGTGCGGCAATGGAACATGGTGCCAAAATATATACGGTTAATTGCCTGACGTGCCATTTTATTGATGGCGGTGGCGTACCCAACATGAACCCGCCGCTGGTTAAAACATCGTGGGTATTGGGCGATAAAACACGCCTGATCAAAGTAGTGTTAAATGGTTTTAAAGAAAATGTAGCCATTGATGGGCAAACGTATTCGAACAACATGGCGCCGCACAACTTTTTGAAAGACGACGAAATTGCCGACGTGTTAACTTATATCCGCAATAGCTTTGGTAATAAGGCCAGCGCGGTTAAGGCGGCTGAGGTAAAAGCGATAAGGGCTACGGCGAAGAAGTAATAGTTAGACCGTCATCTCGAACGAATGTGAGAGATCTTCTACTCCATACTTGTCTACGGCAGAAGATTTCTAGTCGCTTCGCTCGCTCGAAATGACAATTTAGTTTAGAAGATTTGTCCTACATAAATGGTTCCCACCATTTATTAATATAAGGCTTGCCATCGTAAGTATATACTTCGCCGGGAGCAGGCAGCAGTAATTTAATATTCTTTTCTGTAGCATGTTCCATTACCTTTTCGGCGGGCTCTGTCCAGGTATGCATGGCAAGGTTAAATGTACCCCAGTGTATCGGCATCAAAACTTTGGCACCTAAAGCCAGCATGGCGTCTGTTGCGTTGGTAGGGCCCATGTGTATATCGGCCCATAGATCGTTGTAAGCACCAATCTCTAACATCGCGAGGTCAAACGGACCAAGCTTTTCGCCGATGGTTTTAAATATGGAGTGTATGCCGCTATCGGCACCATAATAAACATTGTGAACCGGGCCTTTGATGGCGTATGATGCCCAAAGCGTCTCATTCCTGTTCCACAGGCTGCGGCCTGAAAAATGCCTCGCAGGGGCAGCAGTAATCGTGAAGCCCTTCCACGGGGTTACGCTTTGCCACCAATCCATTTCGGTTATCTGGCTTTTTGGGATGCCCCATTTATTGAGGATAGTGCCAACGCCGAGCGATGTGAAAATAGGCGTTCCTTTTTTTGCCAGTTTGACGATGGTCTTGTCGTCAAGATGGTCAAAATGGTCGTGCGATATAATGATGGCATCCAGGTGCGGCAGGTCATCTAAATTAATCGGTGCCGGAAAGAACCGCTTTGGTCCCATGAATTGGAATGGCGATGCACGACGGTAAACTGGGTCTGTTAAAATGCGCTTTCCATCTATCTCGATGATTAAACCCGAGTGGCCAAGCCAGGTTACCCGCAAGGTATTTGCGGGCAGGTTGTTCAGTTTTTCGAGATCAACCGGGAAGGGGCCAGGTTTTTTAGCAGGTACGCGGTTGGGATGTTTTTTTAGAAAGTATTCGGTGAGTAATTTACCCATATTGCCCTCGCCGCCCACCTGCGTAGGGATGGGGTTTACAAAAACTTTACCGTCGAAATTTGGAGAATCTATCATAGTTTAACAAGCAATAAGCCGAAAATAAGTTATTTAAATGACACAATGGAGCGGTTTGGTCATGCCAAAGTATTTATTGCACAAACTAAAACTGCTTGCTATAAATTAGTGTTAAAATTGAAGAAAAATTACAAAATGCCTCATCTTTTTAGTCCCTTAACTATTCGCGGAACCGAGTTTAAAAACAGGATCGCGGTTTCGCCCATGTGTCAATATTCAAGTACAGACGGTTTTGCCAATAACTGGCACCTGGTGCATTTGGGCAGTATGGCCGCTGGCGGAGCTGCTTTGGTTATGACCGAAGCAACAGCCGTATCGCCGGAAGGGAGAATTAGTCCCGGCGACCTGGGTATTTGGAAAGATGAGCACATTGCCGAACTTGAAAAAATCACAACCTTTATACATGAACACGGTGCTATACCCGGTATACAACTGGCACATGCCGGGCGCAAGGCCAGTCACGAAGTGCCCTGGACAGGTGGCAAGCAAATCCCCTTGCTGGCAGGCGGCTGGCAAACCGTAGCGCCAAGTGCCATAGCTTTTACAGATGCTGAAGAAAAGCCTTTGGAACTGGATGAACAAGGCATAGCCAAAGTAATTGAAGATTTTAAGCAAGCGACTTTTAGAGCAATAAAAGCAGGGTTTAAAGTAATCGAACTGCACGCAGCACACGGCTACCTGATCAACGAGTTTTTATCGCCACTGAGCAACCAACGCACGGATGAGTATGGCGGGAGCTTTGAAAATAGGATCAGGCTATTGCTCGAGATCACCGATAGCGTGCGCGAAGCCTGGCCTGCCGAAAACCCATTGTTTGTACGGATATCGGCTACCGACTGGACACCAGGCGGCTGGACGGGCGAAGACTCGGTTAAGTTAGCAGGGATATTAAAAGATAGGGGTATTGACCTGGTGGATTGTTCGACAGGCGGAAATGTAGCCGGTGCTAAAATTCCGGTTGAGCCGGGATACCAGGTGCAATTTGCCGAAAGTGTTCGCAAAGAAACCGGGATACTAACCGGTGCCGTGGGGATGATCACGGAGCCTAAGCAGGCAGATAATATTATCCAAAACGGGCAAGCTGATATGGTATTGCTGGCCCGCGAAATGCTGCGTGATCCGCACTTTGCTTTGAGGGCAGCGCATGTATTAGGGCACGAGGCTAAATGGCCATTGCAGTACGAACGGGCAAAATGGTAATCTTAAAATAAAAACAAATTCTTAGCTTTATAACATTAATCAAAACCGATCAAAAACTTATGAAACGTACTGCAAAAGCACATTGGAATGGCACCTTAAAAGATGGCCAGGGCAAAATATCGACACAAAGCACCGTGTTGAACGACACCCAATATTCATTTAAAACCCGGTTTGCCGATGGCATAGGCACCAACCCCGAAGAACTGATAGCCGCGGCACATGCAGGTTGTTTTACCATGGCTGTTGGTGCTGCTTTAACCCAGGCAGGGTTTACGCCGGGCGACCTGGAAACCGAAGCTGTTTTAGAACTGGATATGGTGGCACTATCGATAACCGGGATACACCTGGAACTTAAAGCCTCAAAAATTGATGGTGTTGACGAAGCGACTTTTCAAAAAGTTGCCGAAGGCGCTAAATCAGGCTGTATTATATCTAAAGCGCTAAATGTGCCGATCACGATGACGGCTACTTACGCATAAAATAAATAACGGGTTATTGCCTGCTATTTTTAGTGGGCAATAACCTTTTATTTCCTCTCCGCACACTGTATACAACCTTCGTCGATTATCGTTCTGATAACCGTGATTTTTTATTCGTTACGAGATAGATCACCAGAAAATATAAAAAAAGCCCGTCCGAGATCAATCCTCCTTTGATCAGGTTTTGCCCAACTGTTTTATCGGGCATCTTTATAAAGCAGATAAGACCGGCCATTACCATTAATGAGCCCCCCACAATTGCGAGATACATTTTCGGTTTCAAAGCCGACGTAGCATTTCGTTTTAAAACTGATCGTAAGTTTTGCATGAGTTGGTGTTTAATTACCTGTCGTCCTGGGTTAACGATATTAACGAATATGATGCGCTTTTGCAATTATTTTGATACAATTGATACTATTTTGCGTTTTAACGTTTTTTAACAATGAGTTTCGGTTTAAAGTTTTTAGATTTAACTATAATTTTAGTTATCATGAAAAATCCGACATCTTTCCGTCCACTGTTATTATTAACTTTTTTTTGCACGATAATTTCTGTCGCGGCAAACGCGCAAAAATTACCTGGTGTACAGCAAGCCAGCGTACGTGCGCCTGCAGATATCAAAATTGATGGTAAAGCCACAGAGTGGAACGGCCAGTTCCAGGCGTTTAACCACGCTACTGATATTTTTTATACACTGAGCAATGATGACGAAAATCTGTACCTGACCGTGCAGGCAACCGACCCCGCGGTGGTACGTAAGATCATCAGGGGAGGCGTTTGTTTAACCATTCAGCCAAACGGCAAAAAGACGGATAAGGATGGGCTGAGTGTAACCTATCCGATACCGCCCATGGGAGGAGGCGGGGGAGCAGGGATAAAAACCGGCTTTGTTTCCGTGATGAGCGTGAATGTTAGGCGTGCGCCTGCCACCGGAACGATGTCGGAAAAAGATGCAGATTCGATAATGAATGCCAGTAATACACGGTTTAATAAAAACTCCAAATGGATAGGCGTTACGGGCTTTAAAGGAATTGACAGTTTGATATCCGTATACAACGAAGATGGCATCAGGGCGATGGGCCGGTATGATAATAAGGGAGCTTTTACTTGTGAGTTAGCGATATCATTAAAGCAATTAGGATTTTCAACTGCAAATCCCGCTAAGTTTGCTTACCACATTACCCTGAGTGGCGTAAATATGTTTGCCCAATCAGGCGGCCCGGTGCGGGACATGGTGGTGGTCAGCGGCTCGTCCATGGGTGGTGGCGGTGGTGGCGACTTATCGCAAATGAAGATCATGTTGGATCAAAGCCAGGGCGCGGCTACCGATTTTTGGGGCGAGTACACATTGGCTAAAAATTAAACAGACGGCACATTTGACAATGTAATTACGGTGCTACGTAAAAAAAGTTCATAGTTTTATATCTGAAGCTGTTTTGGATACATAATGCCGAAAAAACTGCTGATATTTGAAACAGTACCGTTAATATTTTAGCCGCCGCTTGTTTAATCCCTGCTTGTCGAATGTCTGTTTTTAATCAATTAATGATCGGGTCCGGTGTATGCTGGACCATTACCTATTTGCTCATCATCCGCCGCGGAATTATTGACCTTACCTATGGTATGCCGGCCGCTGCATTATTTGCCAATTTAGCCTGGGAGACCATCTACTCGTTTATCTACCCGCACAATATGCCGCAATTGGCGGTAGACAGGGTATGGTTCACATTTGATTTATTGATACTGCTGCAATACTTACGCTTTGGTCCGCCGGTACATAAAATACGGATGGCCGGTGGTTTTTACCTGCAGTCGGCACTGGGCTTTGCCGTTACTTTTATGCTGGTTTTTTTGATAGGTAACGAGTTTAAAGATACCAACGGAGCTTATGCGGCATTTGGTCAAAACCTGATGATGTCGGTATTGTTTGTGGTGATGCTGCGCCAGCGTAACGGTATAGGCGGCCAAAGCATTTACATTGGCGTTTTTAAAATGTTGGGTACGCTGCTGGCATCTGCCGCCTTTTATTTTCAAACCAAAACCTACAGCCACTCGCCTTTACTGCAGTTTTTATTTGTGGCCATTTTTGTTTACGATGCCGTTTACATCGGCATATTGGCCAACGCGTTAAAGCAGCGTAGGATTAAGGTTTTTGGCAGGTTTTAGAAAGTTTAAAGCTGTCCCTTATACTCCTCAACCATTTGTTTTAAAAACTCATAAAAGGGTTTTGCAAATTCTTTTCGGCGCAAAGCAAACTCCACGTTTGTTTTTAAAAAATCGAGTTTGTTACCAATATCGTATCGTTTACCTTAGATGGTATGCGCGTACATGCTTTCGCTTTTAAGCAGGTAAACCATGGCGTCGGTCAGTTGCACCTCATTATTTTTTCCAGGAGGGGTTTTTTCGAGCGCGCGGTATATTCCGGGTGTTAAAATGTATCGTCCGGCGATGGCCAGGTTTGAGGGCGAAGTTTCAACCGATGGCTTTTCAATGAGCTGGTTAAGGCTCATTAATGTGTCGGACAACATATCCCCACCAACAATGCCATAGCGCGAGACTTTATCACGCGGCACGGTTTCAACCGCGATCACGGTGCTTTGGTATTGTTCGTAAATATCGATCAGTTGCTGTGTAACCGGGATGGCCGAATTGATAATGGTATCGCCTAATAAAACCGCGAATGGCTGGTCGCCGGTATGGTGGCGGGCATAATAAATGGCATCACCCAGTCCGTTGATCTCTTTTTGGCGGATGAAGTGAATGTTTGCCATATCGGACAAGTGCATGATCTCGTCATACATTTTGTCTTCTTTTTCCAGCAGGCGTTCCTCTAATTCGGGATGACGGTCGAAGTGATCTTCGATAGACCTTTTACCTTTGCCCGAAATGATCAGGATATCCTCGATGCCAGAGTCAACAGCCTCCTGAACCACGTATTGTATGGTAGGTGTATCAATAATAGGGAGCATCTCTTTTGGTGATGCTTTGGTGGCGGGTAAAAACCTGGTCCCTAACCCTGCTGCCGGAATTACTGCTTTTTTTACCATATCAAATCATATAAGGTTTTATAACGCGCGCGTTTATTTTTTTTAAGTTGTAGATCAATTTTTTGAGCATATCATCGTCATGGTAGATGCCGATGATAGCACCGCCCGACCCGGTAAACGAAGCCGATGCGCCGCAGTTGCGGGCAGTATTGATCAGTTGCATATTGCTATCGCTGATGGTCATTATTTTGCAGCGGTTGTCAAAATTAGCGTTGATGAGCTCGCCAAGCAGGTTATCATCCTTCGCGGCGATGGCCTCGGCACCCTGGTCGGCCAGGTTGGCGATGGTATTCAATGTGGCAATAACATCCTTATCACCTTTATCATATTTTGAGCGGATCTCGTTCAGTACTTTGCCCGATACTTTACCAAGGTCCGTTTTATAAGCAATGTAAAGTTTGGGCAAGAGGGTAGGTTCGATACGGGTGTAAATGCCATAGCCATGCTTTTCCATTTGGGCTTTATTAAAGTCCATGTGTACACAGCCTTCGTAGCATTGTATCACCCTATCCTGCAAGCCGGCGTTGATCCCCATTTCGAGTGTCTCGGCCTCTAAAGCAATGTTGGGTAACAGGTAAAGCGGAATCTCAACCCTGTAAAACTGCATTAAGGCTTTTAAAGTCGCTACGATAATAGCGCTCGACCCGGCCAGGCCAACCTGTCGCGGGATGGTTGAGTTGTAACGGATGGTAAAATTTTTGCTGGATAGGCGGATGTGGTTATCATCGCAGTAGTCGCAAAACTTTTTGATGGCCGCTTTAATGATGGGGATGCCGCCGTTGTAGCCGATCAGGCTGACGGTTTCTTTTAAGTGGTAAATATTGCGGAAAGAGTTGGCATCGGCCTCCTGCTGCTCAATGACCAACTCGGGCGATTGGTACAGCAAAATGTGGGCGCCAAAGTTTTTGATGCTCAGACTGATGGTTTTTCCAAAGTACCCATCGCTGGGGTTGCCCAGTAGCCCGGCCCTTGCAAACGCTCGCGAATCAATGATCATAACTTACAATTAAACTTGCGTTTGGCTAAAGTGCAGATAAAATCAAATATCACGAAATATTGGAGGGTAAAGTTTGATGTTTAGGTGATATTAGATTTGACAACTTTTTAAAAGTTGTCAAATCCTGAAATATTACGCCAAAACCTTTTTCCAGCTCACCAGATCGCCGAGGATCTTTTCTAACTGATCGGCAGGAACGCGTTCCTGCGCCATAGTATCGCGGTGGCGGATGGTTACAGTATTATCTTCTAATGATTGATGATCGACCGTGATACAGATAGGCGTACCTATGGCATCCTGGCGGCGGTAGCGTTTGCCGATGGCATCTTTCTCTTCGTATTGTACATGGAAGTCAAGCTTTAGCCTGTCCATGATCTCGCGGGCTTTTTCGGGCAGCCCGTCTTTTTTAGTTAGTGGGAATATGGCTGCTTTCACAGGCGCCAATGCCGGCGGGAAGCGCAATACCACGCGGCTGTCTTCGCGCTCTTCGGTGCTCAGGTCTTCTTCGTCGTAAGCGTTCATCAGCGTAAGCAAAAACATACGGTCTAAGCCTATCGAAGTTTCGATCACGAACGGGATGTAGTTGCCATAAGGCTTGCCATCCGGGCCCAGTTCAGGGTCAAAATATTGCATTTTTTTGCCTGAGAATTTCTGGTGCTGGCTCAGGTCAAAATCAGTACGGCTGTGTATGCCTTCCACTTCTTTAAAGCCGAACGGAAACTCGTATTCAATATCTACAGCGGCGTTGGCATAATGCGCCAGTTTGGTATGATCGTGGTAACGGTATTTGGAAGAGTCTGTACCTAAACCCAAATGCCATTTGAGGCGGGCTTCTTTCCAGTATTTGTACCATTCCATTTCGGTGCCGGGGCGAACGAAGAACTGCATCTCCATTTGTTCAAACTCGCGCATGCGGATAATGAACTGGCGGGCGATCACCTCGTTACGGAAGGCCTTGCCGATCTGCGCTATCCCGAAAGGGATCTTCATCCTGCCCGATTTTTGCACGTTCAGGAAGTTCACAAAAATGCCCTGGGCGGTCTCAGGACGTAAATAGATCTCGCTCGAATCCTCGGCCATGGCGCCCATC
>Ga0206938_1139_pt1 | contig 18666 bp, 14 predicted proteins | sample Alteio_BWOrgHeat_12_FD_152918 | JGI IMG/M metagenome (GOLD analysis project Ga0206938, IMG submission 152918) | Enriched cells from forest soil in Barre Woods Harvard Forest LTER site, Petersham, Massachusetts, United States -... | ecosystem: Environmental > Terrestrial > Soil > Temperate forest >... | reverse complement strand
TGCTACACAGAAATTCGTCCTATCCCCCCTTATATTAAAAAAAACATGCATCTGATGCGGCATATTTTGGATAACACCGTGACCATCCCTTGTCATAACAATTAAATTATGCGGTGAAGCAGGGGGATGAGCCCTTAAGAAATTTTCGACTTGTTTCAAAGTATCACATTCTTGTGCGATTTTATTTAATAACACTAAACCGCTATAAGAGTTTGGCCCATTCTCTCGATTGTTGTTGAGTCCGCCAACTTCGTTGTAAGCGATACTTAAACCTCGATCATTAAAGCCTGTTATACCAGGTATAATCCGTGGCGCAATGGTAGAAATAAAAGTTGCGGTAGGTTTTTGCTCATAAGGCATATTAAAATATGCCGTAGGTTCTGCTATTTTTAGTTGATATTTAGCAAATGTTCCAAACGTAAACCAATCTAAATTCCGAATAAAATATTTTTTATGCTGTTTTGGCGCGATAATACTCGTACTACATCCATTAGCTCGTCGACCTAAGCCTTTTTCTACTTCACAAAATGCCAAAATAGCCCTTAAATATTCCATATTAAACTCATCCGCTCGACGCAGATAAAAAGGCGCTTTTTGGTTATAACGGGCCATTGATTTATATATTTCTTTTAAAATATAGTGCAGGCGAATGGTATCGTCTGTTAAATTTAAATCGCGCCGCCTAATTTCACGATTAATATAGGTAACAGCATCTATCTCACGAGGACCATGAATGAGCCGGGCAACAGTCAATAAATACCAAAAATATTCGGTATGAAAATCAAGTTGATAAGAAGCCAATAACTTAGCTTGGGCAATGCTACTTAAATGAGGATCATTGGTATAAATTTCTGCTACAGGCATCCTATCGATATAGTTTAATTGCCCAATCATGACATTTTCTTCTTTGACTATCGCCGGTAAAAATACGCTTTTTTCTTTGTGCGGAGGTGCTTTAATTTCTTTGAGTTCGACCCATAATTCTTTCGCCAATTGATAAGACGCCAAGAGCATGGGTAAATATTTCCATCCTACTGTTAAAAAAGCAGCGGGACCCGATAAAGTAAATAAAATAGAAAAAAATGGATGGAGATGAACAAATTGGCGAAACGACGAATGAGGGGTAGAGCGATTTATCATAATAGCGTGTCTCCTGACAAAATTAGCATACCTGCTTTCTCATAAACATTTTTTAACTGATTTAATTGGTTCTGTTGGCAAAAATTTGATATGTAAGCCAAGCGCACTGACTATTTTTGATACCGTTGCAAAGCTAGGGTTCCCATTTTCAGATAGCGCTTTGTAAAGACCTTCTCGAGTAATTCCAGCATCACGTGCGATTTGACTAAAATTACGCGCACGAGCAACCACACCGAGTGCTCGCATTATAAAAGCAGGATCACCTCCACCTTCAGCCATCACAGCATCCAGATAAGCTGCGATATCTTCTTCAGTTTTTAAATAATCCGCGCTGTCGTAACGAGTCAGTTTGCTCATACAAATGTTAACTATAGTTCACGCTTTCGCAGATGTCAACTAAAGTTTATAAATTAGCGAACTTAGTAAAAGTTCGGTTAACCCATTGATTAATTAGCTGCGAACAGCTCACCGGTGTGTCATCCTGTGCGGGGGCTTCTAATTAAAAACCTTGAAATAGTTTCTACTTAAACTGTAATCTAAACTAGAAATATAGGAGAAAATAATATGGATGATTCTAAAAGTTCTAGTGTAGCAAGCCTGCCTACGGATGGGGCGAAAGGAGGATCCTATTTTGCTTCGGATAGTCTACGTTTAATTCTTCTTTCTGCTGCAACTCGAGATTTACATGCTGTACAAGGCGTATCTCGTCAATTTAAAAAATTAGCGCAAGAAGAGCTACAATCAAGAAGTGGTTTGATCTATCGTATAACAGGGGATGCGCTTATTTCTCAAATTAGAATTTGTTTTGATGAAAAAAAGCAGGTTGCATTGGAAGTAAAAAGTAATAGTAAAAAATACAAGCTACCAATGATGCTTCCTATTAAAGACAAAAAGATAATACATAGCAACAATACCTTTGTCTTATCTGATAATCCTTTGCATATTCAAAGTATTACTGCTTCAAATGTTTATAAAACAGATATGCAAGTGGATTTTTCGAATAGTAAACGTTCCATATCATTAAAATTTTCTCCCGCCCCTGAAGCAACTTCATTTCAACCGACAGAGATGGAGGTTAAGCTAATTGATGCAATTAATGCGAATAATATCCCAACAGTAACTGATTTGCTTAAAGCAAAAGTGAGTCCTAATACTCGAGATCGTGAAGGTGTTCCTATGTTGGCACTCGCTGCTTCTTATGGTGATCTTGAGAATGTGAAGTTACTCGTTACACACGGCGCTAATCTAGAAGCTAGATCAGCGAAAGGAGCAGGTCAATTAACTCCTGTATTAATAGCAGCACGCTATATTAAAGACAAAAAAGAAGAAAAAAAAGAAGATAAAAAAGAGGAAAAAACTCCAGTTATTCAACACGAGTATAAACAAAAGCAAGTCATGAGGTATTTAATCGCAAAAGGTGCTCGTGTTGATGCACAGGCCTATACTGGTAAAACAATATTGCATTATTTATCACGAGTAGAAATGGATAATACAAAAGAAATCGAGTTTCTTCTTTCTCGAGGCGTCGATCCAACACAGATTGATTTATATGATAGACGTCCAACTGATTACGCGTCGTATCCAAAGTCGCTTGTTGGTAAAAATATAGAGGTATTATATGTTGCCACAATTCATACTACTCCCGCGCTTTATTGTAGCCACTGGTCATGTCTGGAAGAAGGCTCTGCTTATTCTGTTCATTTTAAGCCTGAAGTTTGGAGTAACAAAAAATTTAGAGCAATGGATGCTTTTGCTAGCAAAGTAAAATCTGTTAAAACAGACGATCCTGTAACAGGAGAGATTGGATTGGCTAATCAAGGAATTCATTTTGAATTTCTTGATTTTCAAGAAAACCATGTTAGTGATCTTCCTGTTCCTAAATGTTTGCACTATGCAGCATTGTCTATACGATATGAAGAGGAAGAAAACTGCATCACTTTACGGTTGCATGAAAGGTATAAGAATAACGAATTTGTACGCCGTGCCATAGAAAAAATGTTTCTGGAATTGAAACTGAGTTCTAACGTTGAATTAACAACAGTTCTTGCAGAGGAGAAGAAACCTGATTCTGTTTATACAAGTCAACTAACTAAATTTAAGCCGGCACCATCAAGTTCTTCATCTGAAGAACGCACATGTTGTTTAGTTAGGAATAAAAAAAGTTGTAAGCGCTTACCAAATATATAGTGAGCGCTTATCTAATTTTTCATTATCTTCTTGGACGCAGAGGTTCCTGTTGAGATAAGAGTTGATCTTGGTTGTCATTTTCCTTTTCATATTTTTGACGAAATTCAGCATGATATTTTAACAATTCAGGATAAAATTTTTGAAGTGTCGTTTGTGAATTTGCATTTATTTCAGCATCCATTTCAGTTGTAATTTGCTTATCTGATTCTTTTTTAGAATTTTTTTGATAGATGAATGGAAACCTGTTTTTTCTCCATGCAGTATCCATAATAAATGCCGTTGCTTTTTGATTTAAATCCGATGTTTGACCGTCAGCAATATGATGCCCATAACATGCAGTCCCTTGTGGGGTTTGCACAACATGTGTAACAAATAAATCTCCATATCGTACTTTTTCTCCAGATTTAATTTTTTGTTTCATCTGCTCCAATTGTGCTTTGTCCTGCGTTGCCAATTTACCCATGCATCGAGGCTGATAATCGGATAAAGCGTTTTTAAATTCTTCATATTTTTTTATTTCTTCCGGGTCTTGTAAATTTCCTGTCATTGCAAGATGATGTAATTTCTCAAATTTTTTGACTCTCATATCTCCTTTGTTAATCGCCCCATCCAAGCGTGTATGTTCTATCATATTACTAAATGGCTTTGTCATTTCATTGTCAGAGTTAGCCAAAGGATCGCCGTGCGTACGAGTAGTAATAACATAAGCATGATGAAGTTCATGATTAAAAGTTGTTTGTATATCGTCACACACATCTAACTGACGAAGAGAGCGCACATGAATGGAATTTTCTTTATTTCGATATACGCCAACGCCAACAGGATTATCTCTAAATTCGTCAACGACAGTTAATTTAAAACCTTTACTATTAAAAACGCGATCGATCTTTTTAGCGCTTTCTGGATGACGTAATGAATATTGAGCAAGTGCAGCCATATCTTCTCTTTCTTTTTTTATTTGTGTACTACTTAATTTTTTTGCATACGGTGTTTCAACGACTGTTTTACTTAAAACAAGCGCTTCTCCTGTTAGTTTTTTTTGAGGAGCATGAACAGAACTTTGCATTGCGCCCGCAGGAATAACAGCTGGGCATACAGTACCAGAAGCATTTTGATCTCTCGCAAAAACATCCTTCAATTTTCCATGAGTGGAAGGCAATAAATCAGATTGGGAACGTTCTTTTGGAGGGCCTGATGCTTCAACATTAGGAATAAGAGATGCTGTGACAAGCATAAGGAGCATAAATCGTTGCGATGAAGTATCCAAACGTAATAACAACGATGCGGGAAGTAAGGGTTGTTGATGACTTAATTTAGCTTGTTTTAATAGATAACGATTTTGATGTTTTTGTTGCGGCTTATTTAAAGGCATTTAATTCACCTATATACAAAATTTTGGTATGATATTGTACATTTAATATGGCCGTATTGTAAAGATGATTAATAAAAGACCAAAAAAATCCGGCGACTCATCCTGAAATGTCAACAGGATTTGCCGGGTAATAGCTGGTATTTTTTAATATCATGCTTGCTGCTATTATTACCTTTTTTACTTCAGGAATTTTTCAAGTCATGCGCTTATTCAGATGTTTTTCTCAAACCAACCCATATCGTGTCATAAAAGTAACGATAAATGGCGAAGAAGTAACTGAAAAAAATTATAGTAATAATATTATTTTCCCTATAATGGATGTTGATGTAACTATATGCAGAAAAGATAAAAAAGAATCCTCGTCATTGAAATATTTGTGACTTAAAAAACCAACATATTACATTACTAAACACCTGCCCGTCACCGTTGGGGCTGGACTGTCTGGGCATTGCATAAATTTTGCAATATTTCTGTTTTTGTTCGACACAATTGGAGGTGAAAAAAATCCAACATGCCCCACCGCATTGCACCTCGCTGTCCACGGAGAGGGCCAGCAAAACCCTGATAATCTAAAAAAATCAACCCAGAAGAAAGGCCTGAACCATCGAGAAAATGAGAAGAAGCGTCAGAATTTTTTAACGTGCGCGCTGGGATAACTCCGTTATCAACAACATCACCAATACCCGCCCCGTGTATATGGGCGTCGCAAGCCGGTGCTATATATTGCAACAAACCATAGCTACTTACCCAGAATAAATCACTTACCAAGCTCCGCAAACCACCAAAACGTTTAAGATTGTTTAGATCATTAAACCACTGAGCCAATTCAACAATAATGTGAGAATCTAGAATATAACCAGCAGTAATAGTTTGGTCAGATACGATTCCCAATAAATCTTTTCGTAGCTTATTAAGCTCGGGCTGGCATTTTGCTTGAGCTGCATTAAACTCCTCGATTCTGTTCCAAGTTTTAGGCAGGTCCGCTTTTCTCTTAAGAATATTTTCTGCAAACTCAATGAGTACAGTTAAAACACGATTTTTTCTTGCTTCGTTTATTCTTTTTGCTTCATCTGAAAATAGTACCGGAAATAATTGATCTTTAACTTCATCTGTAGCAAGTCTTGCTGCTTGTGCTAATAATTCTACTGCACCATGATCTTCTTTTTCTTTTGCTTTCTTTTTACGAAGATTTACGTCACGCATCATGCCAGCCATTTGTAGCAATGTTCTTTCCTCAATGCGTGTTCCAAAACGATCTCTGCCTTGTGTTGGCACATTGAGAACTTCTTTTCCATTAACTCTGACTAAGGCGAGAGCCATGTCTATCTTTCCTTCGGTTAAAAATTCATTTGCCGCTGATTCAAGATGATGCTGTATTTGTGAGACGTAGCGGGAGAAGAATGTTATTCCTATTGTTGCAGGATATTGATAAATACGCTTCGCTTCGGGTAAATAATCAGCATAGGCTAGGCAAAGATATTGCAACGCATCTGGCAATTGATCTGCACCAGGAATGTCATAAAATGTTACCCACCAAGTCGGCACGCTCACAGGTGTCGACTTTATTAGCGTAGTTCCGGTGGCGCTACTTGACTTGCAATCAGGGTTATCTCTTGCTTGTTCAATATCTTCCGCAATCACAGCTGCGATCGCTGCCTCATTTTGTATATCCTCATCGCGTTCTTTCTCTTCCAAGGCCGCGAGGCTACTGCGTGAGTTAATAGGGCGTTTTACTTCATCATCACGGGCTGCATGAATTTCTGCTGAACGTCCGCTGGCCATTAGAGCTACCTCATTATGCATTTAATATGAGCAGCATTGTATCAGATTGAATATTGTTTTGTCATTACTAGTTACTATGATTACTTAATGTGCTCCAATAACATTTATTTTTGAGGCAACTGGTAAACACCTTCAAATCGCTTTCAAATGCAAAATGGCCGGTAAGAAAAATTACCGGCCATTTTGTAGCCGCATAAGCCATGATGCATAAAAAATGCGATGCCCTTTACAGTGGCATTTTTATATTTTAAATTCTAGCTCGCCTTATAAACTTAAACTATCAATGGATTAATATGCTATCAACTAGGAAAGACGAGCAAGCCAACGTTCAGCATAGTCAGAATCAAATAATAAGCAAGGCATTAATTGTCAACTATATTCAATTAATTCAATCTTATCTTGAAAAGGAAATTAAAAATCCTTTTATTATTTTTACTTTACTTTGTCAAACGTATAAAAATCCCTCTCGATGTTCCTTATTCTGTTTTAGCACTAACTTTTCTGATCAATGGCCTCAACAGTGGCTTAAATTAGCAAGTCAATTTTCTGATTCCTTAGAAAAAATGGCCTGCTTAACGACAGAAGAAGATACAACCTTACGAAATTTTTTATCTAAAATAAAATTTGCTAGCTTGTTAAAGCCCACAAATAAGCTTGCTAATCTTCTAGGGGCTTTCTTTCTCTATTTTCCTCAATATAGATCATCAACGCAGGGAGAGCAGTGGGAAAAAATGCATAAGAGCATCCTCTTTACTTTACAACCCACTGATTCGAATAAAACTTTCATTATCAATTTATTTCGTCGATTATTTAATCAAAATATAAAGGATTCGGAAACATGTCTAGCAGATCCTTTTTACTACTTAAAACACTCGGCTGCTTTATTGTCTGATCAAGATTGGATAAAAATTTCTGATCGCATTAATACCAGCCGAGTCAATGAATATGATTTTCAAAGTCACTCATTTGCGGTTAAGCTGCTGGTAGAACTAGCAACTCATATACCTGCCTACATTCAACAGGGTATCATTAGAAAACTCTTACCTTGTTTATTTTATGATGATAATGTAGCCGATACGGTTTCTTTTATTTTGAAAAAGTATTCTTACGTGATTTCTAAAGAGCAGCGCAGTCATTTGTTTAAAATCATATACAATAGCACGGCTGATTTAACAATAATGCAAATTAATTTTTTAGGCAGTCTGGTTGACGCCTATAATGAAAATGAAATGTCACTCATGATAAAAATATTTCACAACAAAATATTGGCTGGAAATCGGTCTGAAAGATTACAAACTATTGCAGCTTTAGGTGATCTATTTCTTAGCTCTCCACATTCTTATTTTAATCTCATTACTCAACCTATCATTAATGGTTTAAACGATAAATCCACTGAGGTACAAATACAATCTATTCGTTCATTAGCAAAAATCGCGCTTCATTCTTCCTATGAACAACGAAAAATGATTATTCATCATCTATTATGCTTTTATTTTTTAACAGAGATAGACTTCGTTGACTCTGATTTATCGAATGAGAAAATTGAAATTGCACTTAAATTTTTACTGGAAGACAAAAATTTAAGTGAGATAAAAAATAATTTTCTCCTCTCTTTATCACAAGAAAAATGCTTTCAATTCGTCAAATCATTATGTATGGATTTTTTTTGTAACACAACATCTGTCATCAAATGTAAAAATATCATTATAAAATTAGGACAATTTGCACATATCATTGCTCGTAATCAGCTTGCAATTACCTTAATCTCTGAAAAATTGCTAAAGAATTTAAGTATCGATATGATGGAAGATAATGACGTTAGAACGGCTTTAATTAAGCTTTCTTCTATTTTTTCAAAAAAAACAAATACGATTTTAGTAAAAAATTTATATAAAATAATGTTGTCTGGAAAAGATTTAAATGATTTGGATCAGAGCTTAAAAAATTGGTCCTCTGAACAAAAATGTCATTTGGCAGTTGCTTTTGAATTCCTTGCCCCCTTATTTTCTAATAACCAACTAAACTATGCATTAATAAGAACACGGGAAATGCTAATAGATTATAATAAGTATGTAAGAAAAGATGCCCTTATTGCTTTAGGTAATCTTTTGACCTATGTTGTAGGTAAAAACCTTATTTCAGATGAAGAAAAAGCTAATTTAACGTCTCAATTATATAATAAATTCTGTTCGTCTTGGCTGGAGCATGAAGTAGAGTTAGCATTTAAAGATGAGCTAATTTATTTAGAGCGCATTTTACCCCTACTCTCTTCTGATCAACACAGAAAGATTATCGATTTTTTATTTGGATATATGTCTTCTGACTCTCTCATACCGGGAGAGGAGAAGGATATCGATACTATTTTCGCTATCCTGCTACCTCACCTAACGTCTCTTGAAAAAGCTCACCTCTATATTAAGTCAATCATGTTAGAATCAGCCGAAATAAGAGAACAGTTTGCATCGATGACTGAGCATCTTTATATAAGCCTATATGAATTACCAAAGGTAATGCCATTACCTGAAGTTAATCATATTATTGAATCTTATTTAGCGCCTCGCTATTTTTAAACGCGAATTCTTATAACTCATTGTATGATGACTGTATTTGCATTAAAAACAAATTGTTCTATAATTGCGCAATTATGCTAGAAAAGCTATCTATATAGTCTAGCGAGGAGTTAACAATGCAATCGGCCACCCATATCAAAGCAACTCGTTCTGCAACAGAAAAAGCCTACAGTAAAGAAAAAATTGACTTATTTTTCAAATGGATAGAAAGGGAAAAGATAAGCATTTTATTAGAAGAAAAAAATGTTAGTCGACTACGGATAAAATTAGAATCTTTCCCTCCTTTGATAGGGTCCTGCCAGAATCTATTTAGTTTGTTAATGAAATATGAAAAAATGCACCCACTTACTGTGAATGGGCTATTAACAGCGTTAGATCGATGCCCGAGCCTTTACTATTCTAATTTTTTTAAAGCATGTGAAAATTTTCTTTTTAAAGTTAACAAGGATGAATCATCCCATTTCATTCTTCCTACTACGATTGCAGCAGGTTTTAAGGAAATTGCTATCTTATTTAAAAATCGCCCTAAAAAAGCACTCGCTATGGCTACATTGAAATTATTAAAAGACCATAATTTAAAAAAAATAATACCTGATTTAATTAACGATATTTCTACTCATTATAATAAAAATTTAAATAAGATTGAGAAAGAAAAAGTATCACAGCTAATGGGGGCTGCACAGTCTTACCAGCAAGCAAAAGAAGCAAATAAGGTAAATGAAAGTGTGGAATATCTTAATCATGTTATGAAATATTGTATAAATGCAGCTAAATTAGATTGTTTACTATCTAATAAAGCAAGTGAAAAACTTATTGATGACGTAATAAATTTTTTTAAAACTCTGTCATATTCCCAGATAGAAATCAAACTAGTCAAACGTTATTAAATGATGCGCTATGGGTGCTATGGGTTTCTTATCAAGAAAATTTACAGGATAGTGAAGATACCGCTATTTCACAAATAGAAACAAATTTTAAAAAAATGATCAGTGAACTCGAGTGGGTAGACCAATATTTACAGCATTCTGAAAAAATAAATGTTGATTCTCGTAATACATTAGCTTTTACAAGCTTCTATATAAAAGAAGACATCAACCATAGACTCGCTTTTTTTAGTAAAGCTAATAATAGCGTGCTACAACAATCCACGGACAGTAAAGCAGAAAATATAAATACCCTTACAAATAGAATGTTTGGAAAATAGCCTTTATTACAAAAGTTATTACATATAAAAACTAATATAACCTTTACAAGGGAAGTTTTATATTTTAAATTCTCTCTTATTTCATGAATTTAAAATAGAAAGGCATTAATATGCTAGTCACTAGGGAACAGAAACCAGCGAATACTCAAAATAATCAGCATCAAATAACAAATAAATTTTTATTTGAAAAATATATCCAATTAATTCAATCTTATATTAAAGATGGCATTGAAAATCCTTTTATTATTCTTACTCTACTTTGTCAAAGCCAAAAACATCTCCTATCACCTCGACATCCTTCCTTCTTATGGAGCATGACGCTTAACGTTCAATGGTACAGTCAGTTGCGTAAGCTACCATGCAACCTCCCTTCTCTATCCAAACAGAAGGCATCATTCACGGAAGAAGAAAACACTACTTTACGAAGTTTTTTCTCTGAAATTAAATTTATTAAACAGATAACACCAGAAAATGAGCTGGTTAGTCTTCTTGGGATATTTTTCCTCTATTTTCCTCAATATATGTCATTAATGCCGGAACAGGTAGGAAAAAAAATTCACTCTATGGTTATTTCTGTTTTACAGAAAACGTATCCAATTAAAACGTCGGCTCTCGAGCTATTTAATAGATGCGTTTCTGATGAGGCATTTTCTATAAATACACTACAACCCATTATTGTTCTCTTAAAAAAAGAGGCTTCTATTTTCACTGATCAAGAATGGCTGGAAATTTTTGATCAAATCAATAAAATAATTAACTTAACTTATTACGAAAAAGAAGGTATCGCTATGCTTGCGCAACTAGCAGAGGATATACCTGCCCCTTTTCAAAAAAATATTATTCAACAACTCTTCAACTATTTAACTGATAAAAATACTGATGTTTCCAAAGCAGCCGTCTTCGCTTTAGAAAAGTTCTCTTACGTCGTTTCTAAAGAAGAACGCACACGTTGGTTTAATTGTATATTAAATAACACAGACAAATTAGAAGCAATGCAAATTAAGTTATTAGGCAAGTTGATTAACGTTCTTAACCAAGATGAATGTTTATTGGCTATTAAACTACTTTTAGAAAAGACATCGTCTAAAATAGGCAGGGTAAGAATCGAAGCACTCAAATCCTTAGAAAATTTACCCCTAGCAATAAAAAAAATTCATCATGACGCTATTATTCGTGCTTTTCTTTCTGCCGTATTAAAGGATAATAAACTGGCCATACAGCAAAAAGCTCTTCGTTCGTTAGCAAATATCGCATCCATTTCTTCAAATGAGAAACGCAAGTTTATCATTATCTATTTATATGCCTATTTTATTCAAAGAAACAATCGGAGTGAAACATATAAACCGTTAATATTTTCTCCTATTATATCAAACGAAAAAATTGAAATTGCATTTAAAATTTTACTCGAAAAACAAAACTTTTATTTTCTTGAACAAAATTTTTTAGCGATATTTTTTTATGAACGATTTGATGATTTAATTAATAGATTATGTAGATTCATTCAAGATGGAAAGAAGCATTATATTACTGTCGTTGAAATTTTGAAATCGCTTATTCCTCTGATTAAGAATGATCAAACTGCCATTACCAGCATACTGGACAGTATGCTTTCAGCCTTAAATAAAGAAAATAATCTTAAATTTTATATACTCGATAATCATCTGATGAATGATTTGATCCCGCTTATACCCATTTTTTCAATAGAACAAAATACTCTGTTATTAACCTGTTTATATAAGAAATTATCTGAAAAAGAATTAAATCATTTGTATGATGATTTGAAGAATTGGGAAGACAAAGAAAAAATTTCTTTTTCAAAAATTTTTAAAGTTCTTTTTCCATTATTTTCTTCCGATTTAAAAATAACTGCATCATTAAGAATTCGTGAAATGTTAATAGATGAAAATATACAAGTAAGAAAAAAAGCGGTTATCTCTTTATATACACTGACTTCTTATAGTGTAGATATTCGCTTTACAGATATGATAGAAAATGTATGTCAACTTATTCCAGAGATAGATATTTCTAAAAGACATTTAGCTATTGAAATAGTAGATCGATTTATACCTCATTTATCTAATACTCAATATGTCTTTGTTATTCAAACACTAAGAAATTTATTCCTAATAAAAAATGAAGACAAGGCTATTATCCAAGCCGCTCAAACGTTAAATAAACTCATATCTTCTAGGCCAGAAAAAAACTGGCAGGAATTTATTTTTTACATAAAAAGTGATTTGTGCGCTGCTTTATTGTCAATTAAGCAATCTGAAATACACAACCAAATCGTTATTGCTTTAGGATATCTTGCCTCGTTCTTTTCTCGTGATCAACAAAAAAACATCATTGATTTTTTATTTAAGCATATATCTGACAAAAAGCTTGAACCATGTGAAATCAACGATATTAATACAACATTGACACAACTACTCATTCATCTGAGCCCTATTGAGAAAGCAAATTTATATGTTCGATTAATGACATTACAGTCAGTTGAAATAAAAAGAGAGTTCGCGCCACTTATCAATCAGCTTTATACAAGCTTATATGAATTACCTCAGGTTATGCCTTCTCGGGAAATTAATAATATTATTGAATCTTATTTAGGGCATCGAAATATATAAAATAGAAATAAAAAGGAGTCAATATGTCATCTACCAGGAACAATAACCCATTTTTTGAAAAATATCTTCGATTGATTCAATCGTATATTGAAAAAAACATCAACAATCCTTTTATTATTTTTATTTTGTTTTGCCAACATTATCAGTCTACTTATCAAAATTTCTCCTTATTTTGTCATGCTCGCTTTATTGATCAATCGTTTAGACAGCGGCATAAACTACCGCATACGCTCCCTTCTTCACTAGACATGACTGCATCATTAACTGAACAAGAAGATAGTGATTTACGAAACCTTTTCTCTGACATTAAATTTCCTAAACAACTCGCACTGACAGAGGAATTTGTGAATCTTTTAGGTATATTTTTTCTCTATTTTCCTGGCTATATACAATCAATACCAGAGAACAAGGGAGAAATAATTCATCGTATGATGATTTTTAATTTAAATCAACTTTATCCAATTAAATCGTTGAGTTTCGAATTATTTAATGATCTCATTTCTCGTAATTTATTTTTTATTCATGACAACCCTATTCAATCATTAAAACGATCTATTTCTGTTTTAACTAACCAACAATGGCTGCAAATTTTGACTCATTTAAAGAGACAGCTGGCGACAGTTTTTTCTCTGACAAAATCAAAAATTGTGACCTTGCTTGCGACACTTGCGGATGATATACCAGGCAACTTCCGAGACGACATTATTAAAACTCTTTTCAGCTATTTAAATATGAATGATACCGCCTTATCCAATGCAGCAAGCTTTGCTTTAGAAAGATTCTCGTATGTTATTTCTAAAGAGCAACGCACATATTGCTTTAAAACGCTACTGAAAGACTGGACTAAATTAAAACCCATACAAATTAAATTGTTAGGCACGCTGATTGAAACGCTTAATAAAGATGAAAGTTTATTAGCGGTTAATCTACTTTGCAAAAAAACGTTGTGTACGACAGAAAATGTAAGAATACAAGCCGTTGAATCCTTAGGAAATTTACCATCGACAATAAAAAAAATGCTTTATAATCAAATTATCCATGCTCTTTTTAGTTCTTTAATGGATACGTCACTCATACAGGAACACGCTGTGCGTTCATTAGCAAAAATCGCATCTATTTCAACCTATGAACAACGCAAAATGATCATAAATTATTTGTATCATTATTTTACCAAAAGCAGAAGGAGAGAAAATGGAATATTTGAAACGTTAAACCCACTTGATCCTAATATATCAAACGAAAAAATTGAAATTGCCTTAATGTTTTTACTCGAACACGAATATTTTAATATTATTGAAATCAGATTCTTAGCTGTTTTTTCTAAGAATTTAATTAACATACTCTGCAGCCAGCTCATTGATAAGAAAAACAAAAGTATGATTACTCTTCAAACCATAGGACGACTTGCTCCTCTCCTTGCAAATAATCAACCTTCTCTTGCTACCCTACTTGAAAGCCTGCTTCAACATTTAGAAAATTATTCGAGCGATGATATATTGGATAAGAAGGTCATTCTTGATTTATACCCACTTATCCCTATTTTCTCAGCCGAGAAAAAATATATTTTACTGTCTTACTTATATAAGAAATTATGTGACAACGAATACATCTCTATATTTTTGGGATATGAAGAAAATATTTTTTTCGCAAAATATTTTAATATTCCAATTTCTTCAGAAAAAAATAAAATTATATTAAAAGAAATACAGAAGATGCTAACCAATAACAATATAGCCGTCAAAGAAGAAGCGGTGAGTTATTTATCCCATATTATTTTAGATAATGTAGACAATAATTTTATAGAAATAGCAGAGGCTTTATGTCAGTCTATCCTGGTATTAAATTCTTCTAAACGAAAGTTAGCAATTGAAATGTTAGATCGATTTATCTCTTACTTATCTGATGAAAAACGCAGATTAGCCATCCAAACTCTACGGTGGTTATTATTTGAAAAAAATGAAGAAAATACCATTATTCAAGCGGTAGAAACATTAAAGAAGCTCATCCTTCCTATTCAAAAAGAAGAACAGCGGGCATTTATTTCTGAGATAAGCCATGATTTATGCACTCATTTATTATCAGCCGAACAGCCGAAAATAAAAAATCAGCTTGTTTTTACTTTATCCTGTTTTGCATCAGTATTTTCTTATTCTCAACGCGCAAAAGTCATGGATAGTTTATTTAAATATATATCTTTACAATTTTTTTCAACAGAACATGTCAATACCCTCATCACCGCTTTTGAACAATTCCTACTCCACTTGACTTCTTTCGAGAAAGCAAATTTATATGTGCAACTCATGATGATACAATCGAATGAAATAAAAGGAGAGTTCGTGCCGCTTATCGATCAGCTTTACGCAAGCTTATATGAATTACCTAAAGTGATCCCTTCCCGTCAAATTAATAATATTATTGAGTCTTATTTATCGCCCAATTTTAAACTCTAGCGAGTTGTCTCTCTCTTTTAGAGACAAAACCTGATCAACTCCATAAGGAGTAAAATTGGCAAGCCACCTCGCTTTATCATAAATATCTTGGGGTGTATTGCAACAACCAGGAGGTGCTGGAAAACACGAAAGTCCGAGTGATCCTAAACACAATGGAAAAAGCAGCATCTTATAGATACCGCACAAGATCTCCGTAAACGTTTTTTCTGGACAAAGCTCATTAATAGCAAAATTAACAGCATCTGAGCAATTACTATGGAAAAAATTAAATTTATACTCGGTATAAAACTTTTTTCGCATTAAACTGACAAAATGATTAAAATCTTTATAACTAAAAAGTGTGGTCGAACCAACACAGCAGCCCCGTTCAGACCTTTTATATAAAGAATTACTTTCTTGATCGTCATACACAGTAAACGTTTTTAATGGATTATGATCGCCTCCACTCAGCATAATCAACGATTTGATTTCTTGGTGAGTATAAAGTTGACCTTCCCCCACCTCTCTCACATCATTTTCAAATTTGCCATAGTCGGCAAGAGCAATGACCTCAATCTTTCCATTCCCATCAATATAATAAAGAGTTTTTATATCGCTACGATACAGATAGGAATAAAAGTGATCTCTCGTTAATATTACATAGCTTGATGCTTTATAAAATTTGTATCCCCGCAGAATATGATTAATATCAAACGTTCTTCCTGTTTCAAGATCCGTGGCTATTGCAGCTAAATGCTGACAAGACCAGTGAAATGGTCCTCTTTTATTAAAAAGTAACACGGTTAATTTTATACCCATAGAAAAAATCCTTAATTTTTACCTTTGTTTTTCATGAACTGCAGATTGGCTTTTATAAAGAAAGACATCTAATGATTTAGGTTGATAACCTAATATTGATATTAAACTATTTATTTGACCTCGATGATAATTATTATGAGCATATAAATTAAAAATAAGCTCTAAATTCATTTCTAATTTTTCTTTATCATCTTTATCATATTTATCAATTAATTTATCAATCCATTGATTCCAATTTTTAGAATAAGTAAGAATAGTTTCAAAAAGTAATTCCCTTGATAACTCACCCTTCTCTTTGATAAGAGAAACATTGCCATCCACTATTTTATGATACGATTTAGCATCATAATAATATAAATGATTTAATAAACCATGCAAATTTTTAAAAGGGATCGGTAATGGTTTAATATAATCAACATATTCTATTTGCGAAAGGTTTTTAATTAATTGTTCATTTGCCCAGGTATTATATTGAAAAATTTCTCGAATATTTTCTATATAACTCAATTTATTCCCCTCTCAATGATGTCTTTTAAATTATTTTTCATTTGTGGCCATTCATCATGAATAACACTAAATATCACTGTATGGCGAAGTCTGTCAGGAAGAACCATATGGTTTCGTAACGTCCCTTCGCATGTTATTCCTAGTTTTTCTAACGAACGACAAGATCTTTTATTACAGCTGTCAACCGAAAATGCTACTCTATTTAATTTTAATGTCTCAAAGGCATATTCAAGCATCATATACTTAGACAGAGCATTCACTTTCGTCCCCCATACAGAGGGATGAAACCATGTATAGCCAATATTTATTTTTTTATTTGAAAGATCCATTTCATAATAACTGGATGAACCAATTATTTTATGATTCCAGGATATAACAAAACAAACTCGCTGACCTTCTTCCATTTGTTTAATGGCTTTATCAAGCCATTTTTCTTTAAATACCTCGGGCTTATAATAGGGTTCTTTCGCCCGCTCCCAAATTATTTTTTCTGAAGCGAGATCGGTAAGTAAATTTTCAAATTGATTTTCTAGCACAGTAAGTGTGACGTTATTTTTTTCTAAAACAGAGGGTATTTTAAAAATCATTTCTTCATTCCTACAAGATAGAGTGAGTATTTTTATAGTGAGTTGAATTCATCTGACTATCTAACGTTTTCGCCTCAATCATTTCTAAAGCATTTATTCGATGATTGAAAGAAAAGGTGGATTTATTTTTTTTCAGGATTTGTTTTATTTTATCCAACTCCATCGGTAGAGGTAATCGCAGTTTAAAGTTAGCATATTTTAACTTCGAGGTTGACAAAATAATTGTATGATCAACTTTGTTAGGCTTCTGTAAAATCAATAATTGGCAGGTTTTTTCTGTAGAGCAACTCTTGACTATACCTACTTTTAGCTCCTTCCTTTTAGGATAAAGTAAGTAACTACGATTTTCATCAAATCCGCATAAATAGCTTGAGGTCGTTTTATATATAATTATTTTATCTTTATATTTATTTATCTCATCTCGGCTTTGCACATGCTCCATCGATGCTTCTTCTATTTTTTTTAGTAACTTTTCTGGAATGTCATAACTTGGTAATCTATATAAAGAAAAAGAGTTAGGATATAATGAGGAATAATGAGAAATTTGTTGAATGCACAAGTTTTCTAATTTCATTCCTGATGGCTTGATTTCTTTTGATTCAACCTCATAATATGACGGTGTTAGATCTGAAGAAATCTGTTTAAAAAATGTTGAAATAAGACTTTTTTTGCCGATGATAAATGCTCTCTCTGGCAACCATCTTGTTCTTTCAACTGTAATATCTAATTTATCATAATAATCATATTTGATTGCTAGCTGCCTTAGCAATATACTCGAATAGTAATCAACCTGAGGTCGCTCGAGAATGATCATTTTAGTACGATTTTTTTTAAAATAGTCGGACGTTACAATCTCATCCATTGAACTTGTTGATTCGGTCCAATTCAGAGAAAGCGACTTAACATACTGAGTAATGGCTATCTCTAATCGGTTAAAAAATTCTTTTGATGAAAGATACGTTGGGTCCTCTTCAGTATCAGAAACTAATTGAAGGTAAATTTCTCTTTTCAGAATAAAATTCATGTCTTTATAGCTAGAATTATCTTTTTTTAAATCGTTAAAACCCATTTCAATTACCATTATTACAGCCCCAGAAAATTGGGGGTCTACTGTAACTTCTCGAACCCACCGTACCCCTCCCCATGCTGTTATTTTATGCCAGGTTAAGCAACTTAATTCATTGAGGATGTTTTTGACCACCTGTCCTATTTGCATTTTTTATACCTATTCCGAACGATTAAAGAAAAACTTGAGATAAAGTTAAGCAAGGATAATAAATTATTCCGAGAAATTCTTAAAGAAATCCTCCTATAAAATGATCATAACTGACTAATAATTATATAATTTATATAATTTAGATTTAAATATACTCTAATTTGGTAGCATTTATTCGATTTATTGAATAAAATAAGTTATGCAAATTTTAATAAACAAATCAAAATTT
>Ga0206938_1114_pt1 | contig 18786 bp, 17 predicted proteins | sample Alteio_BWOrgHeat_12_FD_152918 | JGI IMG/M metagenome (GOLD analysis project Ga0206938, IMG submission 152918) | Enriched cells from forest soil in Barre Woods Harvard Forest LTER site, Petersham, Massachusetts, United States -... | ecosystem: Environmental > Terrestrial > Soil > Temperate forest >... | reverse complement strand
CCAATTGAAAACCTTCGGTAGTCAAACTTTAATTTAAGGTTAAACCCAATTCCTGTTAAAATGTTGTTTTGTTTGGATAAAGAATAAGTTTACAATTGGTTAATGAAAGATTATGTAATATTGAATTTTTATAAATGCATATGTTTACAATTTCCAACGATCACAAAAAAAGCACTAAACCACGCATAGTAATTATAGGAGGAGGATTTGGGGGATTGACTTTAGCCAAGGCACTAAAGAAGGCACCTGTTGACATATTAATGCTGGACAGGCATAACTATCATACATTTCAGCCATTGCTTTACCAGGTAGCTATGGGTTCTTTAGAGGCCGATTCAATCGGCTTTCCCATCCGTAGGATTTTTATCAGGCAAAATAATTTTAGCTTTAATATGGCTGATGTTGAAAAGATCAACCCGGAATCAAATACTTTGACTACCAGTATTGGGGAGATCTGCTATGATTACCTGGTGATTGCCACGGGGTCAAATACTAATTTCTTCGGCAATAAAGAGATTGAGCATTATGCTATGCCTATGAAAAACATACCCGAGGCTTTGAACCTGCGCAGCCTCATCCTTCAAAACCTGGAAACCGCTTTGGTTACCACTGATATGAGGGAAAAGTTCGCCCTGATGACCTTTGTGGTGGTTGGCGGCGGCCCTACCGGTGTTGAACTTTGCGGCGCACTGGCCGAGATGAAACATTTGATTTTAATGAAGGACTACCACGGCCTGAGTAAATATGACATGCGTGTTTACCTTGTTGAGGGTAAGGACAGATTGCTGGCCGCGATGTCTCCCCAGGCATCGGCTAAATCAAAGGAGTTCCTGGAAAAAGACGGCGTAATTATTTACAATAGTGCTCATGTGCAAAGCTATGACGGTTTTTATTTGACGATTGATAACGGTAAAACCATTAAAACCCGCAATGTTTTATGGGCAGCGGGTGTAAAAGGCGAAATGCCTGAAGGCATCCCTGCAGAAACGGTTTCAAAAGCGAGCCGTATTTATGTTGATGAGATCAATCGGGTAAAAGGCTATGAAAATATATTCGCCATTGGTGACGTAGCGGCTATGATTACAGCAGATTATCCCAACGGCCACCCGGGTGTTGCGCCGGCAGCTATTCAGCAGGGTAACACGCTGGCTAAAAACCTGGTGCATTTGATAAAAGGCGAAGCGACCGTGCCATTTAAATATTTTGATAAGGGATCATTAGCTACCATTGGCCGCAATAAAGCCGTTGCCGACCTGGGAAAAATCCATTTGCAGGGATTTTTTGCCTGGGTGATATGGGGACTGGTCCACATCATGTCGCTGGTAGGCTTTGCCAACAAAGGGATTGTATTATTAAGATGGGCTATTAATTATTTTACCAAGAATAGCGATAACAGGCTGATTGTAAGATATTTCAATACAGAAACAAGGGTACCGGAGGTGCATTCCAAGTAGAGACGCAATACTTTGCGTCTCTGAAGATCTCCCGGAGACGCAAAGTATTGCGTCTCTACATTTTTAGGTGCTTCATATATTCAGCCGTTTCGCTTTCTACAGTATTATCGGAATGCTCTAGTCCGGTGATGATGTTTTCCCGCTCAATTTCACTACGATTCTGGCTTAATTTTGCTTTTGCCTGCAGGTCATCTACTACAATTTCAAAGGCGGTGATGCCTTTCATCATGTTTTGCTTATACTTATCGGGTAAACTCTCCCATTGTTTTAAATACTCCGCTTCGAAATTTTGTATAGTCGCTTTAAGCAACGCCGCTTTATTCTCTTCGCCCTCTAATACCTTAAATTTCCCGTAAGCGTGTACAGCTAAATAATTCCAGGTTGGTACGTTTTCAACTTTTTCGTAATGTTTTGGCGAGATATAGGCATGTGGCTCTGTAAAAATCACCAGCACCATTGTGTCTATGCTATCATTAGCCTGCGGGTTTGCCTTCGCAAAATGCGATTTCAGGGTAACTACGCCATCCTTTTCTTCAACCAAAAACGGCAGGTGGGTTGCAACCGGCAGACCATCTTTCACGGATACTATCGTTGCAAAACTATAACGCCGCATAAATGCTATAGCGTCCTGCTGGTTTTCGAATTTATTGAAGGAGGGGATGTACATGGGGTAAAATTAGTTAAATGTTGATTAGGTTGGATTAAGTGAGTGGTTTGTTTGATCGTTTTTAACTAAATCAACTCAATCTAACTTATTCAACCAATCAACTAATCGCCTCCAGCATCCTCTTAATAACCGCCTGCGCCGCCCAAACCCTGTTGCCAGCTTCGTGCACAACTATCGAGCTTTCGCCATCCAAGATCTCTGATGATAGCTCCAAATCGCGCCGTACGGGCAGGCAATGCATTACTTTAGCTTGATCGGTGATCTTTAGCTTTTCGTTTGTCAGCATCCATTCCTCATTCCCGGGCAAAATCTGGCCATATGGCTCGTAAGCCGACCAGTTTTTTACGTAGATAAAATCAGCATCTGCTAAAGCTTCGTCCTGGTTGTGGGTAATAGTTGCACCTTTTGTAAAATCGGCGCAAAGTTCATAACCTTTTGGATGCGCTATCGTGAAATCAACATCTCCCCTGCACATCCATTCGGCAAATGAGTTGGGTACGGCCTGTGGCAATGGTTTAATATGTGGCGCCCAGGTTAAAACAACTTTCGGGCGGGCCTTTGTTTTTAGTTCTTCAATGGTGATCAGGTCGGCCAAACTTTGCAGCGGGTGACGGGTGGCCGATTCAAGACTAACAACCGGTACCCCACAAAATTGCACAAACTTGTTGAAGACCATTTCGCTGTAATCCTCTTCCCTATCTTTTAGGCCGGGAAATGAACGTACACCGATAATATCCGCATATTCTCCCATCACTGCTGCCGCTTCGCGGATATGCTCAACGGTGGTGCCGTTCATGATCACGTTGTCACGCAGTTCAAGCGCCCAACCTTCCTTGTCCATATTCAGCACCATCACGTTCATGCCCAGGTTAAGGGCCGCTTTCTGGGTGCTCATACGGGTACGCAGGCTCGGATTAAGGAATACAAGCGCCATTGTTTTGTTTTCGCCCAAAGCTTTAAAAGCATAAGGGAATTCTTTCAAATGCAAAGCTTCTTTTACCAGCGCTTTAACATCAGGAACATCGCGAACAGAGGAAAATAGTTTCATGGGTTTGGGCCTCACCTAAATCCTCTCCAAAGGCGAGGACTATAAAAATTAATCGTTAAAATGTAGCTCCAAAAAAGTCTCCCCAACCGGGGGAGATTATTCGTATTGCTATTTGTCTTTTAGCAGCACTCATGATTGCCAAAGCAATTTAGAGGGGGCTTATAATACTTGCAAATGCTTCTAAAAACCTGTCGGCATGTGCTTTGGTTAAATTCAATGCCGGTAAAAGCCGCACCACATTCGGTTTTGCCTCGCCGGTGAATATATGGTGTGTAAATAACAATTCTTTACGGACATGCGCCAATTCAGCGGAGAGTTCAATGCCGATCATTAGTCCGCGCCCCCTCACCTCTTTTACTTTTTCCAGTTTTTTAAGTTCGGTTATTAAATAACCGCCAACCTCTGCTGCGTTTTGCATTAAGTTATCACGCTCTATCACTTCCAAAACAGCCAAGCCGGCAGCACAGGCTAAATGGTTCCCGCCAAAGGTAGTGCCCAGCATACCATAAGCAGGCAGAATTTTGGGTGATATAATGATTCCCCCAACCGGGAATCCATTACCCATGCCCTTCGCCATGGTATAAATATCGGCATTTACGCCAGCAAAATCATGCGAAAAGAATTTACCGGTACGCCCATAACCGCATTGTACAGAATCAGCAATAAAAACAGCGTTATTCGCATCGCACAATGATCTTATTTTTTGCAGAAAACTTTCCGGTGCAACCTGGATCCCGCCAACGCCCTGTATCCCTTCAATAATTACGGATGAAATTTCATTTGCAGCGAATGTCTGTTCTAAAGCCAATTCATCGCACCATGGCACAAAGATCACATTATCCGTTTCGTTTACCGGAGCGACGATTTTTGGGTTATCTGTAACCGCCACCGCCAATGAAGTACGGCCATGAAATGATCCACTGAAAGCGATTACTTTCTTTTTGCCATTATAAAACGAAGCCAGTTTTAAAGCATTTTCATTTGCTTCCGCACCAGAGTTGCAAAGAAATAACTGGTAATCCTCTTTACCTGAAACTTGCCCAAGTTTTTCTGCCAGTTGTTTTTGCAAAGGGATCTCGATTGAGTTTGAATAAAACCCAATCTGGTGCAGCTGGTCTTCCAGTCGTTTTACATAGTGAGGATTGGTATGACCAATGGAGATAACGGCATGTCCGCCGTAAAGGTCAAGGTACTCGGTGCCTGCACTATCGTAAACAAGGCTACCGACACCTTTTACGATATTAATTGGATTAATTGGATATACGTCGAATAGTTTCATTTGCCCCAAACCCCTAAAGGGGCTTTAAAAAGTTAAAAAATAAAATAAATTGCCACCACGCTTCCCCCTTTAGGGGGTCAGGGGGCTAAAACGCTGCTGCCTTCAGCCTTAGCCCCGCCTTTTCATCCAACCCAAACATTAAGTTCATATTCTGAACCGCCTGACCTGACGCACCTTTTAGTAAATTATCTATGATACTGACAATAAATATCTTATTACCATGCTTCTTAACCTGGATAAAACATTTATTGGTATTAACCACTTGCTTTAAATCAATATCATGACGGGTTACGTGGGTAAACGGATGTGCTTCATAAAAATGCTGGTAAAGCTTCAGCGCTTCCGCCTCGGTAAGATTGCATTCTGTATACATGGATGCAATTATCCCACGTGTAAAATCTCCACGGTAAGGGATGAAATTAACACCCCGGCCTTCGGCAGGCGGATTAAAATTCGGTTGCAGTTGATGAAGCGACTGAACAATTTCGTTCAAATGCTGGTGCTCAAAAGCTTTGTAAACAGAAAGGTTATCGTTACGCCAGGTAAAATGGGTGGTTGGCGACAGGCTTTGACCTGCTCCGGTTGAACCTGTAGTAGCAGTAATATGCGTTTCGCTGTTTAATAAACTTTGAGATGCTAATGGCAGTAATCCCAATTGCAGACAGGTAGCAAAACAGCCGGGATTGGCAATATTGTTTGCTTCCTTAATCGTATCCCTGTTTAACTCAGGCAAACCATAAACAAAGCTTTTGGTTTTATGCTTAGCAGTTTGATTTAAACGGAAATCCTGGCTTAAATCAATGATCTTAATATGATCAGGGATCGGGTTGGCATCCAAAAACTTTTTAGCGTCGCCATGTCCAACACATAAAAACAATACATCAATGTTATAGGCGAGTTCGGCAGCGAATTTAAGGTCGGTGTCACCAAAAAGATCGGTATGTACCTCGTAAACATGCTTCCCGGCACTGCTGGTGCTGTGTACAAAGGCAATCGACACATCAGGATGATTGATCAGGATCCGAAGCATCTCGCCACCGGTATAACCCGCGCCGCCCACAATCCCTGCCTTAATGCCCCCCCCGCCCCCTAAAGGGGGAGCTTTATACTCTTTTTTTTCTTTTGTTTCCATATCCCGTTGTAAAACTATTTATAGTACTCCCCCTTTAGGGGGTTGGGGGGCATTTACCTTATGATAGATCATCACCTGGTTACCAAATATTTTTGAGAAACCCTTTACATCATCCCCTGACCAGCTATTATTCATCTCGCCGTAAGTGCCAAATTTGTTCGACATCAGGTCATGTGATGATTCAATACCTACCACCTGGAAACGATATGGGTGCAGTTGTACAAATACTTTACCGCTTACCGTATGCTGCGTATCGGTCAAAAATGTTTCGATATTGCGCATGATCGGGTCGTGGAATTGGCCTTCATGCAGCCAGTTGCCGTAGAAGCTGGAAAGCTGGTCTTTCCATGATAATTGCCATTTGGTTAACACATGTTTCTCCAATGTATGATGGGCTTTAATGATGATCATCGGCGCTGCGGCTTCAAAGCCAACACGCCCTTTTATACCAATAATAGTATCACCAACATGGATATCCCTGCCAATACCATAAGGCTGCGCGATAGCCTGCAAAGCCTGGATTGCTTTTGTAGGATGACTGAATATTTCACCATCGATGCCGATAAGTTCGCCTTTTTCAAAAAGCAGTTCCAGGTTTCTTACCTCTGTTGAAGTAACCTGGGTTGGCCATGCTTCTTCGGGTAAGCCCAAATTAGAGGTCAGTGTTTCCTTACCTCCCACAGATGTACCCCAGATTCCTTTGTTGATGGAATATTTAGCTTTTTCGAAGTTCATATCCACGCCGTGATCCTTTAGGTACTGGATCTCGGCTTCCCGGCTTAATTTTAAGTCGCGGATTGGTGTGATAATCTGCACATCAGGCACCAGGATGTTAAAGATCATATCAAACCGAACCTGGTCGTTTCCCGCGCCGGTGCTGCCATGGGCAACAAATTCAGCGCCTATCTCTTTGGCGTAATTAGCGATGGCAGTCGCCTGGCTAACACGTTCAGCACTTACCGAAAGCGGGTAAGTATTGTTTTTTAAAACGTTACCATAAATAAGGTAGCGGACGCAGGTATTATAGAAGTTTTCAGTTTCGTCAACAACATGGTGAGATGTAACACCCATTTTATAAGCGCGTTCTTCTACATTTTTTAATTCTTCATCGCTGAAACCGCCGGTGTTAACGATTACGGAGTGAACCTCATAGCCGAGGTCCTGGGTTAAATAAATGCAGCAAAATGATGTATCTAATCCACCACTATAGGCTAAAACAACCTTTTTTTTCATTTTATTCTTTATTTGTCAGGAGACGCGAAGCATCGCGTCTCTACGTTCATTATTATAAAATCCTGATGAGAGACGCAAAATATTGCGTCTCTACGTTTATTTAAAATATTTTTAAATCCTGGCTAAAACTTTTGATCGCGTTTTCAATACGTTGAAATAAAGTTGCCTTGCGTGACATGTCTTTCGATTTTTCTTCCTGCTGTTTTGCTTTTTCAATGGGGTCGAAAAGCATAGCAGTACACATGCAATTTTTGCGGCCTTTACTCATCAGGATATCATAGTTAACACAGCTTTTGCAGCCGGCCCAAAAATCTTCATCCTGGGTAAGTTCGGAGTACGTTACCGGCTCGTAACCCAATTCCGAATTGATCTTCATCACTGCAAGCCCAGTGGTTAAGCCGAAGATCTTAGCTTCGGGATATTTTTTTCTGGATAGTTTGAAAATGTTCTCTTTAATTGCCTTTGCCAATCCAGCTTTCCTGAACTGGGGGTTAACAATCAGGCCCGAATTGGCTACGAAATCGCCATGGCTCCAGGTTTCAATATAGCAGAAACCAGCCCAGGTACCGTCCTTATGAAAAGCGATCACTGCTTTTCCTTCCAGCATCTTATTCGCCACGTACTCAGGCGAACGCTGGGCAATACCAGTGCCGCGTGCCTTTGCCGACTCGGCCATTTCATCACAGATCTGCTGGGCGTAATCAACGTGCTGGCCGCTTGCAACCTGTATATCAAAATCTTGTATGGTCATTGAAATAGAAAAATTACCGTTAAATCATTTGCCGTTCCCGGCGTTAATAAACTGATGATCTTTAGTTTGGAGTATAGACGCAAAATACCGCGGTTATACATAGGGTTGATAATGAGAATAAATCAAGCCCGGGGCATGTATGGCCTTCGTCGTGAAGGAGAAAATATAGCAACAGTTAAAACCCAGGCAGCAGCAACCGGGGCAAATATTACCCTGGTGATTGGCTTATTTAAGCTTTGCTGGTTCATTTTAGCGGTGTTATTATTGTTTTTTAAAATTTTGTGCAAAGTATCACATTAATTTTTACTTATGCAAGGAAAATATGAATTGTTTGAATTGTTGTAAGGTTGCAATGTTGTAAAGTTGCAATGTTATGATTTATTACCATTGAAGGCCTTTGGTCACGTGAATTTTAAAACAACATTCCAACCTTTCAACATTACAACTTTTCAACCTTCTTAACTATATCCCCAATAATCATATCCGCATGAATCCTTGAGTTTTCGATAAACCAAAGATGGGTATCCATCCCTCCTACCACTACGCCGGCAAGGTATAAGCCGGGTACGTTTGTTTCCATGGTTTCATGATTGTACTCCGGGACAAAACGATTATTGGATGATTTGATTCCTATCTTCTTCAAAAAATCAAAGTTTGGTTGATAACCGGTCATCGCCATTACAAAATCATTTGGGATAGTGACCAAGCCTTCAGGTGTTTCAATATCAACTTCATACTGCCTGATCGCCTTTAAATTCGATTTAAAGTAAGCTTTTATGCTGCCTTCTTTGATCCTGTTCATAATATCCGGCCTGATCCAGTACTTAACGCGCTCACCTACATCCGCGCCGCGGATCACCAGGGTAACTTCGGCCCCCTTGCGATAAGTTTCCAGGGCCACATCAATAGCCGAATTGCTGGATCCAACAACAACTACTTTTTGTAAAGCATAATAGTTCGGGTCCTGGTAGTAATGTTTTACTTTCGGCAGATCTTCGCCGGGGATATTCAGTTTCACCGGGATGTCATAAAACCCTGTGCATAAAATTACTTTTTTTGCCTGATAACTTACCTTAGTTGTGGTAATAGTAAAGATATCATCCTCCTTTTTAACGGCCGTAACTTCCTCAAATAAATTGATTGGTAATTGGTTTGAAGTTGCTACCCTGCGGTAGTATTCCAGCGCCTCGGCCCTTACGGGTTTGTTGCTGATGGTAACGAATGGTATTCCGCCGATTTCCAATTTTTCAGACGTTGAAAAAAAGGTCATGGTGGAGGGATAATTGTAAAGCGAGTTAACCAGGCAGCCTTTTTCAACAATAACAAAACTAAGTCCCGCTTTTTGTGCAGCAAGTCCGCAGGCAATACCAATGGGGCCGCCGCCTATAATGAGAATATCGAACATTATTTACTTTAAATGTGTTTCCGCGAAGATAGGCAGATTTAGGGTGATCTGAAGTCAGCGGTTTGTTATTATTGAACCTTACTATCTGGTTTAATCGCCAGCGCCCATACTGAATTCGTTAAGGCTGTCCAGGAAGTTTTTGTTCTCTCCTTTTTTTATATCTAAAATATCAATGTCAATTTTGAAAAAAGATTTACGCTTAAAAAGATAGCTCAACAATTTTATTTTAACTTTAAAAAAAGGGTTAATTATCTTTAGATAATATTTTTCAGGCTGATACAAATCTATTTCAAGATAATTATCGGTTGCTATAATTTCTTTGATGTCATCCCAATCGTATTTGATATTTCTGTAATGATCGAAAATAAACGTTTCGTTGGCCGTCAAAACAGGTCGTTTCCGGATGATGAAATATAAGAATTTGAAAATTCGCGGTAGAATTATCGAAACTAACAGGTAACTGTATAAAACAATAAGGAGATAATCCATTTTTTCAGGTTTATGGCGGGAATAATATATCGCAATATAAGCCCCAGGATATAACAACAATAGTAAACTTAACCGAAATGCTTTGCCAAATCTTAAATAGTACCTCATTGCTTGTTTTACACCAAATTTTCAAATCTCGTTAGCACTAGTATTAAAATTATTCAATATGAATTCTTTGATTCCGATAATCGTTTATTATTCCTACCAGTTCGCTTTTTTCAGCTTCAACAATATCTAAATCAATAAAAAAGAGTGCTGATTTGGTATTTGGTCTAAACAAAAGCTTAATGAGAAATCTTCTGAAAGAATTTCCAATTTTATCTAAATACACAGAGGGTTGCTTAAGATTTATAATCAAAAAAGACCTTTTTATATCAACGCTGTCAACATCTTTCCAATCGTAAGTTATATCGTTATTTAAGTCATAAAGGTAATTTTCATTGACTTTAAGGATCGGTTTACCGACAATCGACGAATAAATTTGCCGGTATATTCTCAGCAGCCATGTAATACCTAAAAGATAGTAGGCAATATAATTATAACGCAAAAAACCTGTTTTAAAAACCGGAGCAAATAGGTTGAGGCTGGCCAATGATAAACTTGCAATGATCACTAAGATTTGCAATAAGAAAAACACCCCTGTTCTTGTTTTAAACTCCATTTGTGATAAGTTTATCAAAGCTAAATAATTTACAACAATAAAAGGAAAAGGCGATACAATCACTTACAAACTCACTCCAAATAATAATGCCTGATCCTTTCCAATCCCTCATCCAACTCGTATATCAATGGTGTTCCTGTAGGGATGTCCAGTTGAGTAACTTCTTCGTCTGTAAGATGATCAATGTATTGCACCAATGCCCGCAGGCTGTTGCCATGTGCGCAAACAATTACCTTCTTGTTTTGACGGATAGCGGGCACAATAAATTCGTTCCAGAAAGGCAGTACCCTTTCCATGGTTTCGCTCAGGTTCTCCGTAAGCGGCAGCTCCCTTTCGGTAAGGTTCGTATAGCGGGCATCTTTTCCCGGGTAGCGGGCATCATCTTTGGTGATGGCCGGCGGCAATTCATGCGGGTCGCGGCGCCATTTCTGCACCAGGTCGGCGCCGTATTTAGCGGCAGTTTCGGCTTTGTTTAATCCCTGTAACGCGCCGTAAAACCGTTCATTTAAGCGCCAGGATTTTTGAACGGGGATCCATAATTCATCCACTTCCTCCAAAACGATATCGAGCGTTTTGATGGCCCTTTTTAATACAGAGGTATAGCCCAAATCGAAGCTGTAACCATGCGCCTTTAATAGCTGCCCCGCCTTTTGTGCCTGCAGGATTCCTCCATCGGAAAGATCAACATCCGTCCAGCCGGTAAACCTGTTCTCTTTATTCCAAACACTCTCTCCGTGACGAAGTAATACTAATTTTTGCATGCTGATACTATTTTGCTAATTTACTGAACGCTTTTTAAAAAAAATTGGTAAATGTGCCGATAACAATTAAATTGCGTTAAAAACCAATTTAAACCCTTTTAAATCATGATCCCAACAACTCCAGTTCCTGCAAAGGATGGCATTGCCAACCCTGCCCCGCTTGGCCTTTGTGCCTTCGGTATGACCACTGTTTTACTAAACCTGGCAAATGCGGGCTTCATCGAACTAAGTTCTATGATCCTTGCCATGGGTATTTTTTACGGTGGCATCGCACAAGTAATTGCCGGCGTTATTGAATCAAAGAAAAATAACACATTTGGGCTAACTGCTTTCACCTCCTACGGATTTTTCTGGCTATCGCTGGTCGGGCTGATTCTAATGGGAAAATGGGGCTGGTTTACCGCGCCTTCAGGTTCCGGAATGGCTGCTTATCTTGGCATTTGGGGCCTTTTTACATTGTGCCTGTTCTTTGGTACACTTAAACTAAACCGCGCCCTGCAGCTTGTTTTTGGCACGCTTGTGATCCTGTTTGTTTGCCTGGCAATTGAAAAAGGTACCGGCAACGCTGGTATAGGTAAGTTTGCAGGCTATGAAGGTATCGTATGCGGTTTAATTGCTATTTATGCCGGTGTGGCAACGTTATTAAATGAAGTTTACGGCAAGACTGTGCTGCCTTTGGGGTAAAAATATTGTCTGAACACGATTTTTAGGATTTTTATGATGATTATGATAATAGTTTATCATGTTTGCACAGATTTTAAGATCCTATAAATCTCTAAAATCCTGAAAATCGTGTTATGAAAGATTTTAAAAAATACTATCACATTACCGCTCCGCCCGAAGAAGTTTATATCGCTTTAACTAACCCGTTTACCATTGAGCTATGGACAGGGGAGCCGGCAGAAATGTCGACCGAACCAGGTTCGGAATTTTCTATGTGGGAAGGAAGTATTGTTGGCAAAAACCTTGAATTTGAAGAAGGTAAAAAGCTGGTGCAGCAATGGTATTTTGACGGACAACCGGAGGCTTCTATCGTCACCATAAAGCTGCATCCTGATAAAGGCGGCACCTCCGTTGAACTTAAGCATACCAATATCCCGGATACTGAATATAACGACTTTACCGAAGGCTGGGATAACAGCTATTTTGGCGCTTTGATTGAGTTTTTTGATGAGAAGGATTAGATATTAGTCCGGAAGTCAGTAAAGTCGGAAAGTCCGAAAGAAGCTGCAACTGACATTTCGGCAATAATAACCTAAGTAATACTGAAGAGATTAGGAAAAAGATTTCCGAAGTTTTTAAAACTTCGGAAATCTCTATGTACTTTTATTTTCAAACTCAAGGATCAATACAATGAAAACTCAACCCTGCGGTTTAATTTCCTGCCCGCGGCTGTTTTATTTGTAGCGATTGGGTTTGCTTTCCCATAACCTTCTGTCTGAATCAAAGCCGGATCAGCTCCCCTGCTAACCAGGTACATTTTGATCGCTTCGGCCCTATCTTTTGATAGTTTAAGATTAAGCGCTGTGGATCCGGTAGCATCAGTATATCCGGCAAGTTTCAAATGGTATTTTTTATCCTTTAGCAACTTAGCAAGCTTTTCTAAACTTGCATAGGAAGCATCGCTCAGCGTAGAAGTTCCCGACTCAAACTGCAGGTTCTGAATCGCTTCATTAACCACGCTTTTATCTGCTTCAGTGATATAAATCTTTTCTTCAGGTTTAACCGCAGGCAAAGGGCAACCTGATCCATCAACTTTGGTTCCTGCCGGGGTGTTCGGGCATTTATCATAAAAATCGGGCACGCCGTCACCATCGCTGTCTGTTGTTAATTGCGTAAGTTTTGTGTTTTGGACGGCAACCTGCTGTTGTAAAGCCTGGTTTTTAATTTTTTCAGAATCTATCAATGCTTTAAACTCATCCCGGGCATTCTGTATCCCCGACAAATACTCCTGCCTCATGGATGCAACCGGGTTATGGGCGGATAGTTGCGGTTTTGACTTTTTGCCAATAGCAAATTCGAGCCCTATATGGGTATACGAAAATTTATCGTTTGTATTGCTGTATTTATATCCGTCAAGATTATCTGAATAAATAAAATTAATCTGATAAGCAAGCTCAAGGTTAACACCTTTAGCTATATTGAATTTTAAACCGGCGCTTACAGGTACATATAATTCATTTAAGATACCGTTACCCTGTTTAAAATTTTGTACAGTGCCATTTGCTGTTGTAAGTACCGGCTTGTAATTCATTATACCGGCGCCGACGGTAAAAAAAGGCTGTATTGTGCCTTTAATAAAATGCCAGTTTATATTGGCGAGTGTAAAGTTCCCGCTCAGGCTCCCTGCATAATTAATAGAGGTGGTAAAACTTTTGTAAGGGGACGTACCAGACGGAGCGGGCTGGGCATTATCGCCATTTAATTTCCCCATCAAAAAATCTCCCTGAATACCAAAAGAGGGTAGAATTTGTTTTTTGATGTACCCGCCATAGCCATATTCAATATTAGGCACCGTAAAATCCAGCTTGCTATTTGAGTTTGTAATATTAGAAGTGCTCATCAACCCCGCATGAACGCCAATTGACCAGGTGCGAAATGCCGTGCTTCCCGAAAATGGTTTTACATAATCCGGGTTAACAGCTACAGAATCGACCGTTTGAGCCAATAACTTTCCGCAGGTTAGAAAAAAAATCAGGCATAATGATGCTCTTTTTAAATTTAACGTCATGTGTTTAACAGTTTATTAATCAGGAGATAATAAGCAAATATTTAAACTATTAGTTGCAGGTAAACCTATAATCGTTTCCCAATATTAATTTATCAAGCTATAAAAGTAATATTTTAATAATTATAAGCAATGAGTTTTGCTTATATGCTCATTAAAAATGCAGTTTAAGGTCAAAACTGTTGATCTCTGCCATTTCTATCATCCTTTAACATAACCCATCACACAAAACAGGATTTAAATTAAAAGCTTATGAATAAAGCTTTTCCCGAGGAATTTCAGTTATTTGACTGAAGTAACGACGAATAGATGTGATTATACTGATTAATAAAGATATTAAAAGGGGGGGCCTGGCCCCCCTAATAGCTAATAATAGCAAAATCCGAAAACGAATCCAATAAAATACTGCCCTTATAATAGTCTATGAAGCAGTCTCGTTATTTTTATTGAGTTTTTTCAGGGTTTGCATCCATTTGTTTTTTGATTTCATCGGCCTTAGTCTTATTTTCAGCAGCATGAGCTTTATCATATTTGCCTCTGTAATAATTCCATAAATTGCTTAATGCAGCGAATGACTTTGGATCAAGGTCTACTGCTTTTTGTAAATATGGCAATGCCAGGTCAAACTGCACATCAGCTTTTGCTCTTAAATCGTCATATTGTTTTTGTGTAGCATTTGATGGTAGACTATTTGCCTGGTTATAAAAATCAATAGCAGGTTTCATCATCACATTTCCTAAGTTTATGTTTGCCTCTACATAGTTCGCATCAATTGCCAACGCTTTCTTATAATAGTCTGCAGCTTTAGCGTAATCGTCAGCCGCTGCTTTGCTTTCAGTATTTTTTGTTGCGGCGTCTTTAGCTTTTGCGGCTTTTGCATTACTTGCGTCACCAACACGGGTGTACGAAAGGCCTGCATAATAACAAAGTTCCTTGTTTTTGGGGTCGCCGGCCACTGCACTTTCCAATTTGCCTAAAATTTCAGTATCCTTTCCAGCCATCAAGTAGAATTTAATTTCCTGTCCGCGCAAGTCAGCATTTGAAGGATATTTTGCCACTCCGGCGCTAATTGTTTTTAAGGCATTAGCAGTGTCCTTAGTAGTAAGGTATATAATTGAAAGGTAGCCATATATTTTAGCATTTTGAGAATAATTAATTGCTAACAGCTTGTTGTAATTAGTTATTACATAAGGGTAAAACTTTGGATTTGTACTGCCGGCATTGGTTGCTGCAAGTGCAGCATAATAAACAGCTGTAGTGTCGCCGGTTGCCTGGCTCCAGTTATCAAAAGACTGATAGGCCTGCTCGAACTTACCACCCTGGTACTGTTTAACGCCCTGTGCCTGAAAATATATTGCTAAATTATTACCAGCGTCGGTTATCAATTTTTTAAACTCGCCTTTCGTGTCAGCATCTTTTGCTTTTTTAATAGCTTCCTGTGCTGTAGTAATAAGGGTTGCTGTTGCTGCCGAAGCGGTGGTATCCATTGTTGCCAAAGCAGCATAAATAGCTCCTTCTAATGCATAAGTTTGAGGTAAAGTAGCGGTTTTGTCATTGACAGACGCTTTATCAATTGCAGTTTTTGCATCAGTAATACTTGCTTTTGCTTTCGCAGCCAACAGTTTTTGGGTGTTTGCAACTGTATAATCATCGTAGCTTTGCTGCGCATCTTTTAACACGCCTTTTTGTGCGACCGCAGTTAATGTACTTAAACCTAAAAGGCCTATCATCAAAAATTTTATTTTCATGATCTATTGTTAATTGGTTAACTGTTTTAGTTTATTATTTACCTTGTTTATTTGATTTTGATTTCCTTCTTGCTCATAAACCAGCTTCAACGCCTGGAGGCAGTTCGTTTCGTTAGGCGATATTTCATTGGCCCTTTCAAGCCACTGCGCTGCTCTGAATTCATCTTGCGTTTTATCGTTATCTTTAGGCTGCTTACTTTGTTTAAAATATAACAATCCCAAATTAAAAATCGGATTATAAGCCGAACTATTTAGCTCAATTGACCTTAAATAAAGCGATTCGGCTTTATCGTACTGATTTAAATGATCGTAACAATTTGCTGCGACGAAGGCAATATCAGCGTTATTTGTATTAATATCAAGCAAAGCAGGCAATAAATTCGCTAACGCGTGATAATCTTTACGGTTAGTATAAATATTTGCTTCATCCAATAATAATGATTTATCATTCGGTAAAACTTTACGTGCCCTTATTATTACGTTAAGTGCAGTAACCGTATCGCCAAATGATTTATAAATGCCGGACGCTGCTTCTGCATATTCAGCTTTGGTACTATCGCCGCCTACAAGGCCCTCGTAGTATTTGGCTGCTGCATGTAAATTACCAAGTTTATTATTTGTAAAAGCGATATACGCAGCCAGTTGTTTAAAATCGGGCGCATATTTCTTAGCAGCTTCAAATAACTGCAATCCACTGATAAAATCTGAAGAATTAAGAGAAACAAACGCTTTACGGATATAAACATTGGCCAGGCAACGTTTCGAATAATCAAGCTCCTGCTGGTACTTGTAACTTTTGCGGTTAGCCTCTAATCTGTCCACCAGATTGGCGGTTTGCTGAAGCATTGCAGCCGGCTGATTGGTTTTGTTTAAAGAATCGATGCATAAAATACTCGAATAAACCACCACTTTATAAACATTTCTTTCAAGGTTGAGGGTATCCGGCGAAGCCTTTATCAGGCTATCAACTGAACTTTTGGCGCCGCTCAAATATTTCAGGTCCTTTTTTTGTTTATAAAAGGCCAGATTATTTATAACACCTTTCAGCACTTCCGACTGGCAAAAGGCTGAAGGTGTTATAAATAATAATATTAAAAGCGGTAATAAAATTTTACGGCCTTGCATTTGTTTTATTCATTTGTTTCATCTGCATCATCTGCAGCTGATTCGGTTGTGTTATTTTCGGAGTTGTTTTCTATTTCGTTTTCTTCTCCATCTTCGTCATGCTCAATTTTAGCAACAGAAGCTATTTCATCATTCTCTTTCAGCGTAATTAAACGTACACCTTGAGTAGCCCGGCCCATTGTCCTCAGTTCGCTGATCGCAATACGTATAATAATGCCTGATTTGTTGATGATCATCAGGTCCTCTTTATCAGTAACACCTTTTATGGCAACAAGTTTTCCTGTTTTATCAGTAATGTTTAAAGTTTTAACACCTTTGCCACCGCGGTTAGTTACTCTGTAGTCGTCAATATCGGTACGTTTGCCGTATCCTTTTTCTGATACTACCAATACGGTTGTTTCCGGATTGTCAATACTGATCATACCTACCACCTCATCATTTTCATCCTCAAGCGAGATCCCGCGTACACCTGTAGCTGTACGCCCCATTGGCCTTACGGTCGATTCGTTAAAGCGAATGGCACGGCCTGATTTTAGCGCCATTACAATTTCGCTGGTGCCGCTGGTCAGGTTTGCTTCCAGCAGTGAATCGCCCTCGTTTATGTTGATGGCATTTATACCATTGGCACGCGGACGTGAATAAGCCTCGAGCGAAGTCTTTTTAATGGTACCTTTTTTGGTACACATAATGATAAAGTTATTTTCGAGGTATTCTGTATCTTTAAGACTGATGAGCTTAATGTAAGCCTTAATATTCTCTTCCTTAGGGATGTTAATGATGTTCTGTATAGCCCTTCCTTTTGAGGTACGTGTACCTTCAGGTATCTCAAACACGCGAAGCCAGAAGCATTGTCCTGCTTCGGTAAAGAACAACATATAATTATGGTTCGAAGCGATCAGCAAATGTTCGATAAAATCTGCATCGCGGCTGTTACTTCCTAATGAGCCTTTACCGCCCCTGCCCTGCCTGCGATATTCAGTTAGTGGTGTACGCTTGATATAGCCTTCGCGCGAGATGGTGATCACTACATCTTCATCCTCAATAAAGTCCTCGGTATTCATTTCAGCTGATGAATGCACCATTTCGGTTTTACGTTCATCGCCATATTTATCGCGGATTTCAATCAGTTCGTCCTTAATGATCTGCATCCTTAAGCCCTGGTCAGCAAGAATAGAGTTTAAATAATCGATCAGTTTCATCAGGCTTTCGTACTCATCCTTGATCTTATCACGCTCAAGTCCTGTTAACCTCCTTAAGGTCATGTCCAGAATTGCGCGAGCCTGGATATCGCTCAGGCCAAACTGCGCCATTAAGCCTTCCCTTGCATCCTCAGGCGTATTTGAACCACGGATCAGTTTGATCACTTCATCCAGGTGATCTAAAGCGATTAGCAAGCCTTCTAATATGTGTGCTCTTTTTTGAGCTTCAGAAAGCTCAAATCTGGTACGGCGGATAACTACCTCGTGCCTGTGTTCAACAAAATGGTGGATCAGGTCCTTCAGGTTAAGCAGCATCGGCCTACCATGCACCAGCGCGATATTGTTAATGCTGAATGAAGTTTGCAGCGCGGTGTATTTATAAAGATTATTTAATACGATTGCCGCGTTGGCATCCCGTTTTATTTCATAAACAACACGGATACCCTCCCGGTTTGATTCGTCCCTGATAGCGGATATGCCTTCTATCTTTTTCTCATTTATCAGTTCGGCAGTACGCTCAATCATCAGCGCTTTGTTTACCTGGTAAGGCACTTCGCTAACAATTAACCGCTCGCGGTCGTTGTTATAAGTCTCAATCTCGGCCCTTGATCTGATCACGATTCTACCCCTGCCGGTTTCAAAAGCCTGGCGGGCGCCTTCATATCCATAAATAATTGCTCCTGTTGGAAAATCCGGCCCTTTTATGTGGGTCATCAATTCGGGGATATCTATGTCGCGGTTATCAATTAAAGCTAAAGTGGCATTAACAACTTCCGTTAGGTTGTGGGGCGCCATATTGGTAGCCATACCCACCGCGATACCTGAGGCTCCATTTACCAGTAAATTCGGGAATTTGGCTGGTAATACAGTAGGCTCTTCCAGCGAGTCGTCAAAATTCAGTTGGAAATCGATGGTATCTTTGTTGATATCGGCCAGCATTTCCTCAGCAATCTTTTCAAGTCTTGCTTCTGTATACCTCATTGCCGCTGGTTGGTCACCGTCGATTGATCCGTAGTTACCCTGCCCTTCAACAAAAGGATAACGTAAACTCCAATCCTGCGCCATACGCACCATAGCATCGTATACAGATGTATCGCCATGCGGGT
>Ga0206938_1138_pt1 | contig 18821 bp, 6 predicted proteins | sample Alteio_BWOrgHeat_12_FD_152918 | JGI IMG/M metagenome (GOLD analysis project Ga0206938, IMG submission 152918) | Enriched cells from forest soil in Barre Woods Harvard Forest LTER site, Petersham, Massachusetts, United States -... | ecosystem: Environmental > Terrestrial > Soil > Temperate forest > O... | reverse complement strand
TATTGGCAATATTGGTCACCTGGATAAAAAACCGCAGGTTACTCCGCAGTGTACAGGGTTCTTCGCATCTTCTTATTATAATGTTCAATTATTTCTCTTCGATTTAGAATCAGTTCTAATTAAGTTTTTATACAAACCTTAAATCAGTCAGAATTATTTGTAGGTGTATTTTATGTAACTGCCGTTGCTAGCAGATCCCAAAGAGATGCGGCCTTTGATATCTGTCGTCCAGATAAATGAAGGTAAGGAAGCGTCATACGTCAGGTTTTTCGACAGGAAATCGATGCTACAGGTGAAGATCATGAATGCGCCCAGGCTTTTGGACAGGTTTTCGCTATAATATGGATTTTCATAATTGGTATTGATCGTCATCCCATACGAATAGGAAAGTGCCCAAGCTGAACCATTCAGATAGTAGTCAGAAAAATGACTAAAGTTGCCGTTCACGATGAAAATACTGTCAAGCCGGCTATAGTCTGCATCACCCTGCTGATAAGTACGTATTGCCACGCCATTGGTGAAATAATCATAGTGCGCGCCCTTTGGTGTATAACCGATTGCGGAAACGGAAGTCATCGAATCCAGTACTAGCTTGTTTTCTCCATCATAGGTTAACGTATGTACTTCGGTTATATCGTTGATATAAATACTTTTCCTGGCTATTAAGTTATATCCGATAGGCTGCCAGGCAGACGAACCAAAAGTAAAATAGAAACTACCGGAATCAACGGTCTGACCGGGAGGGGTACCGCCCAAATCTAGAAAGGATATGCTAAGAATTCGGTTGCTGATGTCAAATCGGAATGTGTCTTTATTCAGATTCGGGTTGCCCGGTGTATAGATGGTAAAAGAGGTAACACTGTCTGTGATGTCCGGTGCAGGATTCGGATCCGGCGAGGAGGATTTGTTGCAACTGCAGGCTAGCAAGCCGGTAACAACCAGAATATCAAGTTTTTTCATGTAGGAGGGTTTGTGATTTGAAAATACTCTTTTTTGTCAAGAAACGTTTAGGATTTATTTTACCTGTTTAAGTTGCTGTAGGCATAATTTCTTGGTTTGGCCATTGATAATCTTGGAATGGTACTTTAAAGCAATTTTTATATCTTAGAATACAATCATGGCGATGAAAAAATTGATTACGGGACTTTTGCTGCTTTCCTTCTTTATCCAAAGCGGGTGTTCAAAATCAAGTTCACCCGATCCATTGACCCACGATTCTTCTTACGTGGATCTGCTGAGTTCAGTCAGTTTCTATGGCCCAAACGATAAGTTTTTAATGGATTCATTCAACTATAACCAAACAGGGATGACAGCGAACTTACTGTTATTTGGTTCAAGCCTGAATTCGCCGTTAGAGACCTATTCATTTCAAATCGACAGCATAAACAAGAGAATTCTTTCCTTCGATTATTCGATACTGGCAAACAGCGCCAATCAGTCTACCAAATTCAATATTTCCTACAACCCGCAGGGAATAGTATCTGACATGGTACCTGAATCGGGAGGATCCATGGCGGCCCAGGACTTTCAAGTAAATTTTACCTATAACGGGGATAAAGTGATGAACAATCCTTTTGGGGTAACTACTGGTCTGATGGATACGCTTATATATGATCAAGGCAATTTAATTCACCGGCAGCACTATGGTAGTAACGCTGGAACCCATGTAAGCATACCAACCACGGAAGATTATTATCGGTCTAATTATCCGAATCCTTTTTACAATGCGGCCTTGGTCAATTCAGCTGCACTGTTTATGAAGATACCAGCCGATAATGCGGGACGGGAATTTGATTACCTCGCCGACGTAAGCTCCAAATATTTGCCTGACAGTGTGTATTCTCTCTTAGGAGATAATCTGTTTAAAATAGAGTGGGGTATGCATTATTATACCTGGAGTACTGATGCAGTAGGAAGAGTGACCGGCGGTAATTTGGTGATGCAAGATTCAGTAAGGGATGGTATGACTGGGATGTCATTTCCAATCACGCTTCAATATAAATTTGTATTCGCTTATAAAAAACAGTTGATTGTAAAATGATCACGGACTAGAGTTTGCTATTCTGCCAGCGGGTCTTGGCTGAGTCTGAAAGAAAGTTTTCCTCTCCCATAAACAAAAATGCCCCTCTCTCGGATTGGACTACAGAAAGTCATATGCCTGGAGCGGAGACCCAACAACACCCACCCAACAATAGGACGACTATAATTTATCAGCTGGATCTCCATTTTCCGCCGCCTGATTAATAGCATATAAAAAATAGACGCAAAAATCCCGATAGCGAGAAGCGGTGGTTATCTGTCCTAAACCTTTCTTGAAACCTGAAGATGCAATGATCTACTGTAGTCTTCGAACACAGTTGTCAAAGAAGTGGGGTGAATTCGGCGTTTATGAAACCAAAAACGAATATTCAAAAGGTCTGAATTAGATCAAATGATAGATGGGGAGCGTCGCTGCTGGAAAAACAAAAGAAAAAATACCTTGTGTTTACCAGTTAAAATAGATAATTTCAGATTCAAAACGACTGTATGAGACAGTTGAAAATCGCTATCTACTTTTTGATTATTTCCATATTCATATTCTGTAACAAGGACAGTCATTCCCCTCCGCCGAAGCCAAAACAACCAGATGTGTATTTAACCGGATATTCTAGTTATGGGACGACTATTCTGGGATCTGTCTATTGGAAAAATGATGTTTTGATTCCTTTATCCGGAGGACAATTTGCTACAGGTATAGCTTTCATGAATACGGATGTTTATGTATGTGGTAATGCGGGCTATTTGATTACTGGGCCCGGAGGTGGTTATGCTACACAAGCTGTCTACTGGAAAAATGGCCAGATAGTCAATTTGGGAAACCCGCCTTCCTATGCAAGAGCGATTGTTATTTCAGGATCCGATATTTATATTGCGGGCATTGCAAATGTTGACAGTATATATAGCGCTGTCTATTGGAAAAATGGTACGCTCATTAGCCTCGCAAATGTTCCATATTCGGTGGCCAATGCAATTGCTGTTTCAGGAAGTGATGTTTATGTCGCTGGTAATATTGGCAGTAATGGCTTTCAAGCAGTCTACTGGAAAAATGGAACACAGATATCACTCGAAAATGCCATTCCTTCTCAAGCCAATGGGATCGCGATTTCTGGATCTGATGTTTATGTGGCCGGATTGGTGACGACCGGGGCTGGGACAGAAGCAGCCGTTTATTGGAAAAATGGAGTTCGCACAAATCTCAATTCTTTATCAACCGATACGATGATTACCAATACATATGCTTCAGCCATTGCCGTATCAGGAACAAATGTATATGTGACGGGTTTCATGAATAATGTTCATGAGTTATATTGGAAAAACGGCGTGCAGTCACCTGTCAACAATCCAAATACTTCCGCCAATATGACCAACAACATCAATGGGATTGTACTTAGTGATACTAACGTTTATATTTCTTTGAATATTAGCGCGTATTCGAGAAATGATACGATAGTAAATGTTGGAAACGGTTACGCAACCAACATCGCGGTATTACCCTAAAAACCACTACTCTGCCATTAGCCGGTTTTTAAAAGACGGTAGTTATCCAGTAAATAATTCCTGAACCGCTGAAAGAGTTCTTCTATGATTTCAATGGGAGGTAGTGATTTTTTAACGATGAATGCTCTTAAATGCACTCTTTTGTAGACTGATCCAAAATGAGCAGTATTGCCGAATGCTTCAGAAAGCTTGATCGCCACCTACGGACTGAATTTGCCGTCGAAGGAACTCCTGTAGCATCCATAACAGGAAAGACCGCTTCCTAAGAATACAAATGCCTTACATCTTTGAAGGGTTTTCACTTGTGAATCTCGATTTTCTAGAGGTATAATAATTTGGTTGCAAAGAAAGATCCGAGTTTAAAGAAATTTACAAGGAATCAAATTAGCTTTACCGTAAAGAATCAATTCAGTGGTTTTGATCCGTTATTTATTTTTAGTTTTATGTGTTACGCTATCGGTATTTTCTTCCCGTGGACAGACTCGATTACTCGCGGACATCATTGCGATTCATATTTTCAAACTCCCAGTCTTTTCCTGGTGACAAGGTGATCGCTCAAGATATTAGCACACACTCCACGAAGCGGATAAGGGGAATTTGCAACCGTTGCTAACAATCGCCCGTTGGTAACAGCACAAATATTAACACACAGAAAAAATATGTGAAACCCAAACAGCCGGAAAAAATTAGGGAATCCAACAATGTCAGGGATGGGAATAAAAAATTTAACAAGTAGACAAGTGAAACAGGGAGTACTAAAATTTGTAAGTAACGGACATTGGCATAAAGAATGTGTAAAAATATAAAATTAATTCTACGGGCGGAGAAATTGTCAGAATAGATTGTGGATGTATCGAATTGCGGAGTAATTTTAGTTTAACAATTGAAACTAAGAGATTCCGTTAAAATACGGGGGATTGTCCTGTGTTTTCACGGGTGTATTTAAACTTTATTTTACGGATTTATTTAAGATTATCTGATAGCGTTGCTCAAAATAGTGTTGATATTCAATGGGATAAATAATTTTTGAAGGTTCGAGGCAATTGCTAATACGAACGAAGTCTAAATAATTTGGTCTCATTATTTTTACGAAATAAAAATTCAAGCATCAATTATATATACAGGAAAACATTTAGCCGGCAATTTTTATTTCGAGAAAATAAAAAAAGTTAGTTTAATTGGAATTTAAATCAGATATATTTGTCGTCTGCTAAGTCCCGACTTAATTGCTCAGAAAATTTAATTGGATAATTTTTTGGTTATTGATTTATCTATGGTTATTGGTTTGTAATACCCGTTAATTTTAGTCCTTGTTTCTATAATGGTTGAGGTTGTGTAGTTTTCTTTAGTCAAAGATTTGGGCTTCTCCCTTCAAAATCTTTGCCTTCCGACCATTAAAAAAACTGGAGTAAGCGAAGGGAATTTTATTTTTGATCAGACTTAATAATATTAAAAATCATTTTTGGAGCATGTTTGCGGAGGATTGATGTGTTTTTCTTGCCACGGTTTCAAATATCTGTTTTCGTTTTTAGGAGAAACTGTTTCTAATTGATGCTTTAGGTTTTTTAGGCTGCATTTCTTACGCTCTAGATCAGTCTTCCCGCTGCTTTTTTATCGTTTTCCGTTGACTCGCTTTCTTAGGAACCTCATTTTATCGGAAATATGGGAGCCGATTACACCAAAAGCTATTCGCAAGTTCCTGAATCGAACGGATTATCTGGTAGTACGGATAGTTCGGATCGTGGCATGGTCCAGGCAAATGCGATGAATTCCGGTTCAATAGAAATCACTTCCCTTTCACTGCCCAGGGGTGGAGGTGCTATCAGGGGAATTGACGAGAAATTCCAGGTCAATGCGGCCACCGGAACTTTTTCATTTGGCATCCCTATTCCCATGAGCCCATCCAGGAATGGTTTTGTTCCGGCCATCGGTTTAAGTTATGATTCTGGCAGTGGCAACAGTCCTTTTGGTTTGGGTTGGGATTTGGGCGTTTCTTCCATTGTAAGGAAAACGGAACAGAAATTACCGGAATACAGAGATGAGGAGGAATCCGATACTTTCGTTTTATCCGGTTCTGAAGACCTTGTTCCTGTTTTGGAAAAACTGGTGAGCGGTGAATGGCAAAGATCCGTTAAACCTGTGACCGAAAACGGTATCAATTACTGGGTGCGTGCTTACAGACCGCGAATTGAAGGGCTGTTTGCCCGGATTGAAAAATGGCAGGTACAAGAAACCAGAGAAACCCATTGGAGAACGGTCACAAGAAATAATACCCACGCCTACTACGGACTTACCGATGAAAGCCGGATCAGTGACCCCCTGGATAGTACCCGGGTTTTTGAATGGATGCTGTGCAGGACGCACGATGATAAAGGGAATTTGGCTATCAATTTCTTTAAGAAGGAGGACTTCCAGGGGATTGATAAAATGCTGAACGAAGAACACCGGATCGGGAACTGCACGCAGACCTATTTGAAGAAAGTAGTCTATGGTAACCGGACACCTTATTATCTCGGGGATGCTGTCCCTGTCGAAACCGAATTCCTGTTCAAGGTTATATTTGATTTTGGAGAACATGATACTGCCGTAAACATTCCCATTGATATTGATGTTGAAAAAAATGTATGGACCTGCAGAAAAGATTCATTTTCTGTCTATCGTTCCGGTTTTGAAATAAGAACCTACCGTAGATGTACCCGGGTTTTATTTTTTCATTGTTTCGACACCACGGAACTGCCCCATTCCCCCTATCTGGTAAAATCCCTGCAATTGTTCTATGATGATGACCTGCAGTTAACCGGTCTGGGTAGCACCGTCCAGGGTTTCTCTTTTTTGGTGAGGGCAAGACAAAATGGACATCTCTGGGATGCCAATTCAAATTTTTACAGCACTAAGTATCTACCGGAAACCGGGGTGAATTACCAACAGCACGAATGGAACACGGAGATGCAGGTTGTCAGCCCCGAAAATCTGTCACAGGCGCCGGCAGGGCTTGCCGACAAAAAATATTTATGGGTTGATTTATTCAGTGAAGGTATTTCTGGAATATTGACGGAGCAGGCAGGCGAACTGTTTTACAAATCAAATCTGGGGGGAGGGAATTTCTCCAGAGCGTTGCCGGTTGCTCCAAAACCATCCTTTAGCGGAATCACCACAGGAATGCTTTCCATCGAGGAGCTCGAAGGAAACGGGGTAAAATACCTGGTGCAGAGGCAAACGGAACCCAGGGGTTTTTTCAAAATCACAGATGACAAGCTATGGGAACCGATGAAGAGTTTTTCCTACCTTCCCAACGTTGACTTACGTGATCCCAATTTGCGGCCCATTGACCTGAACGGGGATGGGATGGCTGACCTCCTGATCACGGAAGATAACCAGTTCCGCTGGTACCCCGCCCGTGGGGAAATGGGTTTTGATGTTTCACAAACCGTAGCCAGAGAAATCGACGAGGAAAGCGGTCCTGCCATTGTTTTTGCCGACCGGGATTTATCCATTTTTCTTGCAGACATGTCCGGGGATGGGTTGGCGGATATCGTGAGGATCCGGAATGGAGAGATCTGTTATTGGCCAAATCTGGGCTACGGGAAATTCGGGGCAAAGGTCGGGATGGACAATGCACCTTTTTTTGATCACCCCGATTCATTCAATCCCGCTTTTTTACGACTGGCCGATATTGACGGTTCCGGAACAACCGATGTGATTTATTTGGGCAAAAACGATTTCAGGGTTTGGATGAATCTGGATGGAAATCAATGGGCACCCGGGCCACAAATAATAAACGAGTTTCCACCCGTAGATAATCTCTCTGCGGTGGATGTATTGGATTTCCTGGGATCGGGAACGGCCTGTATTGTTTATTCTTCTCCGCTTTCAAACCAGCCATTGCGATATATCGATCTGATGGGCAGTAAAAAACCCGGTCTTCTTATCGGGTATCAGAACAATTGCGGCAAAGAAGTTTCTATTTCCTATAAACCCTCCACTTATTATTATCTAAAGGATAAACTCGCCGGAAACAATTGGATAACAAAACTTCCTTTTCCGGTTCACTGTGTTTCCTGTGTCCGCACCCAGGATTTGGTAAGGCAAACCATTTACAGCAATTCCTTTTCTTACCGTCACGGTTATTTCGACCACTACGAAAAAGAATTCAGGGGATTTGCCAGGGTGGAACAGGTCGACACAGAGGATTTCGAACAATTTAAATTAAATGATGCAAAAAATGTAGTGGAAGAAGATTTGCATCAGCCGCCGGTAAGAACCGTATCCTGGTTTCATACCGGTGCCCTGATCAGGAACGAAAAGATTCTTCACCAGTGTGAAAGGGAATACTTTCAGAACAATTTATTTACGGAATATAGTATACCCGAACCCCTGATCCCTGAAGGCCTTTCCGCCGGTGAACTCAGGGAGGCCCTGAGGGCCTGCAAGGGATTGCTGCTGCGAAACGAAGTTTATGGGCAGGATGATTCCCCTCAGGCCGAGTTTCCTTATACGGCCTCTCAAACTTCGGCCGAGATCAGGCTGATTCAGCCCAGGTCATCCAATAAATATGCCTCCTTTCTGGTGATCCCTTCCGAATCCATATCCTATGCTTATGAAAGAAATCCTGCCGACCCAAGGATTTCCCAGGCCTTTGTCCTGGACTCCGATGAACTGGGTAATGCAACGAAATCAGCTTCCATTATTTACCCGCGGGTTGCCCGACCGCTGGGAGAAAATGCCGTGCCGGACCAGGTATGGACCGACCAGAACAAATTGCATATCGGATACGGGGAAGCACTATTCACCAATGATGTTTTGCAGGATTCGGTATATCGGCTGCGTGTGGGATATGAATCCAAACTGTATGAAGTCTTCGGTTTAATCCAACCCGGCAGTTTCTTTTTTCGAAAGTCAGATATAACGGCTGGTATTCAACAAATCAATGCCGACCCGGCAAAAGAAATTCTTTATGAAGTGGATTTTGACGGATCCCTTCAAAAGAGATTGTCCTCGCACAGGCGGCAATATTTCATGAAAGACGATTTGTCAGGGCCGCTCCCTTTGGGCCAGTTATCCTTATTGGGCATTCCGGAAAAAAGTTATTCCCTCGCCTTTACGCAAAACCTGGTCAAAAAATATTATGGCGATAAGGTGACCGACCAGATGCTGACGGATGCTAAATACGTACACAGCGAGGGCGACCAAGACTGGTGGACCCAGTCGGGTGATTATGTTTATCCTGCCAATCCACAAGCTGTATTTTACATGCCTGTCGGGACACGCGATGTACTGGGAAATGAAAACCTGGTAACGCTGGATGCCTATGTTTTGCTGGTCAGCAAGACCACCGATGCCATCGGTAATTTTTCCACAGCGGTAAATGATTACCGGACATTATCGCCGGTCCTGATCACGGATCCCAACCTGAACAGGGGTGCGGTCCAAACCGATGAGCTCGGGCTGGTCATAAAATCCGCCGTGATGGGAAAAGAGGGTTCAAGTGACGGAGATACCCTGGATGATCCCACGACTAAGATGGAGTATGATCTTTTTAACTGGGCGAATAACAACCAACCCAATTATGTTCATACGCTCGCACGGGAGTTACATGGACCTTCCAACACCCGCTGGCAGGAAAGTTATCTGTATACCGATGGCGGAGGAAAAGTGATCATGTCCAAAACGCAGGCTGAACCCGGTGAAGCCAGTGTGTGGAATCCTGTCACCAAACAGGAGGACCGGGTACAGGCCAACCCGCGCTGGGTGGGCAGCGGAAGGACGATTTACAATAATAAAGGCAATCCGGTAAAAAAATATGAACCTTATTTCAGTGCGGGGTTCAATTATGAAAGCGAACAGGCACTCGTGGAAACAGGAATGACAGCCATTCTCTTTTACGACCCAGTGGGCAGGAATATAAAAACCCAGTATCCGAACACCACTTTTTCAAAAATCGAATTTGATGCGTGGCTTTTCAAAGCCTACGATCTAAACGATACCGTTAAAGACAGCCAGTGGTATGTGAACCGCGGAAGTCCTGATCCTCTGGGTCCCGAGCCCTCAGACCCGCAAACAAGGGCAGCCTGGTTGGCCGCCCAGCATTATGGAACTCCGGGCATTGCCCATTCTGATTCCAGAGGCAAGACCACCTATTCTGTCTCCGATTATGGCGGTGGAAAAACGACCAGCGTTTATATGGTCACTGACCTGGCCGGAAGATATTCCCTGGTATATGACCAGCTCAACAGAAATATTTCTGCACTATATACCAATATGCTCGGTGAGTCAATCTACGAGAAAACTGCCGAGAAGGGGGAACGCTGGCTTTTTAAAGATACACTGGGAAGAATGGCCAGAATCTGGGACAACAACCTGCGGGAACTGTATCCCACCTATGACAATCTTCAGCGTCCGGTCAGCAAATTTGTAAAAGAAGGCGCGACAGAGACATTATTCGAACACTTCGTTTACGGGGACTCTTTTTCCAGTGCCGATGCCATAACAAAGAATATCAAAGGGAGGCCCTACCAGATATATGACCAGGCCGGGGTAATCACCATAACCAATGCGGACTTCAAAGGGAATACTCTCGGGGTTGAACGCAAACTCGCTTTGCAATATTCCCAGGTGACCAGCTGGAACCCGCTGGACGGTCTGAACGATATAGCGGCGATTGAAACAGCTGCCGCCCCTTTACTGGAAACAGAATCTTTTATCAGTTCGACCGTACTGGATGCATTAGACAGACCGGTTACCCTGACCCTTCCCGACAATTCCGTTATCAGACCTGAGTATAATGAAGGAAATTATCTGGGTTCCCTGGACATCAATATCAGGGGACAGGGCAGCTTCACGAATTTCCTCGCCAGTCAGGATTACGATGCCAAGGGGCAAAGACTGTATGCCAAATACGGCAATGGCACCATAACCAATTATTATTATGATCCCCAAACTTTCAAGCTGGTCAATCTGGTAACCCGGCTGATGGATTCGGATACCCCTGCGCAGAGCATCCAGGATATCACCTTCACCTTTGATCCGATAGGTAATGTCACCCAAATCCGGGACGATGCCCAGCAGACCCATTTTTTTAAAAATGCGGCGGTATACCCGGAAAACAAATTTGTTTACGATTCGGTTAACCAACTCCTGAGCGCAACTGGCCGTGAACACGCCGGGCTGGGCAGCGATACACAGCGCAACAACCAGGACCAACCCTTCGTCCAGCCGGTACCGTTTGAAAACGATGCAGTAGCGGTTCGGAATTATTCTGAACAATATATATATGATGACTGCGGGAATATCAAGAGCCTGAAACATATCGCTACTAACGCCAGCTGGACCCAGAATTATCAATACGAATATGAGGTTGACGGGACTAATGCCAGCAACCGGTTAAAAGCAACCAGCCTTCCCGGTGATGGGAACGGAGTTTTTTCCGCTACCTATACGCACGACTTGCATGGTAACATGACATCGATGCCGCATCTACCCGCTGCAAACAGTATGAGCTGGAATTTCCTGGATCAGCTCAGTGAAGTGGATCTGGGGGGAGGAGGGACAGCATACTATGTATACGGAGCGGACGGAAACCGCGTACGGAAAATTATTGAAAGGCAGGGCGGGTTAAAAACTGAACGAATATATCTCGGCGCTCTGGAAATTTACCGCGAAACACAGAGCAAGGATGAGCCTAACCTGGAGCGCTATACGCTGCATGTCGCCGACTCTACAGGGCGCATTGCCCAGGTGGATACCAAAACAATTGACCAGAACAATAAGGATAAACTGAACCTGTTAAATGAAGACAATATTCGCTACCAGTACAGCAACCACCTGGATTCTGCCCTGCTGGAAACAGATGATCAGGCGAATATTATTTCTTACGAAGAATACCATCCTTACGGGACTTCCTCATACCGGATTTCTAGTCCGGCCAATGATATTAGCCTGAAGCGATACCGGTTCACCTGCAAAGAGCGGGATGATGAAACGGGATTTTATTATTTCGGGGCAAGATATTATGCGAACTGGCTGGCCAGATGGACGAGCAGCGATCCGGCAAATTTTACTGACGGGATAAATCTGTTCAGTTACTGCAGGAACAACCCGGTCAGTCTGGCTGATCCCGATGGGCAGGATTCTTCGGCCAGATCCTTTAAGTTGAAATCAGACAATCCGCGTGACTTAAAGGCTGAGGTCCTGAATCTGGGTTATCGGTGGTCAAGTGGTAAAAAAGACCAGGATGGTAATCTGATTTACGATAACCCGCTGCCAAGAAATACCAAGTCAGGATGGCATTTTGGAACCTTTGACCCCGATCATATTCCCGATAACGATCCCCTGCAGATCCTGGGTGGGCCCGCATTAGGAACCGGTGGTCAGGGAACAGGCCAGAAAGGTCAGGGGCAGGGTGATGATGAAAAAAAAGCGAAGGCAAAGACCGGCGACGATCCGGATGGCGGACAAACAGGTGGCGGCGGATCTGGAACGGATACGAGTGGGGGAACGGATAGTGGGGCAGGAAAGGATGGCGGCACGGGAACGCAGACAGGGGGAACCGGAACAAATCAGGGTGGTAATGGATCAGGGTCCGGTGAATCCGGAACAGAGCCTGGTGACGGAGGGACGGATGCTGGAGATGGAAAGGAATCCGGCAGCGGAGGAACCGGTGCCGGCCAGGGTAAAACACCGGGGACCGGATCCACATCAGGGTCCGGACAGGGCGGTGCAGGAGGAACAGGATCGGGAGCAGGTCAGGGTGCCGACGGATCAGGGGGCGGAAGCGGAACGGGAAGCGGAAGCGGCGGTGGTAGTGGATCCACATCAGGAAGCGGAAATAGCGGAGGCGGTGGTGGAGGTGGAGATGGATTTCTGAGCTGGCTTCCAGATATAGTGCAGGATATTATTCTTGTCGTGGCTGTGGTGGCCCTAGTTTTTATTGCTGTCGCCGTGATCGGTATAGCCGTTACGTTTGTTTCTACTGTGTGGGCATCGGGTTTTACCGCAGCCGGGTTATATACGGCCACTCAACTGGCCGCAGCTGAAGCCACACCGCTAATCGCCGGTTTCTTGGGGATTGGCGCAGTCGGGTCGGCCAGCGGGTTGGTTGGGGAAGCAGAAGCCGCTCCCGGCGTGTATGATCTGGAGATGGCTGAAGGAAGATATATCGGTCAATCAGTAAATATTTTCCGGCGTATTGGTCAGCATTTTGGGTTAGGCGGAAAACTGAGCGGCCTGACGCGGACGAACTCAAGATTTTACTATATGCCCGGGTCAACTAAATTAGAAAGGGAAGTATACGAGCAATATTTAATCGATAAAGCGAACATCAATAAATTACTAAATATTGTAAATCCCATGGGTGGAAGAAGAGCCTTGTATGAAAGCCTCAAAAATGCCGTAATCAATAAATTTAATTTACCCCTGTAATGATACCAGACAAAATAGAATTATCCCCCGACGGCGAATTACTGGTGTACAAAAAAGGCTACACCGAATCCTTCGTTCAGGAAACCATGCGGAAACGGAATTTACGTGGACTCAGGATATTCGCTGTCCTGGAGGAAGACAAACTGGAGGACCTGGACTTTCTGAAAAATTACCCCTTTCTGCAGGCATTGGATATTACCAGTGGGACGGATTATCATTTCGATTTTTTGAATTTCCTGACGGAGTTGAGAGAACTTTCCATCAACGTGCAAGGCGAAAGTAAGATAGACCTGGGTCGGCTGGAGAAACTGGAATCTCTTAGTATCAACTGGCGCAGGAACATACAGGGGATCGGGAACTGCAAAAAGTTGAATAAGATTTTTTTAGTTGAATACAAAGCAGTGGACTTGTCTGTTTTGTCCGGTTTGGAATCTCTGCAGCAATTTTCAATAAAAACGGGGAATTTAAAAAGACTGGATGGTTTGGGAGGAAATAAATCATTGGACGAAATTCTCTTGGGTAATTGCAGGTCCCTGGAGTCGATAAAAGAAATAAACGGCCTTCAGAAACTAAAAACCCTGCGGATTGAAAGATGCACGAGGATCGATGATTACGAAAATCTAACGGATCTGCCCGCCCTGGAAACTCTTTCCCTCGTCGACTGCAAAGACATAAAGTCCATAAGGTTCATCCGCCAATTCCCGGCTCTCCGCAAACTGGTATTACTGGGTAACACCAATATTGTGGACGGAGATTTATTGCCGGCAAAAGACATCAAAGAAGTTTTTCATATGCACAGGAGTCATTATAATATCAAGATTGTGAATAAGAACTATCAGGAGCTGATAAAGAAAAATCTTGGCAGATAAAAATTCATGAAATAAAAAACCATAACTATGGCAACAAAGAAGAGCCAAGAAGAAATAAAATACAAGGTCAGCGGCCATGTCTTTAACTCCAACGGAGAACTCATAACAGGGCAGGAGGTGCTGGGTGCTGATGTCGACCTGCGAGGGGCGGCTATTTATAAAACAGTGCCGAGTGTAGCGCAGCTTAAGGCTAATGAGGGCTTCGATCTGCTGGGAACCGCTACAACCGATGACAACGGCTACTATGAGATTCTTTTTACAGCAGAGATGTACCAGCGCAACGAGATCGGCCTGGCAGATGTCATCGTCTTTGCTACCGATGGCGATAAGATCACGGCCAGGTCCAGGCTAGCCAGCGAAGGTAACTACAACAATAATGAATTGACTAATTGGGATATCCGTCTGGCGGATTCCACTAAACGGGGCTTGAGCGAATACGAAAAGTTGATGAAGGTGATCGGTCCTTTTGTGAAACAAAGCGTCCTGGAGCTTTATCAGCTCGGGCCTTCAGCTGACCAGATTGCCTTTCTGGCCACCGAAACCATTCAGGATCCGGAGCATACCAGATTGGCAGTGCAAGCTGATGTCCTTAAGAACGATTGCGTCCAGCAAAACACAACGGTCAAGTCCACCTTTATAACAAAAGACATAGAATTCTTTAGCGAATTGTTCTATGGCATCGGAAGACAAGCCATCGCGCTCGACTGGCCTTCACTCGTGACGGAAACTCAAAATGAGTTGAAAACGGCTATCGATGCTTCCATAGCGCAGAATATCATCGGACCCCAGGAGGATATTGCTGTAGATGCTTTTATCACCGTAGCGATGCGGGTAGCCCTGGAAAAATCAGCTACTGCCCCTGAAACTGCTCCTTTTTACGAGGTCATTGCCCACAGCCTGAAGGATCCTTCCCTGCAAAAGACTTTTGTGCAAACCTATATGCAATTTAACGGCACGCCGGCTAATTTCTGGAGTAACCTGGCTCAACAACCCGGTTTCACGCCGGAGCTGATCGGGTCCCTGCAACTGACCAACCAGTTGAGTATTTTGACAAGCCAGCATACCGCATTGATTGGTGAACTCCAGGCAACCCGTACGATCAGCGACCCATCGGATTTGCTTTCGCTTTCAACCCAGGACTGGACAGCGATTATCCAAAAAGTAGGGGTGCCGGCTTCCGTACCGGGTGCTACTCCGGAAGAAAAAGCCAGCAATTATATCAGCGGGATGCAAAACTTACTTAATGCTTCCTATCCGACACAAAGGATCGCCCTTATGGTCACTGGCAACCAAGTCCCCATTAAGGATAGTTCTGTAAAAACTGCGGTGTCCGCTTTTTTTAAAGCCGCACAGGGTTTTGATATGGGTTCTTCCCGAATCACCGACCCCAATTTTGATAAGATTTTAAAAAATGCTGCCGGCAACCAGTACAATTTGGCGCAACAGCAACTCCTGCTCATGCAGCGGATATTCCAGGTCAGTCCCACACCGGATGTGATGACGGTGTTGCTGTCCAAAGGATATACCTCAGCCAGTCATATTTCCTCCGTTTCCCAAAACCTGTTTATCAGCAGGGAGGCCTCAAGTCTGGGTGGTGAGGATGTCGCCATATCTGTTTATAACCGGGCGCGGCACCAGTCGATGCGAGCCCATCATATCATCCTCAAGACGATGGACACCCAGGATCGGGCAACGCCTTCCAAAATAATTACTACCCAGCAGCAACAGACAATCAGTAATTACCTCGCTAATTTAAACAGCTCAAATTGATATGGAAAACTGGACCAGCTTATTTGCATCCCCTGCGGATTGCGCCTGCGACGACTGCAGCAGCATTTTCAGCCCTGCCGCCTATCTAGTAGACATCATGCAATATCTGGACAATGCCCCTTCCAACGGTGCGGGTAGTAAGTCGGTCTTGCAGGTTCTGTTTGAACGCCGGCCGGATATCGGTAACCTCTTGCTGACCTGCGAGAATACCAATACCGAGATTCCTTATATCGACCTGGTTAATGAGGTCATGGAATATTATATCGTGTATACGACTACCGGAGGGCAGATCGTCAGTGATGTTCATGCCGCGACGGCCGATCCGAATCTGTCTGCCATAGGGGTGGCTGCGGGAACACCGACCGTCACCGGCAGTGTCGTCAATGGCAATAACCAGATTAGTTTTACGGTCAGCGCCTCAACGATAAGCGCCATTAATTTCGGTGTGGGTGATATTATCATCCTGGATAGTGTGGCCTATACCATCAGCGCTGTACCGGCAATATCCGGTAGCTCGGCTAGTATCACGATCACCCTTGACCGCAATTATGGAGGAGTTACCAATGCTTCCCTGCCTTCCTCATCGATTCAAATTTTCCTTGCCAGCGGAGATACGGGTAATGCCAGTGCTCAGGAGTTGCTGGCAGAACCACAATATACCTTGCTGGATGCTTACAAGAAAATATATGCCAGCGTCTATCCGTTTAATCTTCCCTATCATCAGCCACTGGACGTCATTCGCAGTTATCTGCAGTTCCTGAAGACGAGCAGGGCAAACCTTCTGGACAGCTTTGGCCAATATTATTCAGCGCCTAATACGTTAACCCAGATACCGGCAACTGCAATGGACGCCGAGTGGCTGCAGCTGAGTCTGATGGAATATGAGATCCTAACGGCCATGGATTTTGCCGGGGTGGCAGCCTCGCCAGAACCCAGTGTGGAAGCGTATTTTGGCAGTCCCAGTCCATCTTATACCGGCAACGGAATCGCCGTCAACGATCTGTTGCAACGTACCGGCTTGCAATATACCGATCTGATCGCCCTTCTGGAAACGAAATTCATTAACCCGGGCCAGGAAGCTTACAATGTACTGCAAAACCTGCTCGGCCAAACCAGCCTTAGCGGAAAGACCCTGTACAATGAATTGAAGTCAAACACCTGGACATCCGATATGGTGTTTACCGGAGTACTCGGTATCGAGGGCATCACCAATGCCGGTTTTACCCAATGGCTGGCAGATCATTTCACGGGTTTCCAGCAGGTGGTAACCTTATATGAATCGACATCGCAGTGTGATATCGGCGACACCTATTTACATTCCATAGGATGCATTTATGATACCACTTTTGTCGACAGCCCCATGAGTCCTGCACCGGACAGTTATATTACCGCAGTTTTCCTGTCCAGACTCCATCGTTTCATCCGCCTTTGGCGTAAAACAGGATGGGCCGTCCATGAATTTGACAATATGATTACCGCACTGGGAGAAACCGACATCAGCCCGGACTTAATCCATAAGCTTTCACTGGTTACCAAAGTGAATGCGGTTCTGAATCTTCCGTTGCTTCAACTGGCCTGTCTCTGGGGAGATATCGACACCTATGGTGACAACGCGGTGGATACGCAGGGAGTTTCTCTATACGCACAACTGTTTTTGAAGAACAGCGGTAATTTCGTTAGCGGTGGTGTACTCCAGCAAAGCATTTTTGCCCCGGATCCGCTGGACCAGCTTCTCCCACCCAATACAAATCCTGCCTATTCCTTCGGTGGCAATCTCCCTCAAATTCTCGCGGCATTAAATCTCTCACCGGACGATTTTCAAAATATAATGGAGAGCTCGGGTATAAATCCATCCGATCAAATCACGGTCAGAGGGTTGAGCGCCATTTACCGTTACACCCTGCTGGCCGGCACTCTCGGAATCCAGATCGCAGATCTCTGCACACTGGAAGAGTTATTTCATCCAGCCTTTGGATCAGCCGTTGCGGTCAGTGCAGCCAATGCAGGGAATGGTTTATCCGTCATCCTGATTAGTACCAATGTTGCCTCTGTTGTCAGCGGTGCCGTACAAAACGGCAACCCGCAACTTACTCTTACTGTCAGCGCCTCAACCATAAGCGCTGTTAACTTCAGGGCCGGCGATATGATCATCTTAAATGGGTTAAAATACCGTATTGCTGCGCCATTGCCGGTGATTTCAGGTACCACGTCCAGCATCATTGTCAACCTGGAAAGAAACTACGAGGGACCAACCAATGCGAACTTGGCTGCTTCAGTGATCCAGATCTTTCAGCCGGATATTTCAGTCACCCTCGATTTTGTTCAAAAGGTCCAAAAAGTCCAGCAAACGGATTTCAGCGCCGTGGAACTGGATTATATACTTTCCGGTAATTATAAGGGCATTGACAATATTGCCCTTTCTCAGGACACTATACTAGGAACCCTGCAGAACCTGAGGGCCGGCTTACTGAAAATCGAAAGCGATAACCCGCAGAGCGACCTGAATACGATGACCCCGGGTTTGTTGGATCAAAAATTACAGTTGCTATGCAGCAAGGCGATTGCAGACCAGTTCCTGCTTATGCTCGAAAGTACCATCGCACCGGTCCTGTCAGTCATTGTACCAGACCAGGGTTTTGCGATCAGCTCGCTGCCCGCTTCGTCTCAGACAAAATATGCTTACCTGACCAGTCTAGCCTTTACGCCAGTCAGCGGTCTGTTTCAGACAGGAGAAACCGTCAAGGATGGCAACGGCTCTACCGCGACGATCAGCAGTATTTCTGGAAATAATCTCCTGCTGTCCGGATTTACGCCAGCCGCTGGTAATCTGGTTATGACCGGAACCATCACCGGAAGTATTTCCACAGCACAGGCTACGGCGAACAGCTTTACCCAGTCTTTCAGACTGACTGGTTTTATGACTGACGCAGAACATTCAGCCATCAGTGGATCTGCCGGATTTAATGCGGCGGTAGGAAATTTATACCAGCAATCACTGGCTTCCTTAAACCAGGATTATTTATCTACTGCGCAGGTTTTGGACAATTCATTCGCACTTCCGCAAACCCTTGCCCCCAAATATTCATATACCCAGGTCGGTACGGTCTGGTACCTTCAATGCCGCGGGATCATGACCGATGATGAATACGCGCAGTTGGTTACGCAGGGCAATGCTCAATTCCAGGCTGGAGTAAAAACCATCTATACCTATCCTTATAATTTTTTAAA
>Ga0206938_1130_pt2 | contig 19128 bp, 17 predicted proteins | sample Alteio_BWOrgHeat_12_FD_152918 | JGI IMG/M metagenome (GOLD analysis project Ga0206938, IMG submission 152918) | Enriched cells from forest soil in Barre Woods Harvard Forest LTER site, Petersham, Massachusetts, United States -... | ecosystem: Environmental > Terrestrial > Soil > Temperate forest >... | reverse complement strand
TAACCGCCGATATGGATAAACACGGGCGTCGCGGCAAAGTGTTGATCGACTGGAGCCAGAATGACGCCCACAAAACCACCGTCTGCGTCTATTCCTTGCGCGGGAAAGAATCGCCAACCGTCTCTACCCCCGTGACGTGGGAAGAACTAAAGGCGGTACTGAAAAGCAAGTCGATGAAAGAATTGGTCTTCGGTCCCGATGAAGTTCTAAAACGCGTAAAAAAAACCGGCGACCTGTTCAAACCCCTGCTCACCCTGAAACAAAAACTTCCTCCTCCGTCTGCTTTTGCGCATTTTGACTCAAAGAAATCGCACGGCCTCCTGAAAACCTATCAGCAAAAGCGCGACTTCGAGCAAACCTCCGAACCTTCCGGCGAGGAAGGGCCAATTCAGGAAGGAAATCTGTTCGTTATCCAAAAACACGCGGCCAGTCACCTCCACTACGATTTCCGCCTGGAAGCCGATGGCGTCCTGAAATCCTGGGCTGTTCCCAAGGGCTTACCCGTCCGCAAGGGCGAAAAACGCTTGGCCGTCCAGGTTGAGGATCATCCACTCAATTACGCGCGCTTCGAGGGAACCATTCCCAAGGGAAATTACGGCGGCGGTACGGTAATGGTCTGGGACATCGGCATCTATTCAGTCACCGACAGCGATATCGGCGCCGCACTGAAAGCAGGAACCATTCATCTTCATCTCGCCGGCAAGAAACTCAAAGGAGATTGGACCCTCGTCCGCTTGAAACGAAGCGCCGAAGCCAAACAGCCCTGGCTCATCCTAAAAAGCGGCTCTGACCACAAACCCATCAGCAAGAAGCATGAGGACCAATCCGCATTGACTGGGCGCTCGATGTCAAAGATCGCTATCGCCAAGGATGCGGAGTGGGACTCAAAGGGCGGCAAGGAAAGGCGCGCAGTAAACTTTAAAGCCGACCTTCAAAACCTTCCGAAGGCAACACCGTCATTTGTTGAACCGATGAAAGCTCGATTGGCCGAAAAGCTTCCCAAGGGCGACGATTGGCAGTTTGAAATTAAATTCGATGGCGTACGAACCATCGCCATTAAGAACACCTCGATAGTCAAACTGATTTCGCGAACGCGCCACTCGCTGAACAACAGTTTTCAGGAGATCGCCGTCGCTGTCAGCGAGCTGTCCGCCAAATCTTTTGTTCTGGATGGCGAAATTGTGGCTCTCGATAAAAAAGGCCGCTCGTCGTTCCAACTCTTACAGCCTTTCATTCACGGCGAAAGATCCTCCAGCACGCGGCCTCCCATTGTCTTCTATGTATTCGACCTCCTGAATCTCGAAGGCAAGAGCACCGCTTCGCTCCCGCTGGAAGAGCGCAAGACACTATTGGAAAAGCTCCTGCGGGATCGCCCCGAATTAATTAGACTCTCCAGCGCCATCGACGAACTGCCCAAACACCTTCTAAAGCGCATTCAAAAACTCGGTCTCGAAGGCCTCATCGGCAAGCGACGTGGTTCTCACTACGAAGCCGGCCGCCGCTCCGGCTCCTGGATCAAAATCAAAATCGTTGCGGAACAGGAATTCGTGATCGGCGGCTATACGCAACCGCGCGGCTCCCGCGAATTCTTCGGGTCCCTGCTGATTGGGTACTACGAACAAAAGAGATTCCTCTACGCTTCCAAAGTCGGCACCGGTTTCGATTCGCGCTTACTGGGCTCTCTTTTCAAACAATTTCAGAAAATGCGTACATACCGCTGCCCTTTTGATAACCTGCCTTCCCCACCCTCCGACATTCACGGCGTCAGCGCCTCCGAAATGAAGCATTGCACCTGGCTGAAACCCAAACTCGTCGCACAAATCCGTTTCAGCCAATGGACAAAGGATAATCACCTCCGCCAACCGGTGTTTCTCGGATTGCACGATGACAAACCGCCGCGGCAGGTGATCCGGGAAATCGCTGCTTAAGCCGCCTTCTTCGACCGCTTGCCGCCCTTTTGCGTCTCCTTCACGCTCTGCTTGAGCACCTCCACCAAATCGATGATGTTGGTCGCCTTCGGTTTTTTCTCGGCCACGGTCTCAATCGACTTGCCGCCCTTCTTGGCCTTGGCCCGGATCAATTTCAGTAACGCGTTCCGATAATCATCCGCATACTCCTCCGGCTTCCACGTCGCCGTCATGTTCTCAATCAATTGACCGGCGATCCCCACCTCCTGAGATGAGGGCTTCGTCTTCGCCGGCGCGCGTAACTCATCCGTCGCCACCAATTCGTCAGCGAAATGCATCAACTCCAATACCAGCAATTCATCGCGCGGCTTTATGGCCGCCAAGTATTGGCGTGTCCGGATGACCACCTTGGCAATCCCCACCTTCTCCGTCTTCCGCAACGCCTCGCGCAGCAACGCATACGCCTTGTCCCCTCCCTTCTGCGCCTCCATGTAATACGGCTTCTGGAAGAAAATCGGGTTGATCTCCTCGACCTTCACGAAATGGATGATATCCACGGTCTGTGTCGCCTCGATGTCCACCCGCTTGAAATCCTCTTCCTGCAAAACAACAAACTTCCCCTTCTCGTATTCATAACCTTTGACAATCTGGTCCCAGGGCACCTCTTTGCCGTCAGCCTCAGCCACCCGTTTGTAATTCACTGGACTTAGGTCCGCCTTCCGCAACAATCGAAATGACAGCTCCTCCTCCTTGGTCGCCCGATATAATCCGACCGGAATACTCACCAGCCCAAAACTAATGGTTCCCTTCCAAACGGATCTCATTTCTCCTCCTCAGTTTAAATTCTTTTCCGGAGTATTGATTGACGGTTTGTCAAAAATCACGAAGTCCGCACGTACAAACACCTGCGGGATGGAAAAAAGAACGAACGAATTGTCAGTCTGTTCGATTACGATGTGTGCGGGCGTCAGTGGTCCTTCCATCACAATGTGCGAGTTCTTGTACATCTGCGTGAATGCCTTCGTCCTCGTGGCCGGTATAATCGTGAACAAGCCAAGCAACTTGAAACCATTGCTATGCCCTGAGACGTTCGCCCTGACAATATGATAATTTGCCTTGCTGAACTCAACGGCTGTAGTGCTCAAAGGAGGTCGTGAATCCGGCAGTGCGGTCTCCGGCGCCAGGGCCAGCGGCGTCAGCGCCGCGCAACTAGTCATCATTATCGCCATACAGGCCAATAGTAGGCGGGCACCGACTTCGCCCAAACGACCCTGGTAGATTCCGCACGTGTTCACTTCTCTAAAGATACGCGCGCCCGATTCCTTCTCAATCCGTCTCCAAACCGACTTCGAACCCAGCCATTCTCCTAGAGGCGCGGTGGTACCCATGCGCGGTGGTGGTGAAGCAAGTCAGATCGGGGGCTGCCACGGCTCAGAGAATGAACTTGCCGGCGCAGGCGACCGATCCCCGCAGCGGCAAGTTAGAAACACGGCTGGGTTGATACCAGAAGCGGCTTTACACCTTTTCAAAGCAGGCGAACCAATTGATCGAGACGTATTTGCGAACCCCTTCCATCCCCACCGTTCGTAACCCACAGGCCGCCGCTTCCGCTTGCAGTTTTCGGTGCGACACCGCGTTGGCACCGCGCCGGCCGAGGAATCGCTGCTGAAATAATTGACGCCAATGTGTAAAACTGAACGGATGGTAGAATGAGAGGATCACCTTGTAACGGCTCACTCGCGCCGCCTCGCGCAACATGGCTTGCCGCACCGAATCCTTGTCAATGTGATGCAGGAAGCGCCAGATGATCACGCAATCGACCGACTCATCGCGAAACGGGATGAACTCCAGGTCCGCATTGACGAATCCCACTGTCGGCTTGTCACCGGCCGTCTTCATCGCTTCCCGAATCATCGCCTGGGAAAAATCGCCACCGACATAACGAAATCCCCTTGAGTCCAGCAACGGAATGAATCGTCCCGTTCCACAGGGCAGATCCAGTACCCAAGCCCCTCGTCCCAGGTCCGCCAGCCAGTGACTGACGACCTCGTTCTCTCGCTCATAACGCTTGAAACGGGAAGGATCACGCGAAGCCCGGTAATCGGCGGCTTTTTCGGGGGATTGCCAGGTTTGCTTGGCTTTGGCCTGCGTTGATTGCGCTCGAGGTTTCACTTCTTCAGGGAGAACTGGTTCAAGAGTGACGCCCACGTCCATCAGTTCACGCCGTAAATAAGAATCTTGAATGTATCGGGAATCATTTTGGGCCGTTGACGGGCTCCGCCGGGGGGCGTTTCCGCCGGCGTTTCAAACTTCGCGGCGGCCAGGTAGATCCGGTGCGTCTTCGGATCCAGCGCCATCGTTCGTGACCCGCGTTGCGTTGATAGCGTTTGCATCACCGTTAACTTATCCGGGGCTTCTTCGTGCGCGACGGTCACCGTTCCGTCGCGGCACGAAGCGAAGGCATACTGCGTCCCGGGATCGAAAGCGTTGGCATCAACTCCGTCCCCGATGGGGACTGAACCGACAACCTTGCCGGTCTCGCCGTCGATCATCTCCATGACCTTGTTCCCGCAACCAACAAAAATCAGGTGATGCGCCGCGTCGATCGCCATGCCCGAAGGCTCCTCGCCCGGGGCAACTGGCCAGCGATTCACCACTGCATGTTTTGTCGTGTCGATAATAGCAATTTCGCTTTTGTCTTCAAGATTGTCATAAACCCGGCCAGCCTTCGGATCAGCGGCGGGAAACTCGGGCCGTCCACCCAACGGAATGGTAGTCACGACCTTCCCATCGCGCGCATTGATCACCGTGGCTGATTGGCCGCGTCCATTAAACATGTACACTTCGCGCTGCCCCGGCTCGTAAAGCATTCCGTCCGGATTTTCGCCAGTATCCACTCGTAAAAGCGTCTGCAGCGTCTTCAGATCAACCATGCTGGCCTTGTTCTCACGGCCGTTGCTGGTAAAGCCCTTGTTGAGGTCGGAGGCAATCGCAATCCCGTGCACTCCGGGCGTGTTGGTGATCTCACCAGCAACCACGTCATGGTCGATATCAATCACCACCACCTTGGTCCCGTGACTGACATATAAACGGCGCGCCGTTTCATCAATGGACAAGTAATCCCAGCCGCCCTCGCCGCTAATGGGGATCTCTTTCAGGAAATGGTAAGGCCCGTCCGCCGCCAACACCGGCTTCAAGAACGCGCAGGCGAGTCCCAGAATGCTTGTCGCGATAAATTGCTTTGTCATTTTGAGAGGCCTCCCTTCCCCCCAACATGCCAAAGCCAAGGTTATGGAAACATTACGGTGCTACTGAAGCTGTGCACCGGAGAGTACGAAGGTAATCGTTCCAGTACCACTTAATTCGGCGCGCAGATCGAGCCCAAGCGCCCTCGCGTATGCTTGGCTCAATGCCAGCCCCAGACCGGAGTGCTCTGTGGAAGAACGCGAGGGGTCCTTCTGCCAAAATCGCTCAAATAAATGCGGCAGATCCTCGGCCATCAGGTCGCTCGTTGGATTCGAAACCAGTACCCGGCCAATTTCACCATCCGCCAGGGCGGAAACACGAACATGACTGCCCGCCGGCGAGTATTGCAGCGCATTGGAAAGCAAATTAATCAGGATTCCCCGCAATAAAGTCGGGTCCGTCAGCCAGTGGCGGTCCACCGAAGCGACCACGGAAAAGGTGATCTGCCTTGTCTTTGCCTTCGCAGAAAATGTATCGGCTATTTCATCGATTAAGGGTGCGAGGAGGACCGGCTCGGCACACACCGAAACCAATCCGCCTTCGCAGCGGGCGATCCCCAAAAGCCCGGTCGCAATCGATTCCATCTCCAGCGCGATGGCCAGGGCATCTTGAAACGCGTGGCGGGCCGCTTGCGAATCTTCCGGCCATTTCAACGCCACCTCCGAGAGCGTGCGCAGTTCCGCAATGGGCGTGCGCAGTTCGTGCGCCACGTCGGCGCTAAAACGTTGCTCCCGTTCAAACGATAACTGTAGGCGCGCCAGCAACCCATTTAACTGTTGGCAAATCGGTCGCAGTTCCACCGGCAAACCGTCCGTAGGAAATCGTAATTGCAGGGATTTGGCATCAATCGACGCCGCGCGTCCAGCCAGTGTATCCAAAGGTCGCAGACCACGCCCGACAATCAAGGGAACGCCAATCACCGTCGCCACCGCCAGCACTGCGCCCACCAGCAAGATCGCCGCCGCCGCAAAACCCAACTGGTGATCCAGCATCGCCCGGTGTCGCGCCACCACCAATGTAACCGGGTCTTTTATTTTTAGCGCATCCGGCTGATCGCGAACCTCCTCTTCCAGCTGCGGCATAAATTGAATGCCAATGGCTCGTCCCTCCCGACCATCCGGCAGAACCAAATTCCAACAGGCAAAACCCTTGCCGGAAGGAGTCACGCGATCCGGTAAGTCCGCGTCTTTCAAGGAAGGCGAACGTGTGATCGTCGTGCCGTCAGCCAGCCGGGCCTGAAAATAGTCGGGTAGGCGGTCGCGTCGGAAGCCCGACATGACATCTACCGCTAAGTCCACATGCACCACCTGCTTTTGCTGCTCGGTCGCTGCGGACAAACCTTCCGCCGTCGCTTGCAACGAGCTATCGAATTCCTTGATCAGCCCCGTTCGAATGACGAGATAGAGAATGTTGCCACCCACCGCCCACAACAGGCAAAACCCAATCAACAGGCTCAGCGTCAACCTTCGCCGAATGGAATTCACACTTGTTTAGCCTCAAGCACATAGCCCATTCCGCGTCGCGTGCGAATCAAGGGCGTACCTTCCGAAGTTCCCAGCTTGCGCCGCAATGAACTGATCGCCGAATCCACCGCGTTGCTCATCAATTCCGTCGATTCGCCGTACAAGTGCGCTTCGATGTCGCTTCGCGAAACCACCTCGCCCTTTCGGAGCGCGAGATATTCCAACAAACTGAATTCGCGAGGAGCAAGGTCAAGAACCTTCCCGTTGCAGGTGACAGAACGCGTCAGGGTGTCGATCTGGAGATTGCCGGTAACCAGCGGAACGTTCTTGCGGCCATACCGCCGCCGGCAAAGCGTGTGCACGCGAGCAAGCAACTCCTCCAGTGCGAACGGTTTGATCAAGTAATCATCCGCGCCCTCCCGCAAGCCGAGCACGCGGTCTTCGATGGTGTCCTTCGCCGTCAGGATGAGCACGGGAACATTGTTTTCCTTCTGGCGCAATTGCCGAAGAACGCTCAACCCATCTATCCCCGGCAACATAAGGTCAAGAATCACCGAGTCATACTCGTTGGACTGGGTCAACCACAGGCCTTCCTTGCCGTCACCGGAAATATCCAGGGCGTAACCCGCTTTCCGTAGCGCGCGTCCGACGGAGTTCTGTAAACGCGCCGAATCTTCGATCAGCAACACTCGCATGAAAGGATTCTGACCCGCGTCGAACATTGAATCAAATCAATCTTTCTCGTGTGTGACGTCCTCGGTCGCTGCGACTTTGCCGTCCGGCGTGACCGTGATCTCCGTTTTCTTGCCGTCCTTCTCCACTTTCGTCTCGAAAGTCGTCTTCCCGTCTTCCGTTACTTTTTCCACGGTGCCCATCTTCCCACCGGCAGCCTGGGTCTCCAAGGTCTGTCGTACCACCGCCGGCGTATCGGTCAAGGCGACGACGTCTTCCGTGCTGATCAGCGTCCCATCCACACCAAGCGTCAACTCGGCTTTGCGTCCAACCTCCACGATTTGGAACTCGTAGGAAACTTTGCCGTCTTCGGTGTCCTTTTCAATTTTCTGGATGGACTTGCGTGGCACCAATTCCTTGGCGGCTTGCCGCACCACTGCGGGAACGTCCGCCCAATCAACCGTTTCTTCCTTTTCTTCTTTTCCAAACGCCAGCAAACTGGTGCCGATGAGGATGGTGGCCACGCATGCGAATGTGTTTTTTACTTTCATAGTGCTTCTCTCCTTGTAGGGAAGAATCTGACGCTTTAACCATTACCAGAACATTACCAGCGTCTTTCCTCCACCCCGAACTTGACAGTCTTTGGGCAAAGTCACACATAATGGAGGTCATGCAGTTGCGATCTCAGCGCATTCTTCACGTCGACGGCGACTCGTTTTTCGCTTCCTGCGAGATGGCGCTCGATAAGAAGTTGAAGGACAAACCTGTCTTTGTTGGCGGCGGTCGGCGCGGCGACGGCATCGTGATCGCGGCCAATTACCGCGCCAAGGCCTATGGAATCATCACCGGCATGGCCTGTTTCGAGGCCAAACACAAATGTCCCGACGGCGTGCTCGTAAAACCGCATTACGACGAATATCGACGGCTCTCGTTGGAAATTTTCCGCCGCGTCCGGCATTACACCCCCCTTCTCGTTCCCACTTCCATCGATGAGGGGTACCTGGACTTCACCGATTCGCCCACCGTGTTCCGCTGCCGCACCCCTGCCGACCTGATCCGTCGCATGCGGCAAGAATTGATCGAGGAAGTCGGCGTGCCGGTGTCGATGGGCCTGGGCTCCTCGCGCTGGCTGGCGAAATTGGCGACAGAAGATTGCAAACCGGATAATTTTCGCGAAGTCAAAGAGGACGAAGAACGTGAATTTCTCCGCGAAATTCCCATCCAGAAACTCGCGGGCATTGCCACCCGCCGGGCGCGTTCCCTGCGGGCCCTCGGCGTCTGGACCTTGGGCGATATTGCGCACTTACCATTAACTTTAATGGAGAGACGCTACGGATTTCTTGGCTTGGAACTCTGGCTGCTCTCCAGCGGTAAATTGCGCGAACGTTTGTCGTTGGCCAATAAACCCCGCAGCTGCATCGGCAGCGCCACCACCCTGCCTTATGACGAACCCGATTACGAAAGCGCGTTGCTGTTCCTGCTCGATCAAACCGAGAAGGTCGTCACGACGTTCTTCCGCGAAAACCTCAAGGCCCGCGAAATGGGTATCTACGTGCGCTTCAAGGACCACAATGGCTATGGGGCCAGTATAAAATTTCCCACTGCGCAATTTGAACCGCGTCTCATCAACCCGCAAGTGGAAAAATTATTCCGGGAACTTACCGCGCACGCGGAACTGCCCATCCGCCAGGTCTGCATCAACTTCTGGAACATGCAGCCGCTGGAATTGGAACCCAATCTTTTCCAGCACGATGAGGAATACAAACGCCGCGAACTGCACCACGCACTCGAGGAAATTGAAGACCGCTACGGCAAAGGTCGCGTCAAGACCGGCACCCGTTTACTGCTCGAACAGGAAGCCACACATCTGGTCACGAACAAAGCCAAATGCCCGTTCATCCCGCAACGCGAAATGGAAATCAAAATGGACCGCATCCCCGAGCCCATGCTCGACCTGATCTACGAGGATGAATGGAAACCGCTCGAGGAAAAACCCGCCGATTCCTCCCTCGGCCTCCCCCGCACCTGGGGCCGCTCCACCAGCCGTAGCGTAAAATTTATGTAGCCGCAGGCTTCAGCCTGCGCACCCTGAAGGATGCAACTACAACCGTCCCTTGGTGCTCGGCACACCTTTGACGCGCGGGTCACGCTGACACGCCAGGTCCAGCGCTTTGGCCAGCGCCTTGAAGATGGCTTCCACGACATGGTGCGGTTCATCACCGCGCAGGAGATCCACGTGCAGGTTGCAACGCGCCTCGTTGGCAAAACCCTGCAAAAACTCTTTCACCAAACCAACTCGAAATTCTTTCTTCCGTCCCAGCGATACATTGGCGATGCGGCTCCAATTCTTCGCTTCGAAAACGAGAAACGGCCGATTGCTGAAATCCAATGCGATTCGCGTCTGAGCCAGCGTTTCATCCATCGGCACCAACGCCCAGCCATACCGACGAATCCCGCACTTGTCGCCAAGTGCCTGGATGAAGCCTTGCCCCAGAGCGATGCCGACATCTTCTACCGTATGGTGCGCATCGACATCGATGTCGCCCTTCGCTTTGACCGTCAAATCGCACAACGAATGTTTCGCCAGCAACGTGAGCATGTGATCAAAAAACGGAATGCCCGTTGCAATCGCCGATTTGCCGCTCCCGTCGATCGTGAGGGTCAACGAAATCTGCGTCTCTGCCGTGTTGCGTGTGATTTTAGCGCTTCGCTTCTTCACAAATCTCCTTCGTTGCCGACAAGAACTTGTTCATCTCTTCCTCGGTGCCAATGCTGACCCGCGCAAAATCGCGAATGCGGTTCGTATCCCACCAGCGCACGAGAATATTTTTCCCGCGCAATCCGTCGAACCACTGTTTCGCCGTCAACGGCGCTGGCGGCTTCGCAAAAATAAAATTCGTCTGCGAAGGATAAACAAAGAAACCCAGTTTGGCGAGCGCGTCCGTGGTCTGCGCCCGCGTGGCACAAATCCTTTTGATGTTCTGCTGAAAATAATCCCAGTCATCCAAGGCCGCTTCCGCGCCCCATTGGCTCAAGCGGCTGACATTGTAACTGTCCTTCACCTTGTCGAGCGCCGTGATCAACTCTTTCGGGCCAACCGCCCAACCCACCCGCATCCCGGCAAACGAAAACGCCTTGGAGAATGTCCGCGCGATAATCACGTTGTCATACTCGTTCACCAGATCGAGGCAATTCTCCGACGCAAAATCAACATACGCCTCGTCGATCACAACCACCCCCTGCGTCTCTTCAATTACTCGTTGTAATTCCACCCGTTGCAACCACACGCCACTGGGCGCGTTCGGTTGGGTGATGAAAACTAGCTTCACCCCCGCCAGTTTTTCGAGCAAAGGAGGATGGACCTCGATTTGAAAGTTCTCATTGAGGGGCAGTTCAACCTGCGTCGCGCCCTGGATGTTTGCCAGCACCGGATACAGCGAATAACTGGGCCAGAAATACGCCAACTTTTCGCACTCGCCGCAAAACGCGCGAACACAGAGATTCAAGATATCATCGCCACCGTTGCCAATGATAATCTGTTCGGCATCGAAACCGTACTTCTTTCCCAGCTTCGCTCGCAACCCCGAAGATGTGGGATCCGGATACAATCGGAGCTTCCCATCGATCGCTCCGCGCAACGCTTCGAGTGCCTTCGGCGACGGCGGATAGGGGTTCTCGTTCGTGTTGAGCTTAATCAGACCCGCCACCTTCGGCTGTTCACCGGGCGTGTACCCGCTCATCCGCTCCACCTGACGGCGTACGTAACTCATTGGAATCGGATCTGCGCCGAGGCGACGTGCGCGTCCAGGCCTTCCACCTCGCCGAACGCTTTCAACATCGGCAACGATTTCGCCAGCGAAGCCCGCGAAAGTTCGACAATACTCGTGCGCCGCTGGAACTGATCCACCGTCAATCCCGCAAACGCCTCGCCCGCGCCGTCCGTCGGCAATTCGTGGCTCGGTCCGGCAAGGTAATCTCCCACCACTGTCGGTGTCCAAGGACCGATAAAAATCGCACCCGCAGTTTTGATCGCGCGCGAAACTTTGCCTGGGTTCTTCACCATCAGTTCACAGTGTTCGGGCGCGAATTGGTTTGTAATAGCAATGGCCTGCGCGATGTCTTTTGCCAAAACGCAAACACCACTCTTCTCCAACGCCCGAAGCGCAAAGTCAGCTCGCTTCAGCTTGAAAATCTGCCTCTGAATCTCCGCCTGCGTCGCTTCCAGCACTTTCTCGGAAGTCGTCACCAACCAGACGCGTTCATGACCGCTGCCATGCTCGGCTTGCGCCAAAAGGTCGGCAGCAATAAAACATGGCTCAGCGCTATTGTCCGCCACGACCAATAATTCGCTCGGCCCCGGCAATAAATCGATGCCGACGCGTCCAAAGAGAAGTTTTTTGGCGACAGTGACGTATGCGTTGCCCGGACCAAAAATTTTCACCACGCGCTTAACGGATTGCGTCCCCAACGCCATCGCCGCCACAGCCTGCGCGCCGCCCAGTTGATAAACCTCCGTCGCGCCGGCAACGCGTGCCGCATATAACAGCGCCGGATTAATCGGCGGCGGCGAACAAACCGTAATCTCCGGACAACCCGCCACCTTCGCCAGCGTGACTGTCATCAAAACCGTCGACACCAACGGCGCCGTACCGCCCGGTACATATATCCCCACGCGTCGCAATGGATCAAATTTTTCCCCAATACGTCCGCCCTGCGCGTTGCGCATCGACCAATCCTTGCGCAAGGCCCGTCTGGCGAAAGCCACCACGTTCTTGTGCGTCGCGGCAATCGCCCTCGCCAATTCGGGCGGTGGTTTCAGCGCCTTGTTACCAACACGAAACTCCGCCGGCTTGAGCCGCACCCGGTCAAATCGTTCCGTCAATTCCACCAGCGCCTCGTCGCCGCGCGTCTGCACTTCCTGAATGACACCGCGCACCCGCTCTTCAATTTGGGGGTCAAAAAGACTTGAAGCCGCGCACGCTTCCGTAACAGCGCGCGCAAAATCCGGCTGGTCATAACGCAGGGTTTTCATGCGATTGGCGACGGCATGGTACTAAACGCCGCTAGAAATGCAAACCGGCAGAGCTCGAGTTGGAATTTTAGCGAGAACTGCCCAGCCGGACCAAACAGGCTTCAAAATCTTCCACAAAAAAGCGCTTCCCTCGTGGCACCACCTTGTGCCCCTCGGCCGCCAGCTTCCGTCGCAGCGAAGGAATGCCGCCGGGGTATTTTGGATTGATCTCGCCCCCGGTCTTCAGCGTTCGCCAATACGGTGTCGTCCGCTTGCGCCCTTCCAGTTCAGCCTCCGCAGCCGCATGCGCGGCAATCCATGCAAAGATACCAGTGGTGATTGGACAGGCGATCGTCGCCCGATGGCGCCGCGCCAGAATCTGGCGAAGCTCATCAATGGTCGTAAGCTTGCCCTTCGGCACACGGCGCATCAGGTCATTCACTTCCATCGGCGCCGGAATCACAAACGTGCCCTTGCCCCAGCGTTTACTTTTGGTGGAATCAATCTTACAGACCTTGGGAAACCCCTTGTTATCCGCCAGCTTTTCCTGCCAGGTTTTCTTCGTTCGTGTCATGGCACTTACTCCCATTCAATCGTGCTCGGCGGCTTGCTGGAAATATCGAGACAGACGCGGTTGACGCCTTTGACTTCATTGATGATCCGTGTGGAGAGCCTCGCCAACAAGTCGTACGGCAACCGCACCCAATCCGCCGTCATCCCATCCACGCTTTCCACAGCACGGATGGCGATGACATTATCGTAGGTTCGCTCGTCGCCCATTACGCCGACGGTTTTTATCGGTAGCAGCACCGCAAACGTCTGCCAGACCTTGTAGTACAGGTCGGCCTTCTTCATCTCGTCGATGACCACCCAATCCGCTTCCCGCAAAATCCGCAAACGCTCGGGACCCACCGCCCCCAGAATGCGGACCGCCAGACCCGGGCCGGGAAAGGGCTGTCGCCAGACCATCTCGCGTGACAGCCCGAGTTGCTCACCGACCTCGCGCACTTCGTCCTTGAACAGCGCGCGCAACGGCTCGAGCAATTCAAACTTCATATTCTTCGGCAGCCCGCCGACGTTGTGGTGCGACTTGATCATCGCTGCGGGATTGCCCGCGATGGAAACACTCTCGATCACATCGGGGTACGTCGTTCCCTGCGCCAGGAATCGCGCCGCCCCAGCCTTTCTCGTCGCCTTCTGAAACACGTCCACAAACGTGCGCCCGATAATTTTTCGCTTTCGTTCAGGATCTGTCACGCCGCGTAGTTTTCGCAGAAATACGCCACTCGCGTCCTCGTACTGCAGACGCATTCGCAGACCTTTCCCGAACAATTGTTGTACGCCTTCTGCCTCCGACTTGCGCAGCAGCCCGTTGTTCACAAACACACACGTCAATTGGTCGCCAATCGCCTTGTGAATCAACGCCGCCGCCACGCTTGAATCCACGCCTCCCGACAGGCCAAGAATCACACATTCGTCGCCGACCGTGCTGCGAATTTCTTCCACCGCCCGGTCAATAAACGCACGCACCGTCCAACTGCGTCCACAACCGCAGATTCCATGAACAAAGTTGGAAATGATTTGTTTGCCGTTCGGCGTGTGATGCACCTCCGGATGAAACTGGATCCCAAAAAGTTTTCGTTTTGGATTGGCAATGACCGCGTAGGATGAATTCTGACTGTGCCCGACCGAAACGAAACCCGCCGGCAAACCCGTCACCTTGTCACCATGACTCATCCAGACTTTCTGGCGCAGTTCCATCTTCGCGAACAGCGGTGAGTTACCCGTGATTTGCAGTTCCGCCTGGCCGTACTCGCACTTTTCGCCTTTGGTCACTCGCCCGCCGAGCTGGTCGGCCATCAACTGCATTCCATAACAGATGCCGAGAACCGGAATCCCGAGATTCCAAATGGCTGGATCACAATGCGGCGCGCCCTTCCCGTAAACGCTGGCAGGTCCACCACTCAAGATCAGCCCGCTTGGCCGCATCGCCCGTAGTTTCGCCGCCGTGGTATCGAAGCGCAGGATTTGTGAGAACACCTGGCATTCACGGATCCGCCGGGCGATCACCTGCGTGTATTGCGAACCGAAATCGAGGATGACGATGCTTTCCGGAACCGATGACGGCGTTGAGGGTTTTGTGGAGCGCGCCATGGAACTACTTGCTACCCATCCCGACACCCTGCACGGTCTGAAAAACCTTGCCTTCGGTCTTGATCGCCGGCGCAATAATGATTTCCGTCTCCTGAAATTCCCGTACGGTGCGTGCGCCGACGTTCCCCATGCAGGTCGCCAGCGCACCGACCAGATTCTGCGAGCCGTCATCGAGTTCCGCCGGACCGAAAAGAATCTGCTTCAACGTGCCCGTCACGCCAACTCGAATGCGCGTCCCGCGCGGCAGGTTGGCGTGCGGAGTTGCCATGCCCCAATGGAAACCTTTTCCCGGCGCTTCCTTTGTCCGCGCAAACGCGCTGCCAATCATCGCCGCGTCTGCTCCGCAGGCGAAGGCCTTGCAGATGTCCCCGCCCTTGCTCATGCCACCATCGGTGATGATAGGCACATATCGACCTGTTTGCTTGAAGTACTGGTCGCGGGCCGCTGCGCAATCGACTGTCGCCGTTACCTGCGGCACCCCCAAACCCAGAACCCCGCGTGTCGTACATGCCGAACCGGGTCCGATGCCGATAAGCACCGCCGCCATGCCGCACTCCATCAATTCCAGCGTCACTTCGTAGGTCACGCAATTGCCAATCACCACGGGTATGCGCATCGCCTTACAGAACGCTGCGAGGTCGAGCGTCTTGTATTCATTGGAAAGATGACGAACGGTCGAGACCGTCGATTGAACCACAAAGAAATCCGCGCCTGCTTCCTGCGCAATGGCACCAAAGCGTTCCGCACGTTGGGGAATCGAGCTGACCGCACAAAGCACACCGGCGTCCTTGATCTCTTTTACGCGCGCCGCAATCAGGTCTTCCTGGATCGGCTCGGTGTAAATACGCTGGAGGAGATGGGTCGACTCTTCCTTGCTCACATTGACGATTTTATCGAGGACTTCTTCGGGGTTCTTGTAGCGAGTCTGCACGCCCTCGAGGTTGAGCACGGCCACGCCGCCAAGTTTGCCCATCTCGATGGCAAAGCGCACGTCCACCACCCCATCCATCGCGCTCGCCATGATGGGTACGCGAATCCGATGCGACCCGAGCTGGAAACTGGTATCAACCTCGTTGGGGTTGATGGTGACCGTGCCGGGCACCAATGCAATATCATCGAACCCGTATGTGACGCGGGCCTTGCGATTCCTACCGATCCACATCCCCATGATGGAAAACCTCCGTGATTGCCAACTGACTCTCGCCACCCCATTCATAGCGACACACGAGGTCCAACACAATCTTCAAGTGGAGGCGAACGAGGGAAAAAAAACTGGTCGCCAATCAGGCATTTCTATTCGGCGGCAGAACCGGGCGACACTGCCACGTCGTTTGCAGGCGCTGGCGGCTGCAGGGCCCACAAAAATCGAACCACGGCCCAGCTGATGGCCGGGCTGCTGGCGTCCCGCGCCGCTTCGAAACGAATCTGCCGCGCCAATGCCAGCGCCTGATTATCCACTGCGTCGTCCCCGCTGGACTGATCCGCGTCCACCAACGCATAAAGAACCTGGCCATCCGCCGCCACTCCAACATGGACCTGGGTTGGGCGCAGTGAGCCAGAACTACGGATCACGGGTAACGGTGGCGCAAAAGTTAGCGCACGATCCCCCAGCGAGTTAACAACGCGGAGAACGGACTGATTGACCGAAACCCCCATCTCCAGAATCTCGCTGTCATTGGATTCTGTCGAAAGCGCCACTGTTTTTTCCGCCGACGAGAGTACAGCGGCTTCCACAGGCGCGGGCTCCAAGAGCGAACGCAGCGCCTCCATTGGGCGATTGGAGAGAAATGCCGGCGAATCTTCCCAGCCAAGCTCGCGCTGACGTGCGTCAATTTTTTGACGCCACATATCACGCGAAAACCCATGCGCGCTCGGCAAGGTCATCAGGCTGGGATCGAAAAGATCGGCAATCACATACCGCGCGTCGCTATGGGAAAACGCGTTCTGGCTTGGCGCTGGCATCAATAACACGCGCTGTGATTCACGCGGTGTGGTGGAAAGCGAAACTCCGGAAAAGTGAAAGAAGACGAACATCGCCCCGAACGCCACAAAGGATCCGCCCAGAATCCAAAGCAGTAATTGCCCCTGGGCGAACGAGAGCTTCGGAACACGTCCCATGGCGGCGATCAGTTGGCCGCGCCCGCCGCGGATGATTCGGGTCGGGCCGCCATATTAAAGGTAGTGATGCCGGCGCGGGTGGCAGCGCCCATGATCTCCATCTCCGTGCCATGCGAGACCTGTTGATCGTACTTGATGATCAATTCGTGGCCATGTCCCTGCTCCACCGCATCGCGAAGGGTTTGCTCGATCTTGTCCATCGCCACGGGTTGATCGTTGAAGAAAAGCAGATCATCGCGCGCTACCGTCACCACCATCGAGGGAAACATTTGCGTCAGACGCATGTCGGACGGCGACAAATCGACTTTGACGCCCGGCACCATGACGAATGAGGAATTGAGAACAAAGAAAAGCAGGAGCAGGAATACAACGTTGACCAACGGAGCGGCGTCCACCAGTCCCTTGGACATTTGGCATTGAGTGCGAAACGTCATCGCAACGAGACTACCTTGGCTGATTGTTCGCCGCCTTCTTCACGGCGCGCCAGATACTGGACCGTTTCGTTGGCGGCGCGCTCCATATCGAGCACCAAATTCTGAACGCGGCTGACGAGATAATTATAAGCGATGTAACTGGGGATCGCCACGACCAGACCGCCCGCAGTCGTCAGCAAGGCCTGCCAAACGCCACCCGCCAATTGGCCCGCCGTGGTGGCTTGCGTGTTCTCAATGACCTTGAACACCTGGATCATTCCCCAAACGGTTCCGAGAAAACCCAACAAAGGCATGATCTGGGCAATCGTCACCAAAATCGGCAAATTGTGTTCCAACCGGGTGACTTCGGTGCGCGCCGTGTCCTGAACCGCCTCGCGGATTTCTTCGCGGGACCGGTCATGGTTGAGCACCGCTGCCATAACGACCTGCGCGACGGGGCCAGCGGTGTCCTTGCACGTCGCAATCGCTTCGCTGACATTCCCACGCTTCAGGGAATTCAAGATACCATTGACGAAATCGTTCGTGTGGATCTGCGCGCGATGATAGTGGAAGAGGCGCTCCAAAAATACCGCGATCGCGAGAATGGCGCCGATGACGATAAACCACATCAGCGGACCGCCTTTTGTCATGAGTGTGAACATGGACAACTCCTCCTCTTGTATAACCTAAAATGACCTTTTTTCCATGTCAAACCAAGCATTTTCTATACTCAGAACAGGATTAAATGTTCCACCCGCAGCTTGCGGATCTTCTCTTCGAGCAGGGTTTTCATGTCGGGACACAAATCGGCAAGTTTTTGGTAGAGAATGATCGCGTCGCGCCACTGTTCCCGCCGTTCCTTGATGGTCCCCGCCGCAAAGCCCGCCTTGCACATCCAGAAACGTTCCGGCGGTGTATTCGGATCGGGTGCCGCGGCCTGTTCGTAAACCGCCTTGCTGTACCACTCGAACGCTTCATCCAGCTTCGTCGCCTTCTCGTACGAGCGACCAATCCCATAATAAAGTTGATTGCGCATTGTCGGGTCGCCCTCTCTGGCCGTATCCAGCGCTTTGCGGTAACTCGCAATTGCGTCCTCAAAACGACCCAGGGTGAATTGCATGTCCCCTTTTCGACCGAGCGCCTCTGCCGCAAGGTAACAATCCGGGAAATCCTTGGTCAGTGAATCGAACACCAACAACGCGTCGCCAAATTGATTCAACTCCGCCAACGCATCCCCTTGGCCAAATCGTGCATCGCATCGCCAGCCGGAGTCGGGGAAATTGGTTACGACCCCCTCGTACAATTCAATCGCCGGCTTGTAGTCCTGCCGCAAATACGCCGCCCTTGCCGCCATGTACTGCGCCGTGTCCGCCAGTTTGCTGGTCGGATAATTCTTCACCAGCAACTGAAATTGCTCCTGCGCCTTGATCGTGTCCTTCTGTTTCAGATAATGATTCGCGATCCAGAACTGCGCGTCCGGCGCCAGCGGCGACTCGGGAAACTTCTTTAAGAAGTCGCCAAACTCATCCAGTGTCTTCTCGGGCTGACCCTTCTGCGCGTAACACCAACCCCGATTATAGAACGCGCGCTGACCCAGTTCCGTATCGGGCGCCGCCGCAATCAGCCTGTCAAATTCTGCCGCCGCTTCATCATACTTCGTTTCCCGATAAAACGACTCACCCACCGCCAGGCTCGCTTTCGTGGCCCATTCGCTCTTCGCGTAGTTCTTTTCCACGGTGGCATAAGCCGTCCGCGCGTCCGCTTCCTTCCCCGTGCCGCTCAAAATGACGCCAATATTGAACTGGGACTCCGCCGCGTGTTCGCTCTGTGGGTATTGTTGCACCAGCGTCTCAAATACATGGACCGCTCCATCGGCGTTGTGCGTGCGCTGGTAAGCCTGGCCGAGCTGGAACATCGCGCGATCGATTAACTTGGTATCCGGAAACGTGCTGACCAGCCGTTGGTAATCCGAAATGGCATCGACATATTGCCCGAGCGCAAACTCCGCGTCGCCCACCTTGAACAAGGCTTCCGCCGCCAGTGTGTTATCCTTGGCCAAGGTCGACGCCTGGCGAAAATAAGGCAGCGCATCGGCGATCTTGTTGAGATTCCATTCGCACCAACCCGCGCTGAAATTTGCCCGC
>Ga0206938_1136_pt1 | contig 19154 bp, 20 predicted proteins | sample Alteio_BWOrgHeat_12_FD_152918 | JGI IMG/M metagenome (GOLD analysis project Ga0206938, IMG submission 152918) | Enriched cells from forest soil in Barre Woods Harvard Forest LTER site, Petersham, Massachusetts, United States -... | ecosystem: Environmental > Terrestrial > Soil > Temperate forest >... | reverse complement strand
CATCCTCCCGCGTGACCGTGATGTCGAACTTCAGGTTCAACTTCCGCACCACCCCGTCCACCGACCGACGCGTGTTCCGCGTCAGCAACGCCACCGGCACCTCCCGCCGCGCCAGTTCGTCCAACAACTCCCGCGCCCCGCGATTCAATTCCGCCCCGTCCACTCCCGCATTCTCGAATTTCGTCAACACCGCCTGCACCCGCACCCGCTCGGTCTCCGTCGCCGACGCCAGGTAATCCAGCATGTCGACGTCCCCAATCCCCGCCTCGTCCTTGATTTTCATAAAATCAAAGAACGGGGCCGTGATCGTCCCATCCATATCAAATATGACACCCTTGATTTTCATCGGAGCGCAGATAAGACCACATTTCGGCAAGAATTCCAATGCCGAACACCTGTCCTTCTTCGTCTCACCAAACCCAATCCGATTCCAAAACGAACCGGATTCAGATTTTTCATCCCGCCTCCACAACCTGCTATTAATCAACCCATTTCGCATAAAAACAGCCTCTACCCAATCCGGTTCGTTTCGCAGAAACGTATGTTTTTTTCGAACTCCCCCTTGCGAAGGGTTTGACCAAATTCGACTTCCTTCCCCATTCCCTAACCGCACCGTAAGAAGCGGGCCTTTCCGTTTCTCTCCCCTGTGCCGCGGGCGCTGACCGCAGCCCGCTCCATCCACAACAAACAAATCGTACTTCATGGCTGTATTCTAGCATTATCGTAATTCGATTTCCAGAACAGATTAACATCCCCCTGCAGAAAAGGTCGTAACTCCACTTAACCCGTACTCCTAGGAGTCCATTTATCGGTGGAGATTTTGTGCTCACGCACCTTCTCCTTTAAATCGGAGAAGGGAAGATGAACGCGATATTCACGAATCCGTATGGGCTTCCCTGAAACAAGTGGGATTCGGAATTCGTTGTCATCTAAGCGAAGGAAGGAATCATAAACAGATATTTGCGGAGGACTTTTTAGATAGGAATCGATTCTTTCAATCGCTTGCTGCTCGGTCTGATACAGGTAAAGTTTTTCACTTGGTGTAAGACAACCATTCTCTTCGAAATAAGCATTTCGCTCGATATAATTATTGCTGAAAAATCTGGTTAAGGAAAACAGCTCAACAACCGGGACACCATTCATCTCGTAACCAGAAAAGAGTTTCCCGTTCGTAATAACCAAAGGGTAGACATCTATGCGACCTCCGGAAACGCGCTTGTCGAATCCTGTGGTGGACAAAAATTCAACCATATATTTCTTAACAAAGTTTGCCTTTCGAACAGCCTGCATCGCTCCCTCCTCCAGCCTCCGCAAGCAGTTGAACTTCTCAATTGGTTCTGCCGAATAGATCGTTGATTTAGCTTCGCCGATAAAGAGTTTTGCTCCCAATACAAAAGCGAGATCAATTTCCTCGGATTCTCTCTTAGACACTCCGAATTTGAGTGAATCGGAGCATAACTTGAAGCGATCGCCATACGGGAAACTCTCCACACTGCGGGCCAGCTCATCGCGAACATGCCTCTCAAACAATGCGCCCACCGCCTTTTCCGAATCTGGAATTTCTTTTAGAAGCTCGTCAATCAATCGATTGAAATTAACACCATCGATCGCCGGAAGAGCTATGCTGTAGAGAGCTTCAGAGATCTTGACGAGGGGTTTAAACCACAACTGATCTCGAACCTTACCTTGAAACGTCATGTAAGCCATCAAACGGACGAACTGTTCATCTGAAATCCCCAACGCTCGTTGAAGTGCTGTTTTGAGTTCCTGTTTTTCGATTCGCGGTGCATACCGCAAGGCCGTAGGAATATCCTTTATCTCTCCAAGCTTAGGTAAGAATTGCGGCAGTTGCTCCGGTAGCTGTCCGAATAACTGGTAGACGTCCATTATTTGTGTCAAAGAAAGACCTGCAAACTTGGACAGCGTTTTCTTGTAAAGCGGTAAAAGATATTCGTATGTAAGGAGATCACGGGTAAGGGAAATAGTCGACATTGGATTCTTCGCGCGCGTGCCCTCCACAACATTCAGCCGTATTTTGCCACGCCTAATAAACGCCCGCAGGAAGGGGCGTTGATTAAGAGCAACCCGCTTCAAATCTTCTGAGTACTGATTTTCCCAAAGCATATACCCGCGCTGAATCCGTTCATAGGCCTGCGATTCTCGCCTGAATTGAGAAACGGTATCTACTCTATGGCATCCCCAAGGACACGGCTCTATATACGCAGCTTCATCGTCCTCAAGAGCGCGATAGTCGTTCCAAACACATTCGAGCCACCATTGCTCAAGAAAATTATAGAATGAACCCAACACAAACATATTGATTATTGCAGTTAAAGCCCCAGAACCTGACGAGGAGGTCCCTCCTTTTGGCGAGTTAATTTTGTATGAAAGTGGGAAGCGCGATCCGTCCACAAGTCCCTCTACAGCTCCTTGGGGATCAAGTGTTCCTCCGAATCCGGTTTGCAACCTCATTTCTGAGACCTCTTCCGTATACATAACTCCGCCCCTGAATTTTTTGAAAGCATCACTGACCTCGGCGTTTAAACTTAGCCATTGCTGTGTTAGCATCCCGATTATTACTTCCACAGGATTCTCTAAAGATAACTGGTCCGCTTGTTCATGTGTTAAACGCCGCGCGTTCTCAAAGTGTTTTGCGAACCATAGTCCCGAGGAGAATAGGGCCGCGTCCTGTTCGTCCGGTTCTGCTACGGACTTGTAAACTGAACGCCAATTGTCGATGTCAAAACCATGCTGCTGGGGACCTTTTACAAGGCGGTTTCTTACATTCTCTACAAATTTACCCATGTCTTGAATCTACCATTTGCGCGGCAAGAGTAAGGCTCAAAAGGGTCATATTCGCCAGCATAGGAAACGATCACACTGTCCATCGAGCTCATCCCACTAAAACAAGGAAGACCAACCGCGTAACAACGCGATTGGCCTTCCTCATTCAAAACTTGCGTCGATTACTTCTTGCGCTGACCGATAAAAAACAATCCGACAAGTCCGCCGCACGCCAACAGCAGGCTCGACGGCTCCGGCACCACGAACAACTGCCCGCGAATCTCGCCGCTGGGAAATACGTTGCTCCGAATATTGATATAGGTGTTGGTGTTGATCATGTCCGTCACCTGCCCGCCTGTAATCGTTCCGCCGCCGGAAAACGTGCCCGAGGTCGCAGCCGGCGTATCCAGCGTCAACACTAGGGCGTTGGGCCCGTTGACCCCGATAGCTGCGTCGCTGAGCGTGACGGCCGTCGCTCCCCCAAGCAGGTCCTGATAAGTGCCTGTGGTGATCGTCACGAACCCGCTCGTGGTGTCCAGTGTGAGATCAACCTGGCCGAAACCCGGACTGGCGTTCGGCGGCACTTCCTGCAGCCCGTCTAGGTTGGCTTCAAATGATAAAATCGCCGCGGACGCCGACGCGCCAAGCAGACACGCCCCGACAAGTGTAAAAGCCGCCCAGCGGAATGATAGAAATGCCAAAGAATAGCCTCGCATCGAACACCCATCCCTTTCTAATTCCTCCGTCTCACACTCGCGTGGAGGGGAAGAACCGCTCGCCAACATTTTCTCGCTTCTCCGCCCAGAAGTGAACCAAACGCAGGCCCGAAAGTCCAGCAGATTCGCTGAAATCCGTGCCTCTCGCCCGCTATGGAAATAGGCGACTGTCCTAGAAAAACTCCAGAACCCTGCTGATTGTCCAGCACCCGACAAAAGCGCATGCTGTCGGCAGAAAAGAAATACGAATCCCAAAACGAATGAGGACGAACCAATGAAAGACTACCTCCACATTCTCATCGCTGTGAGTCTGCTCGCCGGCTGGATCATCGTCAACGCCCAGGAAACCCGCCAGACCAACATGATTCCCTCGGCTCCGACCACCAGCCTGCCATAGCTCCACGGCTCAATCAGGCGAGAAGTTCTTTAACCAAAACTGGCGCTTTGCTGATAGTAGAAAAATGCAGGATGTTGGAGCGGACGCGCTGGGCGTCAAAGTTCAATTGATAGCGGATGCCGGCCTCAACTCGGTCCAGAAGATGTTCGCCGACCTGATGCCAGCGTTGCTCGTAGGATCGTTGGGCTTTGGCAGAGGGTAACGATTGCATTCGCCCCAAGAGGGATAGTAGGCGTGGAGAACGCTGCAGCGGGTAAATGGTTCGAGGGATGTCAAGGACGATACCTTTGACGTGATCAAACCAGAGTTGGCCCAAGGGGTCATTCGGTGGGGGGGCAAGATTCTTTGCAGTCTCAAGCTTGTGGCCCGCTTGGGTCAGGCCCTCTTTCAGCAATTCCATGTCGGCCGGATAGGTGCTATCCACGCCCGACGGACGAACCACGATGACCTGCCGAATGAGATCCGGATATAAGGCCAGAAATCCGCCTTCGGTGATCAGCCGCGACAGGAAATTGTGGTAGTAGCCCGTGGCCAAACCAACCGCCGCCGAAATGTCCACGACGGGCATACGGTAGAACTGCGTAACACGATTGTCGGTAAGGTTCGTCTCCCGATGCTCGAAGTCGATGAACTCGCGAAGGGGTACGCGCAGCGCATCCATCAGCGTGGACGGCAGAAAGTCCTTCACTCGATGTTGGTTCGTCGTGCTGGCATAAAAGGGAATCTTTTTATCACCGGCCACAATCACGATCGCCGGTATGCCAAGGGAATGGACCAGCGCTAACTCATAAAAAACATTCGGGCTGGTCTCGGTCTTGCCGGTCTTGGGCGTAAAGTTAAACACAACCAGATCGGCCATGTCCAAATGCGAGAGAACGCTGTTCACGATTTCCTGGTCGTTGAACCCATCGGGGATATGAACAAAGCGGTCATTCTTGCCGATATGAGCGCGGGCAAGCAGCTCTTCGAACTCAGGCTCGCCCAGAAGCGCCCCGATAGCATCGCGAATCGGCGCCGTCGAAGCCGCCGGGTTTTCATCCTCGCCCATGGGCCCGAGTACGAGGATGTCGAGACGACGGTCAGTATTCCAGTTTGGATTCATAGGATGGGTTGGTTGAACGTTCGCGATTAGTTGACACTCGTGAAGGATCTCCGTGAAGCCCAGTTGGCGGTTTCACCGAGAAGACGCGCCTCCGTTTCCAGCGCGAGGCGGGTGAACTCGGTTTCGGAACCGGCGTTGGCGATAAGGTTCCGCGTCGTCGGCCTAAGGTAGTCAAGGATCTCCTCGTAGGTATTCACACGGGCCTCAAGATCGAAAGAGGCGGCAAGTGAGAGTACGCCAACGGCGATTGCCGGAAGGAGGATCGCTGCCAAGCCGAGCCAACCGGGTGCGGTATCCTTGACGTCGACCGACACTGAAAAACATTCGCTGACAATGAGAAGTTTCGCAAGAGAGGCGGCAAAGGCAACGGCCGTGCAGAGGTAGAAGATACCGGAAGCAAGCTTATGTTGACACTCGGCGATATCGTGCGCCTTCTCATAGTAAACAATCTGTCCATTGGGGCCATCCAAGCGGCTGCTGAGATAAAGGTCGCGCCTGCCCTCCCAGCTCCCGGATACCGTTCGCGTAGAGGCCAGATGGATGACATTCACGGTCCGCAGCAACGGGCGCAACAGCGGTGGAAACGGAAGAACAAAAAGGTATCCCAGATGGACATGGATTTTCCCCATCGCCTTTACCGATCGCGCAACTTCGGCCACCAGCCGGGACATGGCCCACACGCGAACAGCATGAGAATTGTGCAAGATGACGTGGCTGACGCACCCGATCAAAAGTAGAAGAAGCTCCGCCCCGAGGCACCAGCGAACAATCGGATCGTGGTGGTCCTTGGTCATCAGTGCGAAGCCGGCAAAAGCTGTCGCGCAAAGGTGCGCACCGATAATAAAGAAAGCGGCTCGCCTGAAAAAATTGCGCTTCAATTCCGCCTGCTCGCTGCCCGTTTTCTTTAGGCCTGCAAGGTAGTCGTCGATGCCCATGGGTATCCCCGGGGAAGGCGGCACGAGGTTCGACGAAGGAGCGAAAGCATGAGCGCCATCCGGAAGCGCCGGCGGTTTCCAGCTCGTCGATTGCGAGCCGGCCCCATAATTATGTCGCACCGGCGGGTCGAACACAGGCTGGCCGTCGCGCTCCGCTACGCGAATTTCCAAAACCGGCTTCCCCCGACGCAACGCGCCCTCCAAAAACTGATCCGTGCCGCCGGGACGACCTTCGGCGTCCTTGCGGAGGAGACAGACCACAACCTCCGATACCGAAAGGATTTCATAGCTCACTTCCTCGAACCGCTTGGCGCGACTATCCGCCTCACTCACCACCCGGACCTGGATGAGATGCGGGCTCTTGAACCATTGCTCTGCGATGCCTCGCTGCTCCGGCGTAAAATCGGGCTCGCCTTGGGAGTTCACCGCCCGAAGGTACTCGTCGCGCGGTTGTGGCAGAAAAAAACGCTGCGCGATCGACTTCTCCTGGCAAACCTCGGTGAAAAGCGTGTCGGCCCCAATCGCAATCTGCGAGACTCCGCAAAAAAAATGCCGCGAATCCAATCCGAGATCCACACGGAATTCCGCCAGGTGTTCCGCGAGCTTGTCCCGCGTCGCCCGGTAGAAAACTTCCTTTTGGGTCTCGTTCAGCTTCGTCGTGGGATCAAGCAGCTGACGTGAACCCGCAAACCCAAGCGAAACAACCACGGGAAGATCTGCCGGGGCGCTTGGATTCGATGGGTTCATCATGCGGCTCACTGGATCTCACACCAACAACCGCAGCACTATCAGAATACTCAGGATTCTGTCAATCAGGGTTTCCCTTACAAGCTGCCGCGTCGCCTTCCACTCCGCTTCGAAAGTTGAAGATCGTGCCTTCAGCGTTGAACGTTGGATGTTGCGCATTAATTTGTTTCCTCTTCCCGCTCTCCCCCTTTTCCAGTTTTCGTTCCACCAATTGATCGTTGCGCGTTGGGCAGCCTCCCCAGAGCCATTCCTGCTTGGTCGGAATCCTCTTCAGGGTTGAGCATTGAAAGTTAATCTGTTTCCGCTACATTCCTCCTCGTCCAACGAACGAAAGGAACACACCATGTCCATTCGACCCGTCCGCAAAGTCATCAAGTCCAAGCCCACCACGGAAGGCGCCGGCGTCCACCTCCGTCGCGCCTTCGGCTTCGGCAACACCACCGATTTCGACCCCTTCCTCCTCCTCGACGATTTCCGCAACGACATCCCCGCCGACTACCTCGCTGGCTTCCCCTGGCATCCGCACCGCGGCATCGAAACCATCACCTACGTCCTCGCCGGCACCGTCGACCACGCCGACTCCATCGGGAACCACGGCGCCATCGAAGCTGGCGACATCCAATGGATGACCGCCGGCCGCGGCATCATCCACCAGGAAATGCCCAAGGGCGACCAGTCCGGCCGCATGCACGGCTTCCAACTCTGGGCCAACTTGCCATCCTCCCTCAAAATGACCGCCCCGCACTACCAGGAAGTCAAAGCCCCCGAGATCGCCATCGCCACCGAGGACGACGGCACCCAAGCCCGCATCATCTGCGGCCATTTCTGGGGCAAACGCGGCCCCGTCACCGGCATCGCCGCCGACCCCATCTACCTCGACGTCACCGTCCCGCCCGGCAAACGCAAGCGCCTCCCCGTCGACACCTCCCGCAACGCCTTCGCCTACGTCTTCGCCGGCTCCGGCAAATTCTGCAACGCCTCCGGCCCCCTCGCCGTCCCCACCGAAGGCGTCAACTGGCTCGACACCGCCCCGCCCGCCGAAGCCACCGACCGCAGTTTGATCCTCTTCGACAGCGGCGACGAAGTCGTAGTCCAAGCCGGCGAACAAGGCATCCGCTTCCTCCTCGTCTCCGGCAAACCTCTCAAAGAACCCGTAGCCTGGTACGGCCCCATCGTCATGAACACCCAGGAACAACTGAGAAAGGCCTTCGACCAACTCAACGAAGGCACCTTCTTGGAATCCGAACCCAAATAGTCCGTTGCCGCCTCGGAGGGCCACTGCCCGCCCCGAACGCTTTCGGGGCTTCGTCGTGGCCGCCGTCTGTTGTAGACCGCGTGCCCCCACGCGGCGCCGTGTTTCGGACCGCTACCTCTTCCCCAAAAACAGCACCTCTCTCGTGTTTTTGCCTCCCCACACCCTCTTCCGGTGGCTTCGTTTTCCCAAAACGAACCCACCGCCATTTGCAGGGCAAAATGCGGTTATCGATTTGCGATAGAATGGGTTATCTGACACAAATTTGTCAAGAATCGGTGGGTTCGTTTGGTTGTATGGCACACTTCTTTCGCATTCCGTACAGGAATGCGTCCGCCATAGCACAACTTGCGACGGCGGACTGGCCCCCTCCCTCAACCGCCCCCTGTCCGATACGTCTCATTTGTTCCATACGTCCTATTCTTCCCGCTTCTGGCTTTCACACCCTCACCCTAGCATTATCGGAATTCGATGTCCAGTGGAAACAGACGGATTTCTATGAGCTAAAGATAAAACTGCAAAGCTTTTGATCAATTGAATGAGAGAGCGATGCTGCAATCGAACCCCTCGACCAAACCCCACACGAAAGCGGGCAATCAGTTTACGGGTTGTAGCTGCGCTTCTGTGAAGCGCAGGTCGTTCTCCGGTCTGCCAATTGGAGGGCCACGCTCCGTCGTGGCCGTCATTGTAGGCCGCGAGTCCTCATGCGGCGTCCGTCGTTTACTATTACTACGGATTAGGCCAGAATAAGGGAGTAATGAGACATTTCGATGTCTATCGCCTTCTTCAAAAGAGGACAATCATATGGACGAAACAGTCCGACGATTAAGAACCCCCAAAGAGTGCGAGCAGTTCATTAAAAATGTTCAAGAGAAGTATCCTGCGCTCGCGCTAGAAGCACACCGCAGAGCTGTTGAATTGCGAGCGGCAGAACATGGCTCCCAAAGCGCTGCGGAACAAGAAGCATTGCGGGCAGTCTATGCATACGAAGAAGTCTTATCGGTTAAGAGAGGACGCAAAACACGCGCCTCGCGGACTTGGCAGATGATCAAGCGCCACGGCATCATCAGCGCAGTAGAAAGAGCAGTTAACAGGAAAGACGAGACGACTGGCTACACAACGCTTGTCGAAATGAACATGCAGGATTTTGCGTTCGAGGCCGTGGTTCTTCGGCATCCGGATTTGTTCAGTGCGCAGACAATTGAGCGATCGAAGGTCCGTATGGAAGGAATAAAAAAACAGGCATCACAACCCCCACTACAATGAAACTTTCAGTTCAGGATTGTTGCGTTCTGAATAGCGGCAGCGGCGCTTGGGCGTTTGAGCCGTTGGCGATTCAGTTATCGTCTTCCTTGGGCATCGATATTTCGGATCAGCCGCGTCGCTTCAACTACTTGCTCAACATTGAGAACAGCGATCGTCCTATTAGCTACGATGTTTTTATTCCGATAGAATCCATCCATCTCGCTGCCGACAAACGGCTCCTGGCCAAAGTATTTTTTGAGCGTAATGTGCCAACGCCACGAACGCACCTTCTGGACACCTTCACTGAAGTCCAGCGCTTCATTAATGAAAATCCTGCGAACGAATGGTGCCTCAAATTTCCAACAAGCAGCGGAGCGAACGGACATAGATTGATCACAGCTGCCGAGAACGAACCGCCAAATTGGCCAAAGCCCTTCATCGTTCAGGAGTTTGTCCGTTTGGAGCGTCCTGAGGTTTATCGTATTTTTTGCGCAGCAGGGGAGTTGTTCGGATGGGTTGCCAGACGCTTTCCGGAAGGAACTAAGTCATCGGCGTGGGTTGCTCATGCTCGTGGTGCTCGCTACGTCCGCCTTGACCCCGCACCACCCGAGGCACTTGAGTCAGCACGACTTGCCCTCATAGCCACCAAACTTTTAGATTCGTTCGGCTGCGTGGATTTGCTTCTCAAACCCACGGGTGAATGGGTTGTATTGGAGGTGGGCACCGATGGATTATTCAATCACGTTGACCGTGATCTCGGTGACGCGGACTTGGAAGGTGAATTACGTCAGCGAGTTGCTAACGCTTTTTGGAAAGCCGCGGAAAGCTCCAACAATCAATCAAAGTAATTGCCGCTCCGGGCTCAGATCTCATCATCAAACATCTCCGCCCATCTGCTAATCCTCCAATCCCTTCCCCTTGAGAATTCGCGACACACATTTCTCCACCCGCGTCTCCCGCCTCCGATTCCTAAGCTCCCCTCCTAGTTCAACTCCAGCGTCGCGCTGATTGTTGCACCCGTTCCGAAGTGGCAGTGTCTCCCCGAAATAGGAAACGCACCGGAAACACCAAACACTTTTAAGGAGTAACGCAACATGAAAGCCCTCGTCTACAACGGCCCTCGCGATATCCGCGTAAAAAATGTCCCGGATGCAAAAATCGAGAAACCAACCGATGTGCTGGTCAAAATCACCAGCACCAACATCTGCGGCTCCGACCTTCATATGTATGAAGGCCGCACCGACATGAAAAAGGGCCGCGTCCTCGGTCACGAAAATCTCGGCCAGGTCGTCGAAATCGGCAAGGCCGTCGATCGCATCAAGGTGAAGGACTGGGTCTGCCTGCCCTTCAACGTCTCCTGTGGCTTCTGCAAGAATTGCTGCGCGGGCCTCACCAGCGCTTGTCTCACCACCAATCCTGGCACCGCCGGCGCCGCGTACGGTTTCGCCGGCATGGGACCGTACAGCGGCGGTCAGGCGGAATACCTCCGCGTTCCCTACGCCGATTTCAATTGCCTGAAACTCCCCGAAGACGCGCAGGACAAAGAAACCGATTACGTGATGCTCTCCGACATCTTCCCCACGGGCTGGCACGCGACCGAACTCGCCGGCGTGAAACCGGGCGAGTCCGTGGTCATTTACGGCTGCGGTCCCGTCGGCCTGATGGCCGCTCATTCTGGGATGATTAAGGGCGCGAGCAAAGTCATGATCGTCGATCTCCATCCCGACCGCCTCGCGCTGGCCGAAGAGATCGGCGCCATCGCGATTGATTTCTCCAAGGGCAATCACATCGAACAAATCCTGGAACTCACCGACGGCGAAGGTGCGGACCGCGGTTGCGAATGCGTCGGCTACCAATGCCACGATCCCGCCGGCCGCGAAGTTCCCAACGCCACCATGAATGACCTCGTAAAATCCGTCCGCGCCACCGGCAGCCTCGGCGTCGTCGGCGTGTTCGTCCCAGAGGATCCAAAGTCAAAGGACAAACTCGAGAAGCAGGGCCAGATCGTGTTCGATTTCGGTCTCTTCTGGAACAAAGGCCTGCGCATGGGCACCGGCCAGGCCAACGTCAAAGCCTACAATCGCCAGCTCCGCGAATTGATCAACACCAGCCGCGCCCGGCCCTCGTGGATCGTCTCGCACGAACTCGCCCTCGACGAAGGTCCCGACGCCTACGAACATTTCGACAAACGTGAGAACGGCTGGACGAAAGTTACCCTCCACCCCAGCCTGGCGCATCACAACGGTAATGGCCATCGCGCCGACCGGAAGACCGAGTCACGGAAACACGCTCACGTCCATTAACAAGAAATTCATGGTAGCCGCGCCTATAAGGCGTCGCGTTCTGCTGTCTTTCAATGGGACGGTTAATCATCCAATCCCTTCCCCTTGAGAATTCGCGGCAGGCATAGCGAGAACAACGACTTGGGGTCAGGTCTATTCATTATGCATTTGATAGAAGGGCTGCTGAGATGGCCCCACAGTTTTCGAGCAGCAAGCCCCAGGCCGCTACAATTCAGGCGATTTTTTCCATGGCGGCAGGCAGTTCTCGGAGAGATTGGACCGAACGTATCGAAAATGGCCCCGAATAGCTCTCTTCTTTCCAATTGAACCAGATCGCACGAATCCCGACACGCATCGGCCCCAGAACGTCCTGCTCCAACGAGTCGCCGATCATGATTAGTTCGTTCTTCTGCGCTCCGAGCCGGGTGAGCACCGCGTCCCAAAACTCCGGCTCGCACTTCTTGTGGCCCAACTCGGTGAAGCAGAAGATCTCGTCGATGAACGCGCTCAACCCGACCCGCTCCAGAGCGCGCACGACATCGGGCTTTTTCGACACCGTCGCGTTTGTTGCAATGGCAATGCGATAGCTTTTCGATAACAGCGAAAGAACTTCGGGGGCGCCGTCGATGACGCGAACCTCGGTCCAATCCGCCATGGGAATGTCCAGCGGACCCGCTTCGGACATCAAGGTGTCGCCCCAATCGAACACTACGAATCGCAGCTTCGCGTTCACAGCGACATCCCCCTCTCGCAATCAATCATCCAATCCCTTCCCCTTCAAAATTCGCGGCAGACATTTCTCCACCCGCGCCTCCCGCGTCTTGGATTGTTTCGCTCCCGAAAAATAGAGCAGGTAGCCACGTTGCCGTCCGGGCGTCAACGCGCCAAACGCCTTCTTCAGCGCCGGCATTTTATCCAGTCTCGCCTGAAATTCTTCCGCAACTTTGAATTCGGAAGGCTTCTTGTAATTCACTTTCAACCCGGCTTTTTCCGCTTCAATCGCTTCGCGGATGTACGCCTTCAAAACGGGCGCCAGCTTCTCGATCTGCTGGACATTGGTGAACCGCACCTGACGCGCCGCCTGCACATTCTCCGTTTGTTGGATGAGAATCCCCTTCGCATCCTTCAACAACGCGCCTTTGCAAAACAGCAGCGCACAGTATTCCTTGAAGGCATGGATTAAAACGACATTGCTGCCCTCAAACGTGTAACACGGACAACCCCACTTCAATTCCTCCGTCAGCGGACATTCCAGAACGATCTCCCGCAACCTCCGCTGTTCCACCTGCCACTCCTGCTTCCGCAAATACCCATCCACCTTCGGATTTTTCTTGTTCATTGAATCAACACTCGCAGTGCCTCTTTTACTTTTTCAAGTTCGCAGAAGCTGGGGGCCGCGCCCATTTTGGGAATACCAGTCTATATCGGGGGAAAAATCCCGATTCTTACAAAAGTACGCGATTGCATTTTCTGCCATGAGCTTGGGCACAAATTGTTCTGCTCGATAAACTCCATCCTGACCACCAATGAAACAAGTGAGCTGTATCGGCTCAGCGTTGGCATTTCTCGGGCTAAAAAAATCTTCGTAGTTCAATGTACCGTTAACGAGATACCCGCCATTACATGGGCCGCCGACCAAAAGGATGCACTTTGGGTTCCAACTCAGTGACATCATCGTTCGATGCATGCCGTCGAGTGCATTGAGCGCCTCCATGACGGTTGAGAGCCCTGGATCATCGATTACGCTCTCTGCATTCTCTCCTTCAGACCAACAATCCAGAATGAGTTTCATATCGAAATGGGGAACGACACGGCATGAGATCCAGTCATTCTGCATTTATTTTTTACGTAATAGCCCAAGGAATACCGCATCATCACCTGCTAATCCGGAATCTCCGCCTCGACCAACTTGCCCAGCAGCACCAGCGATTCCTGCCAGCCGAGATAACACGCCTCGACCGGAATGACATCCGGGATTCCCTCCTGCACAATGCTGACTTCCGTGCCCACCGAAACCTTTTTCAAATCCACGGTCACACGCATTTCGCCGGGCAGATTGGGATCGTCAAACACATCCGTGTAACGCAGCCGTTCGTGTGGGACGAGTTCCAAGAATTCGCCCCCGAAAGAATGACTCTTGCTGGAAGTGAAATTCGTGAACGACATCTTGAACCCGCCACCGACCCGCGCATCCATCTGGTGGACTTTTCCTGTAAATCCATTCGGCGGTAGCCATTTCGCCATCGCGTCGGCATCCACAAACGCGCGATAAATCCGCTCGGACGTCGCCCGCAGCACACGATGAAGTCGAACCGTATTCGGCATAATCCTCTCCTCAATTACATCTTCTTCTCGCAATTAATCATCCACGGCGTCCCGAATTTATCCACGAGCATCCCGAACCGCTGCGCCCAGAATGTCTCCTGCATCTCCATGCAGATTTCCGCGCCGTCCGATAGCCCTTTGTAAATCCGTTCGGCTTCCGCGGGAGTGTCCACGCCGATCGACACCGAAAATCCCTGCGGCTTGTCAAACCGATCCGGCGGCGCGTCCGACCCCATCAACACCTGGTCGCCCACCGTCATCCGCTCGTGAATGATCTTCCCCTTCCAATCCGCCGCCGTCTCTGCCGTCGCCGGCGTCTCACCGTACGTCAGCTTCATCGTGATCTTACCCCCTAAGCACTTCGCATAAAAATCAAACGCCTCCGCGCATTGTCCCGAGAACATCAGATAAGCATTCAAGACCATTGTCGTCTCCTTTGGTTGGAATTAGTGGATTTCATTTGTAAGCCATCTGCACCTAAAAACGAAACTACACCTCACCCGCCCAACGCGCAATTGACATTCACGTTACGCCCTCGCCACGGATACCGTCCTAGCCCTCGTTCAGCAATCAATTGGATTCAAAGCCTTCCTGTTCTGTGCTTTAATCAACCCAACAAGGAGATCCGATATCATGAAAGTTAAATTCATTCGTCTGCTCACTATCACCGCAACGCTGGCTCTGTTCCTGCCGGCCAACCAGAACCTGCGCGCCCAGGCGCCACCGCCGCCACCCGCAGTCGTAACGACCGCCCCCAACGCCACCGACCTGCTCACCCAGGCCTACGCAGCGTTGGCGGCCGCCGACCATGACTACGACGGCCATCGCGTTGCCGCCATGAAATCCGTCGAAGCCGCCGCCAAGGAACTCGGCGTTTCGATCAAAGGCAATGGCCCCGGTCACGAGCGTCAGCGCACTTCCGATGAACAAGTCCGCGCGGCCCAGGGTCTCCTGCAACAGGCATCCACCGCCGGCTTGCCGCCGAAAGTGCAGAAACATATCGAGAAAGCGATCGAGCACATCAACGCCGCGCTCGGCGTCAAATAAACGCGCACCGATCGTTCTGAGTCAATAAATCAAAAAGCACCCGCCGATCACTCGATCGACGGGTGCTTTTCTTTGCAAAACGAACGCCGCTTACTAGACGTTTTTGATGGCGGCCTTCACCTTCGCCACCAATTCCGGCGGAATATCCTTGAACCCGTGCGCCGTCCGCGCGTGTTCCGCCACCTTCTTCATCAACTCCGCCTCGTTGTCCGCGCGCGCCTCAAAATCACAGTCCACACCGACATCGCAACACTTGATGCTCTTCGCCATGACTGCCTCCGGGGTTGGTTGTTGAAAAGATTTTCCTCCTATCGATCCTAACCTTCAACCCTAAATTGTTCCCCTCTCTGTCCGCCGCGGAAACCATCGATCACGCACCTGCAACGACGTCCGTTCCACTCCCCAATAAAAAACCCAACCACCCACCCCAACCAACACAAGGGCCAGCGGAAAGAACGCCGCATCCGGCAGAAAATCCGCCCGCTTCATCATCCCGGTCGCGAAATGAAGGATGACCGCATGCGTGAGATAAACACTGTACGAAGTCAGCGCCACCCATTTGATCGCTCCACTTTGCGCAATCCAAACCGTCCGACGCTCCGCAAGAAAAACCAGTATCACCATCAGCGCCAAAGCCATCACCGTCAGTCCCACCCGATACATCATCATCTCCGAAAGAAACGGTAAAACGGTCAACGCAAGCAACGCCGGCACCAGCAACCATCCGCACCACCGCTTCATCGCCGGCCAGCGCTCCTTCGCCATGGCGGGAATATACGCCGCCCAAAATCCCAGAATCAGTCCCTCCATCCGCAAATGCGTCGCCGTGTACACATACCCAAATTCCTCCGCCAATCCATGCCGCGACGCCAACCACCGGCAAACCGGCGCCACGATCAGCAACCCCGCAAACAACCAATGCGCAGCAATCCGCATCCGCCCGAAAAACCAAACCAATAATGGCAGGAAAAAATAAAAGTGTTCCTCGATGCAGAGAGACCAACTGACCTGAAACAAAGAAATCACCGCGCGATAATTCTGCAGGAAACAAAAATAGGTAAGGTCAATCCGTCGACTCCAAATCTCCGGCCGCGCCAACCACGCCAGCGCCAGCCCGGCAAAATACGGCGGCACGGTCCGAATCCATCGCCGCGGCAAAAACGACCGCAGTTCCACATTCCCAAACCGCCGCAACTCCCGCCAGTAAAGTCCGCCAATCAACCATCCGCTGAGCACGAAGAACAAATCAACGCCATACCGCCCAAACTGCGTCACCGCCGCCAGCCGCGGCACCGGCTCGGGCGAATTCAGCACCACGTGGTAAACCACCACCATCACAATGGCGATCGCCCGCAGCAAATCCAGATACGGATCACGAGCGCGTTCGCCCGCGCCCGCCGCGTTCAGTTCCCTTGTTGTGTCGGCTTCCAGAATGCGCCGCAGCCTGCCCCGAACACCGCCGACCTGCAACGAAGAAATGGATCACATTCCCCCGTGTCACTCCACATCGCCGACGGGATGGCACGTCACGCGAGTCTTAAACAATCTCCCCACGATCGGCAGGAAAGCCAGGTAACCCCGCGTGTCGTTGACCGAAGCAATCGTGGCTTTCCGAAGCGTCATGTCCTCGAAGAGAACTTTTTTGCTCGTCTGATAGGACATCCATAACGAAACAATCAGCCACGCTCCAATGAGCACCTTAACCGCCGGTACGGCCCAATGAAACCCCGCCTCTTGGCCCAGGTACTCAGCAAGCATCAGGAGCGGCCACAAAACCGTCAGATAAAGAATCACGACTGTCACGTGAACCACGTGGTATCGAATAAAGTCCATTTCCTGTCCTCCTTCTTTCTGTCAGGGGATTTTTGGGATAATATTGTCGAATCGTGATCCGTCACGGCTCCGCCACCAACACGCTCGGCACATCATTCGTCCCCGCCACCGACGGCAAACTGTTCTGCCACGCCACATGCCCGTCATTGAAAAGTACATTTCCCCCTGCGTCCTTGTGCGGCGCAACCGGCGCAGTGCCCGAACCCGACCATTTCGCCGCCTTCGTGTATCCCGCCGCCGTCACCGACTTGCCCATCCGATCCAATGCGATGATCGAATCCGGCTGGTCCTGCCACACCAGTCCCACCGTGTATGAATAACTCTGCGACTGGTTCCCTACCGCGTTCACCAAGGGGTAGTTCGCCTGGATTTTCGCCGCGCTATCGCTCGGGCATGTGAAGATCTTCGCTGAGGTGATGACGTTGCTCAGCAGATTATACGAACCCACCAAGGTCGGCGCGCTGCTGTTGTCGAGCGGCATCCGGCTGTTGTAACTGTCCGAGTACATCGCAATCCCCAGCCCAATCTGCTTGAGGTTGTTCATGCAAACCGCCCGCCGTCCCCGCTCACGCGCCGTTGTCAGTGCCGGCAACAACATCGCCGCCAATATCCCAATGATCGCGATGACCACCAACAGTTCAATCAGCGTGAATCCCGCCGCACACTTCGTAGAACGTTTCATGGCTTCGTCCTCCGCTTACGATCAGGACTGCGCTCCCCGTGCCTGTGTAAATCCTAAGCCCGACTCATCCCAAAGTCATGTAAACCAGATGTAAAAGGTTGCTTGTCCGCCGAAGCCGAGTCAGACGAGACGCGACCTCGTCTTGTAGCGGTCGCAACCTTGGCAAAAGCCGATGGCCGCGCTTCTGCGAAGCGCCAAGTCAAATACGCCGTTGGTAGCGACGCCTCTCCGACGCCTCCGCCGCTGCTAAAGAAACCTTCCTATCCAACATTCATCCCGCTCTCCAATGGCGCACCGGCCCCCTCGGGTTAGATTAAACTAGGAAAACAAAACAAGAGGTACATCATGAAACGAAATATTCGCCATATACTCTGCGCACTCTTCACCGTCGCCGCACTCACAGTGGTCTACCGCGCCACCGCTGAAGATCCCGCCCCCACGCCCGGCATGCTCGTCTACAGCGGCATCCTCCGTGCCATCGACCTGCAAGGACGAACCGTCATTGTGGACGGCTCAGCGTTACCTCAACGATTTGTCGTCCCCACGGACGCAGACATCATTGTGAAAGACAAACCGAAAGGCGCTCTGGACAATCTCAAGATCGGCGACGGCGTCCAGGTCAAATACACCGACGACAACGGCGCCCACGTCGCCCACCAAATCTCGCTCCTCAGCCTGAAAGCGCCGTAGTCCTTTTCGAACTTCGTTTGGTTTTGTAGGGCGCGAGCGGAGTCGGACAACACGCGACCTCGTCGTACTTTTGGTCGCAACCCCAAGCAGGGTTTCGCGCCTCTCACCACGTATACTTCACTGTATACGTAATTACCTGTTCCCCGTCCTTGTCCACCTTCACCGGGAAATGAATCGTGCTCGAATCGTATTTCGTCCATTTCTGGTTCGACTCGGTGACCTCCCAGTTGTTCCAACGGTACAACGTCTCTTTCACGAGCACTTCCACCGTCTCCGACTTGTGGTTGCGGATACGAATCTCAAAACTTTCCGTAATCTCATGCGCGTTCACGTCCACATGAATGTTCGTCCGCTTGCGTTCACCCACGATGTCAAACGCATCCCCAATATGCAGCTTCACGGTCTCGTCCTTCGGCGTGTGATCAATCTCGTCCTCGCCGATGAATTCCAGTGAACCATCCGCCTCGTCGCGCTTGTACAGCCGCACCTTCCCCTTCGGCAACGCCATCCCCAGGTTGTTGTCCTTGGAATTCTTCACCTCGATGACCACATTCACCTTCTTGTTCCCCTCTTCGCTCCCGTAGTGGGCGTCACTGATCAGCCCGCCATAAAACCGATACTGCGGCGCGCCTTCATAAAGAAAAATCTTCTTCACTGGCACATCCGCCGCCTTGAGCAACTCAATCTGCTTGGTCTGGTTCTGGGCCACCGTCGCTGGCCGTCCCAGCGTGTACAGGTGATATTCAAAAAACGACTTCTCTGCGAAGCCCGCCTCATCCATGACCGCCGATTTCGCCGCCATCGCCCTTCCAGCCAGAAACATCTGCTGTGGTTGCACCCGCCGCACATCCCCCGCAATCAACTTTAACTTTGCATCCTTGTACGTCGCGCCTGACTGATTATTAATTGTCACCCAACCACCCAGGTCTAACTTCGTGTCGTTCGTATTCAGAATCGCATTGTAATCCGCCTCCCAATTCAGCCCCGCCGTCTGGTACGCCACCTCGATCAACTGCTTCCCCACTTTTTCCGTCGCCAACTTCCACACCAGCGTGGGCTTGGTGATCAATCCCTCCGGCAACACGCCAAACTGAATGTCCTTCACGTTGTCCCCGCG
>Ga0206938_1135_pt1 | contig 19277 bp, 14 predicted proteins | sample Alteio_BWOrgHeat_12_FD_152918 | JGI IMG/M metagenome (GOLD analysis project Ga0206938, IMG submission 152918) | Enriched cells from forest soil in Barre Woods Harvard Forest LTER site, Petersham, Massachusetts, United States -... | ecosystem: Environmental > Terrestrial > Soil > Temperate forest >... | reverse complement strand
TCCTTTGCCATGCGCCAACCGGCAATCAACAGTTCCTTGCGAACAAGAGTTCCGGTCTGGTCCCCATTGGATGCGAATCCTGAAAGTTTAGTGTCCGTGAATCGCTGCCAGACGCTCGATGGCGCGAACCCAACTAGCGAACCGAAGGCCACCACGAGGCCAAATCGAAATATCGGCTTTCCTCGACTACGTAAGAACTCAGTTACAGCAATTATAGGTATAACGACTAACGCCCCCCGCGATTGAGTCAACACGGTGGCACAGGTGAGAAGAAGAGCTGCACCGGCTCCCAGAAGGCGCCAAACTCTTGAGCTCTCCTGACGCATCATCCACAATGCAAACGGCACTGTGATTATAAGCTCAAGTGCTTCGTAGTTGGGGTCGTCTCCCACACCCCACGCCCTTTGCTCTCCAGATAGATGCTGCTTATAGACCCAGAATGTGGACAAAGCAGCGGCCACAACCAGCATTCGAATGGCATTCCTCGCTCGCGTTTCGGTAGAAACCAGCCGTCTGGTCGCAACCAACAGAAATGCGAAGGAAATAATCGACGACACTGCTGTACCTGGCGGCGCTCCGGCAAACGCGAAAGATCCTAAAAGAGCGAATCCAACAAAAGCATAGAACAACGCGGTGACCGCGAAGCTCGTGCGCGGAGCCGCTCCATCTGGAGATGCCAAGATCAAGGACGATATTACGGTAAGTAATCCAACTATCTTTACGGCTGTCACTACGATAGGGCCGAATTGGACCAGCGGGCCGCCTAGGTGAGGGTACTCATGGAATCGATCAATCAGCAAAAGTAAATAATAGAAAACCACTAACACTCCATCTGCGAGTTCAAACCATTCAATGAAGTGGACATCTGGAGAGTTATCACCGGTGACAATAGATCGAGAGTCCGTTTCGCCGTTCCAAGTGCTCTAAACCGACACGGCGGTTGGAGTACGAGATGATCATAAAGACTGCGACGGGCGTTGACGGCCGCTAAAGGATTGAAGACGCTGATGACGATATAGGCCTTGTCGCGATCGATACCTAACTGTCTACCGATATGAGAGCAGTTTTTTGAAGTATGGATTGATCTAGCAGGCTATTCGATCGACACCAAGCCTAAACATGCTGCTGAGGACCTTCTCGATCAAAACATATGGAGCGGCGAGAATCACCTGCTTCTTCTGTTCTCGCGGTATTAAAAGTTTATAGTAAAGACGATCTTACCTCATCGAAAATTTGGCTCATCTGAGAGACGAATAAAGGTTCTTGAGGAAAGCGCCGAGGCCGTTTGTACCTGAGAGACGATTGGCGGCGGGCGTATTGGGTTCTTCGCTTCCTGACGGATAACCGTTGGCATCCTTGTGGGTGGAGGTTACATCGGAGGTACCGTCGAAGAGGTTGTCGTTGTAGCTGATAAATCCGTAGGCCATGCCGCCGGAGCTGCTTATCAGGTCCTCGGGGAAGAGAGCCCACCACTCGATGCCAACGACCGGTTTGATATTGCTGGAGTTCTCGGTATTGATCATTGCTGTGAAGCGGCTGGTCTCGGCACTTGCAGCCGCCGTCCAGGTTGGAAAATCATCGGGACAGTCCTGCGGGGAACCGCAGACACTCTGGACATGGTTACCGGCAGCCAGGCAGGAGCTGAAATTTCCCGGGACAACGAATTGAGTCCCGGCTGACTGCTGCCAGGTAACTGACTTCGGCACTACATAGGATGAGGGACAAGCGCTTGAATTGGCCGCATCGGGGAAGTCGAGGGTTACAGCCACCGGCAACACGTAGGGGCAGCTATTCGTCGTGATAGTAGTGGTCCCCGCACTGGCGTTGTATGAGAGAGCGCCAACCGTACAGTTTATTGCACCCTGAATACTGCCACTCGCGGTCGCATAGTCGCCCACTATGATCGGTTTATTCGCATCGGCGGCGATGCGTGCCAGGTCGTTGCCAGAAAGCGTTGGATCGAAAGAATAAGTTGTGCCGTCGGCGCTCTCACCGGGATTGGTCCAGAAGCCGTCAGTATACGGCGCGATTGCCTGATAAGCCTGGTCGGGACCAGTATACAGTGGTGTAAAGATCGGCGGTTTGACAGCAGCAGTCGTCAGGACCGCAGAGAGTGCGGTCTGCATCGACTGTCCATATACCTGGGACCACTTGACCGTAAACGCATCGAGGTCAGCACGGACGCTAGAGTTGGTGGTCCAGCCGGTATGATTATAGTCGACCGCGCAATTAGCGATGGTGTGTGAACCGTTTTCGTCCAGCAATCCCGAGCCAGTGCCATAGGCATTGGTGCCGTTGGATACGGAACCGCTGGAGGTGTTCCAGGTGGTATAGCTGGTACCCCAGGCTTTGTTCAGCGCCGCCAGGGCATTCGCCGCAACGGTGGCGCCGCAGTAGTTCGAACTGGCCGGGTCGGCGGATGGTGAGCAGCCGTATTTATTGGCAAGAAAGTCACGCAGTCCCAAGGTCTTGGAATAGAAGATGGGATCAGAGTATGTAGTTCCGCTGCGCGGATCCTGCGGCATATAAGGGTTACTCATAAGAACGAGGGCACCCAGATGCTCGTGATATTTGGCCCCGATCAGAAACAGGTCATCAGCTTCCTCGGTTAACAGTGCGTAAACCTTGGAGGCGTCGGGCAGATGGTTGCCATTGCCCGCCCACGACCCCTCGCCGGTGAAGAATTCAACCGAGTTGGTTAGGGATGCGGCATATTGCGGATCGAAAGCGTCCGGCGTTGTCCCCTCGTATCCGCCGCACAGGGTCGTGGATACATTGCTCATCATGTTTTTAACCGGCCCGTCGGCGACCAGCGGCGGACTAAAGGAGTTCGCGCTGCGCATTACCAGGTCACTGATATTCCACAACAGTTCACTGGGCAGAGCCGAATTGGCGGCAAGCGATATACCGCCGTCCCCAGTTACTCCGCCAAAGAAGATTTGCCAGTATCGGTAGCTGTATTGGCCAGTGGCGTTGATGCCGTAACTGGTGAGTTTGGGAATGTCATTGTTCAACCACTTAATGTAGGGCGTATAGGACTGGCCACCATACTTGGCGAACAGCATGTCGCTAGTATCCCGCGACTCATAGATCTGAGCGATTAACGGGGCGGCGCTGAAAGTCGTTCCCACTACTCCCTTAATCCAGTAACGCGGCGTGGTATCGCCGATACTACTGATGCCGGACAAGGTTTGGGCTGTGAACCCGGCGGGCCAGACGCACGACGTCCCAGTCTGCCCGCAGGAGGAGCTCAGATTCCACAGTTGCATGCGGTTGACGCCCGAGGTCGAACTGGCGCCGCCGATGAAGCCGTTACTGAGCACCGGACGGTCGATTGTCCCCACGTTACCGCTGGTATCGAAGTAATAACTGCCCGAGTTGTTGGCCGTGTCAACGCCGGCCGGTTTGCCGTTGCCATTGAGCGGCGCCCAACACGGAGCCACGCCGCCGCAGTCCCCAGATGCGTTGGAATAAAAATACCAGCTTATCGTGCCTCCCGTTCCCATCGTGGCGCTCTGGAACTGGACTAACTCAGGCGCAAAACCCGACGCTCCGATAACAATCGCGTCACCCGCATTCTTGAGACTGTACTCGGGATTCGAACCGCTCATGACTACGTCGCCAACCCCGGCATTGGAGTCCCATGCTGCGTTCGTCACATCCTGACACGCTGTGCTTCCCTGCGGCATCAAGCAGACCTTGTCATAGTGCCGGAAGCCATGGCCCGAAGCGCCGCTGCTGCCCGAATCGGTGCGAGCCGATGCCCGGGTGAAATCAACCTCGCCGTCGGGCGCACACAACCACCAGCGGTCGCCCACTATCTCCGTATGAAAGTAGCCAGTACCTGTACATGAAACCGTCCCCTCTAGAGGATACTTAGGAGACTTCGCGTAAGCCAATTCACATGCTGTGAATATCCAGAACACTATCAGCGAACAAATCCTGAGAGCACCCCACCCCGAAACCGCCAAGAAATGGCCCTTTCTAGTTACACATCTCACCGCGACTTTCCTAAACTCCCATTCGCCAGGACGTTCTGAAAAATTCTTCCCTGTCCCCTACGAATATGGCCTCTATAACTCCAATCAACAACGAGTCTCGAAGCAACCACAACTACTCGATTACAACCAACCTCACATCAATCAGATGTCACGCTTAGTAGCCGCGCGGCAAAGTTTGAAAATCATAGGAACCGGAAGAAACACCGAGATTATAGCGGCGAACGCGGCCCCGACCGCACCGTAGCGAAGCGTCAGCGGGTATATCAGCACACTGAGCGTTGCAATTCCAAGTAAACTAGCACTAAAAGACGCGCCAGGCTTTCCTAGGCCATCGAGGAAATGAGTTCCGACAATTAGCAATCCTTGACCTACTCCGTACCAACAAAGCAGCTTTATAGCAGGCATCGCCCCGAGCCATTTGACACCCACAGTGGCTGTGACAAGCGGTGTCCCGAAGCGCAACAAAAACAAAGCGTAGAAGATACCAACCGAAGCGAGCGCACCGCTGATCCATAGATAGAACCGCCATCTCTGTGAGCGCTCATTGCTAATGCGGGAAACCAGCGGAAAGGCAACCAGCGCAGCAACATTACCGATTTCTGTAGCTGGCATCTGGCCTAGACGAAAGGCCATTTGGTATTCGCCGAGAACCCTCGCACCCAAAAGATGCCCGACGACCAAATTGTCAAGATTGTGACATAAATAATCCGCAACTTTACGAACTGTTAGCCATTTACCATAGCTGAACATCTTCCGGAAACGAGCCACGTCGAATTGAAACCTTGGCCAATATGGAAAATACCAGTAAGTAAATACACTGCGTGCTATCGTGTCACCGTACATGGCGATCATCAATCCGCGCCAGTCACCAAAAAAGGCTATGCCAGCCAAGCCGCTTGCAAACCCGCCAAGTTGCTCTGCTAAAGTCAAAACAAAGGAGATGCGGAAATCCATTTTTCGGTAAATTTGGCTGCCTGATGCCGGACTTCTCACCGCAGTTAGTAAAGCAACCGCCCCAATCGCCCAAAACGCCCTAAACGCGCCTGGGATGTGAAAAAACGTCGACAGCGGTAGCGCACATACAAATAATCCGATCCAAATGATAAGGGCCTGGATAAGCATGGTTAACCATACAGTATCCAAATAAGGGACGATCTCATCGTGCTGCGCAACTAAGGCGCTGTCAAAGTATGGATTGGTCAATGCAGACAACACTGAGTAAGCCAGATTTGCCGCACCAACGACGCCAAAATCGAACGGCGACAACAAGCGGGCAAATATCACGTAGCGCACAACCACACCCACAGCTGCGACCCCCCTGGCAGCCCCGGTCCAACCAAGACTGCGAAGGATCAGCGGTCGTATAGAGACTCCGGAATCTAACAGTACGGAAGTAGGATTGGGTTGATCCGTCAGAATTTGATCCTGCATTCCCGTCGCTACGTGCCGTAGAGTCATAGCACGTCACGCCTAGAGGTTGATTCCTCCGACAAATTATTCCTCAGTACGTCGTCTATCGGGAAAATTAAGCGGTTGGACAATCTTATCCTACGTTCGTTCTCGTGAGCGATGTCTCGAACAAGACACTTTGGCTTCCAAAGATCCGGTTCGAAGCGCTCGCCATGGGTCAAGCGAATATCGGCGCAAACTGGCGAACGAAGCTACAAGAATGTACCCAGTCCATAGCCAAGCGTAACATAACTTATTTTTGAAACCCACATTCCAGTTTTTTTGGTAAAAGAAGAAGTTTCCCCTCGCGCTGCGCCGCAGCCAGTGGTCGCGAAGCCGTTCCGACGGACTATGGTTGTGAACCAGTCTCGCAGTCGGTGCGATCAATAATAGACGCTCGTGTCCAAGTCGGGCGCAAAAGTCCACGTCCTCTCCGTCGGAAACGCCCTTAAGATTTTCGTCAAAACGCATTTCGCGCACGACTTCTGCCCGAAAGCTCATTAAGCCACCACCAAACCTATGAACCGGCAATGGAGGCGAAGTTCGTAACCGTTCGGAGTTCCAATAGATCGGCTGACGCTCGTCATGGAAAGGGCCGCGCATAAAAGTTCTCGTCCACAACCAGAGAAGCAACGGGGGACTAGCATAGTTGGTTATGACGCCAGAGACACCGACTGCGTTGCCGTGAAGTTTGTAAGCCTTGAGTATCTGTTCTACGAAATTAGCTTCCAAAATAACATCGTCGTCCAAGAAGAGCCATATATCGCCGTCGGCGAGCTGCATAGCGCGGTTGCGTGCCATCGCCGCTCCGGATATTCCAGGATCAAGGACGTACGTCAATTTCCATGGTTTTCCGCAGCTGCGGACTTTCTCGGCTAAATCATGCTTCACCCGCCGTTCGCTTTCGAAATCGAGGCTCTGATCCACAATCACTATCGAGAGGGGTGAAATCGTCTGACTCAGAACGCTTTGAACGGCTCGAACCAGGTCTTCCGGACGATTTTTAGTTGGAATAATTACGCAAACCTGGAACCGTCGGTCCGTTTCTAAACTCTCGGCAGCGAACTCATTAAGCATGGAAGATTTCACGCTAGCATTTTCGATGCGGCGATAAAGCGACGAAAGATTCATTCATTCGCCTTTAATTCGTTGTTCTCGCATTGCATCACGTAGGAGTCTGTAGCCCACGAGTTGTATCCCCTCTTGTTTGATAAGATCATGCGCCTCGACGGACCTTAGAAATCGGAATTCGGCTTCGCGACGAAGGACTTCATCAGGATCATCGGGTAATTCAGCGCCCCCGTATGACAAATGGCATGAGATCTCAGTCACACCAGCAGGCAGCGTGTGCAATAGTATTCGCCAAAAGGTCGCATATCGTGACGGTCGTATCCGGCTTAAAACTCCAAAATGATCAGGGTGAAACAGTCCTATCCGGTTAGCGCGCGCGGGAATTGACGAGAAGCCGTGCCAGTGCATCAGAATGGTTGAAGCTGCTCGGATCGGAAGCGAGTACTCACGTGCGAGGCTCAAATAGACGTCGTTCAGTTCGGCACGATGACCGTGCAGTACACACATGTGGCTGTCGAGATGAGTTACGTCAATTCCCTCGCTAAGAGCGCGTTCGATTTGTGCGCGCAGTTCTGATTTAACCTCGTAGGCGTTGCTGTTCGAAACCACCTCCGAATAATGTTGATGGAAATATCCTTCCAGATCGATGAGCGATTCAACCAACGGCGGGGCCAACACTGGACGCCATCTTTCGTTCCGCCACTCACTATTGAGTGTCAGATGGACACCCAGATCCATCCGTGGCTCTGAGCGAGCGTAGTCGCACACTTGCTTAAAGCCCGAGCACGGGACCATCACCGAGGCAGACGTCACAATCCCGTTGTGCATCCCGTCCATTATGGCTCGATTCTGTTCGAGCGATAGCCCGAAGTCGTCCGCGTTAACGATCAAAACCCGCTTAGTGGAATCGAATCCCAAACGCTGGGCTAAAGTGGGTTCGTGCGGCAGCGCGGAAACAGCCCATCCAGCTAATCTGCGAAAGAGCGCACGGTTGGCGAATGAATCTCTGAAGTGGTTGGTGACACTTCGCGCATGTGAGGCAAATACTCCGATCATCCGATCGAGTTTTGATGAAGAGGCGACATTGATCTGAGCCAAATATGGGAATCAGTATGTGTCATCTTTTAGTATTAGACGGCAGCTCGGTACCCTCTGCATTCTCCTACCTGTGCAAGGGCCTGACGCACGGCATTCTGTAGCGCCGGTAAACTATATTCGGCCAGTACCCGACGTCGTGCCATCTGGCCCATTGCAAAACGCCCCTTCTGATCCGCAAGAAGAGACGCGACGGCCTCGGCAAAACATCGCGAAGAATCGGCGATCTGAATCTCCGAACCGTCCAAGAGGTTAAGGCCCTCCGCTCCAACGCTGGTTGAAACCACAGCTTTTCCGGAGGCTGCGGCTTCGAGAATCTTCAGGCGAGTTCCACTTCCTATGCGAAGTGGAACTACGCATACCGCCGCGCTGGCGATAAGCGGTCGCAAATCTGGTAGCGTTCCAGTAAAGGTAACAGAAGGACTTCGTTCCATACGCTGTCGGAAACGTTCCGGAGGTTCGCGACCAGCGACGACAAACTTCGCCTGCGGAGCGAGCAGGCGCAATTCGGGCATAACGTGAGAGACAAAGAATTCTACAGCATCGCGATTCGGCAGCCAGTCCATCGCTCCAACGTACAATATTGTATGTCCATCGTCCTCGGTTGCAGCCGAAAAGCTGCTTGTATCGACTGCATTCGGCACTATTGTAGTGATTCCACACTCGCGCCCTACAAGTACCTGCCGATCTCTCTCGGAGCATGGCCATACAGCAGCAACCCTTCGAACCGCTTCGGTTTCCAAGCGCCGTAGCCTAGTTACTTCGAGCCTCCCGTAAGCGCAGACCAACGGATTCTTTTGATAACGCAAAAATCTCTCAAATTCTTCAAACACAATCGTGTGTTTGTTCAGAACAACGGGTGTCTCCTTGACTGTCGAAAGATTTGCGATTTGATAAACGTCGTCGCAAATGACCAGATCGCAACACTTGTTCAGCAAATGGTTTCTGACTCTCGCTGCCATCTCCGCTGAAAGCATCCGCCATGCTCCGTACGGCAGACTCGAAAACAGAGCGCGGGCCCGACCGAGGAGCCCTGTTCTGTCGAATCCTTCTGGTGGTGGCACAAAATCAACGCTGATACAAAGATTCGAGAGCTCCCGGCGCACGCGGCTTAATTCGCTCGATTTCCCGAACGACAATAGTGAAATCTCGTGACCCTCTTCCCGTATCGCTCGCAGCAATGAAAGATTGCGGACTCTTTGACCACTGTTAGCCGGATAGGGTGCCTCAAACATTACGAACAGTATTTTCATCTCGTAGCTAATCCCTAGATCAATTCAGAACAACAATTGCGTAGTTGTTAGACGCTTTCGTTCATGATCCGATAAATATCGGTAATGTGGTTCGGCCGATCGGAGTAATCCTCGGAGGAGAGGATCGCTGCGTAAGAGTGCGCTTCATTCGGGTGAAATCCATGCATGCCTTGAGGGGCTTTCCGTCCCATATGGCTCGGAGCGATAACACAGCCTTCGGGTAATAGAAAAATCGCCTCGCCATAGCGGCGGTCGCCGAATGCGGCCCGAAGAGAAACCAGCTCGATCTCACCCAGCCAATGTCCGGGTGCATTCCTCGCCAAAGCTTCTGTTACGAGACTTCGGGCCCGATCCGAGTGAAACCAGAAGCGGGCCATCGTAGAATCGAGCAAATAGAGATAATCTCTGGGCGCTACCAGCTCCAAAGGACCAAGTATCGCCTCGATATCGATCGTACGTCGCGTCGGAGCCATACCATGATCAGAAAACACGTGAAACCGTACCTTCGAGTAATGAGCAGCCGCGACTGAGTACAAATGGTTCAACCACGTTTCATACCTCGTCAAAATCCCTTCGAAGGAGTTACGATCGTTGGCATGCGCGTGGAGATGGGCGTCGATCTGAGCTAAGTAGATGAAGAAGAAGCGTGCTTCTCCCTTGGCGATATCTTTGCGCGCGAGCTCTACAATCTGTTGATCGGAACCTTGTCGATATGAATAGGAATAAAATAGTATGCGATCGGCTTCAAGCCTATCGAAGATGGAAGTAGCCTCAGGGATTCCTCCCGGCCTATAAATATCAGCCTTCTCGCCGACATCAAGGAGCGGCAGATAGCGAAGCGGTATTCCATATAAATTAAAATATCCCCGAATTCCACCGAACCGTTGCATTGCAGCCTGCAGTGCGTGTCTGAAATATCTGTTCTCGACAAGCGATGGGTGCAATGCGCACAACCATTTTAAGTGCCGGAACGGCGATTCGCCCTTCTCAGCAAGGCGATACATTGCCATGCGCCCATGATCTTCCGGATAGCGTCCGGTGAGAATTGACGGAATCGCTCCCGCGCTGAAGCCAAGGACAGTTTTAAGAGGCCGTCGATACGGCGCTATCTGAGACAAAAACGTGGACCGCTTAATCCATTCCCAGCCGAGCCCATCTATTAAGATGAAGATATTTACGACGTCGGTCATTAACTCGCGTTCGGTTGCCAGGTCGCCGTGGCCTTGCCTCGAAGGCAAATCCACAGTCCAACTATCGCAGCGCAGTTGAGGACAAGGAAATTGTAAACAACAGTGGTGCGTTCGCCGATTCCAAGAGTATCGCTAATGAATCCAGCCGTCGCTAACAAACCAGCCACCACTTCGAGCCCGGCAGCCACATAAAACACAGACCCAGCTGAGGCAAGAAACATTGTCGCAGCGACCACAACCAAGAGCCAAATTGCGGTCAACCAGCGAAGCAGTTTATGAGAGGTCAGGACCAGTAATAACCTCCAACATCTAGCCCGCACAATTCTCGGTAATAGCTTGAAGAATACCAACGCCGCCAGGGCAACCATACGAACCTGTCGGCGAAACTGAGTATCCATGGAGAACGATTCAACGCAGAGCGCTTTAGGAGCAATCGCAACCGTATATCCCTTCAAAATGGTTACGATTGGGTCATAGAAATCGTTCACCAAACGAGGGTCGTGATCTTCCCAGATGCTTCTACGCAAAGCATAGACCGCCCCATGTGCGGAGGCTACGATCCCTTTGCGAACCTCGATGTTTTTAAGCAGCCGCTCATAGCGGTGATAGAGATTCGCCACATTTGCGTCCCTATAGTGTATTCGCCCATTCACCAGTCCCACGGCAGGGTCAGCAAACGCATTCACTAGCTCTTCCACGGTTTCGGCGGCAAACGCTGAGCTCGCGTCGGTAAAGACCAGAATTTCGCCACGCGACGCGGGCACGGCGCGATTGATAGCGGCACCTTTACCCTGTCTTTTGTCCATTGCCAGCAGGCGAACCCGATCATTCGCATAGGATTTAACGATCTCGTCAGTCGAATCGGTACTCGCGTCCGACACAATCAGCAGCTCCGATTCGCCCGCATAGCTGCTCGCGAGAAAGTTAACGATACGATCCCTGATAACTTGCTCTTCGTTATACGCAGCTACGATCACGGAGACAAAGGGCAACTCAGCGGAATCCTGCGCTGCAATCAACTCTTTCTTGTCATTTGCGGGCGACAACACAATCAACACCAAAGGATAAAGAAAATAAGTGTACAGCAGCAAAAACGCCCCCGAAAAAAAAACCAAGCGCAGTAGCAGTTCCATTTTACGCTGCACCTCCTAATAATTCGCCGTAAAGATTCGCTGTTTGTGCAACTTGGCGTTTAACGTCGAAATGCTGCTCAACGAATTGGCGCCCGTTCTCACCGAGTCGTCTTCTCAAGCTACGATCGTTTGCGAGACGAATGATTGAAGCCGCGATAGAGCTTGCATCCTCAGGCGGTACTAACAGACCGGTCTGTTCGTGTTTGACAATTTCCCGTGTACCATCTATGTCAGACGCAATAACCGGGACTGCACATGCCATAGCCTCTACAATCGACAAAGGAAGGCCCTCGAACGTCGATGGCAGCAGCACCAAATCTGCAGCTTCTAGTAATCGCTCCGGATCGTTTCTCCGGCCGAGAAAGTAAATGACATTTAGCAAGTTAGCGTTCTTACACTGCTCTTTTAGTTTCGATTCAAGTTGACCTTCACCCGCAAAAAATAAGAATATATTGGGCGACCGTTCGTGAATCTGACGAAGCGCCTCGATGGCAAAGGCGTGCCCCTTTTGCTCCTCTAATCGCCCCAATAGGAGGACCATTAGGCCGCCCTTTATGCCCAGCTCTCGTCTAGCTACTTCGGCCTCCTCGACGGATGGAGGATGAAAACGGTCTAAATCTCTGCCGTTGAGAATCGTGCGGACCTTTGTCCGCTCAATCCGCTTCGTTAAAAGAAGATGTTGTGCCGTCGCGTCGGACACTGCTATGTAGCGGTCTACGAAGCGAGCTAAATGATGGTCAAACCAGAAACTGCGCTTAAAACGCTTGCTCTCACGCCAGACTTCTCTGAGATGGAAGGTCTCCACCACTCCCGGAATTCGCGCCAACCTCGCCAATGGAGAGGCGAACATGCTTCCGATCATCAAATGAGAATGCACGATCTCGATTCTGTTTTTTCGGACAAACAAAACGAAGCGTAGGGCATCGCGATAATCGAGAGCTCCTGTTCGGCGAATTGCAAGAGTGCGAATCGAATTGGCAGAAACTTCGCCATTAAGTTGCTCTAGCAAAGCCGGCGATGCGGCCAGATGGCAAATGTTCCCCTCACGACTCAGTGCACTCAGAATCGAAAGGGAGTGCTCCTCGATTCCGCCACGACTTTCGCCGTATAGATAATGAAGAACGCGTAGTGGCGTTTTGGCGTCGTTAGAGTCGGAATACATTGCTGGCATGTTCGAGCGGACAATCCCATACGAGGCAAGGCGAAAATCCTTCTCAGTTATAGCGACACAGGTCCGGGCCTTCAGATAGAAACTTGGGCTACACGCTGTCTTACGAGTCCAAAATAGCGGTGGCGAGCCTCCGACGTGCTAACCGTTACCCTTTAATTTGGAAAATCGTGTGAGAAATTAAGTGTCCGCGTGTCCCGGGGCTTGCGAAGGATGAAGACCGCTCGAACTGCTGCTAGGTCGTCGATTTCGTAGCGCTTAAAAAGATTGGCCAAGCGAATTTGTGCCAGTTGTTCACGTGCTTCTTGGATTGAGCCATCATAACCAGGCTGCTCAACAAGAATTTCGAAACCTGCAGCCGCAAATAGCTTATGATAGTCGGAATGCCTCAGCCGATTCTGATAGAAGAGCGAAGGACTGTAGACGGCCTTCCAAATGCGGTCAGAATATCGCAAGAAGTTGTACACGCTGATCTTGGGATCGATGTACGCATAGTTATCGCGATAGTCTACGAGTACACCTATAAGGCCCCCGGGCCGTAGAACGCGCGCGCATTCGTTGAAGATAGCGATTAATACATTGCTAGGGATGAACCCTAATACTTTTGTAGCGGTAATATAGTCTATGGAGTCATCCGGCATGCCGGTCGCGCGCGCGTCGAACGGGGCGCCGTATCGAATCCCACAGAGCGTGTGTAACGTTTCATCCAATTCGTCGGACGGCAGCGAAGCTGAAAGAACAGGAGGTCGTCTCGATGGACTAGGTGTGAGCTTCATCACTGTTAGAGCGTTGCTCGAATGCGAAGCAAGTTCGGCTCGTAGTAATCGGCGCAGGTCGGTTACGAATTGGTAATTCACTCCAAGTGAAAATAAGCTAAGTGGTATCGTTAGGTTCCATCCCGCCCCAAATTCGTAAAAGCGAGCGTCTTCAATCGGAACTGTCCCCAATGTGCGAAACCACTTTAAATACTCTGCGGCGAAGGAGTAATCGAGGCGGGTAATTTCCGGGTTTTGCGGCAGTGTCTTTGTCACATATTTGCTGCATAAATAATTCAGCTCTGCACCCCGAGGTAGATGGGAGAAAATTTGTTGTAACGCTGCTTTGCTCTGCCACTTCATTGACTGTGTCTCCGAGTTAGCCAGTGCGAACTCGTTACTCTTGCGTGAAAAGATCGGAGCCACGGGCGCGAGAAATAAATGGGATCTGCTACCGGAAGCCGTTTCCGAGAGTCCAAAGAAGCAAAACCTCAGGACCGATTCCTTTTAAAAAGACGGAAGGGCGGAGGGCGGCTGAGGTGTCTCGTTCTTGTCGAGTGCCTTCTCTATTTCATGGTGGTAGCGAGCGGCACTAGCGCTGTTTGTGATGGCAAGTATTGGCGAGACAATCTGTGAATTGTATTGCCGGTTTAACGGAAGTGTCGCGTTGGCCTCAATGAAGTTCGCAGAAGATATGCGGCAGAACGAAGAGGCCCAAAGGAGTTGTAGGGAATGTTCGATGAGGCCATTTTGTTGTTGTGTGCGGAGCAAATGTGCTTTTGACCTGTCCGGTATTCACGATTGGCTGTTTATGGGCCCCGTACCGGAGCAGAGACGGCAACGGCCCTTTGCTGAGGTTTACAACGGTGCCGATCTTAAAGCGCAGTCGACCGCAAGTGTTTTTGCCATGCAAGCGCCGTGACTTCGGAGAAGCAACGATGCGCGACTGCGCCCGCCGGTGGATTGATTCCTAGGAAAGAGCGGAGTCGTTGATATATCTCAGCACCGACCACTGAATTTTGAGATATCGCTTCCCGGTAGAAGAATAGCAGGCAGCCGGCAGTATAAATGGCGCTGCCGAGTGATCCGGCCTGCAACACTGACGCTATTGATGCGATTGTAAAATTGCCGCCTATCCCCTTTCGTAGCAAAACTCGGCCCCAGTCGCGCAGCCGGGAATCGGTGGTATCCGTTCGGCGGAGGCGTGCTCCAATTTCGCTCCAGTCACCTACCAACGGAGAGGTGTTCAGTATATTGGCAGTTTCCCACCACCAAATTTTCAACGCTAGCGCCGCCGCACAATCGGTATCTCCGCTGGGACCTGTGGCGCGACATCCGTCAGGAGCGACTCTTGCCCTCATCGCCCGTAAGATTGTTGAGAGAGTGGCATTCCCAAATGGCAGCGGCAACAAATTCGCATCCGCGACGACGTTCTCAAGTGCTTCGTATCGAGCTTTATAACTGGATTGATAGCATTCTAGGAACACCGAAATTGATGTGCCCATTTCGACCCAGAACTTGCTTTGGAGATATGCTGTTTCGGCAGGATCTTGTTGTTCTGAACAATGGGTAGAAGCTGCGACCTGCTCCATAATGCGATTGTTCAGGAGGCGTAGGGCGTCTCGACCGAGAACAGTGCGACTGAGCTCGAAGCGCGGTGGCATCGGCACTTCATGTCCTCCGGATCGCCACAACAACTTACCATGTTCAATCAATTCGTACGCGAAAATCGAAGGTTTCATCGTACGAAGTCGGGCCGTAAGAATCGGACTGAGTTCTATGTGCTGGCCCCTGCTTTTTTGCTGATCCTCCTCGTTCGCAATTCGAGTTCGCTCGGCCAGAGCGTCGGAAATCATGCGCAAATGCGTACGAGCCGAATCGGGAATGACAACCAAACATTCGAGGTCGCTGAGCCATTGTGAACCCCTCTCGTTCCGACTTCGTCGTATTATCCCCTCTCCTCGTGCGAAACTTCCGGTTAGCAGAACCCCTGAGATTGGAAAGGCCGCTGAGAGTTCCTTCACAATCGCAACCGCGAATTCAAGCTCCCGCGTGGTCTCATATGCGAAGCTCTGATCGATGCACGCCGGGAAGGCTCCTGGTGGTTTCAAATCAAACAGCGAAATAGATGATTGTGTTCTATTGAAGCATGAATTAGTTTCGCCCATGCTACTTCTGATCCGCAGCTCGTAGACGATAGGCTGTAGGGTATCGAGTGGTATCAGAACGTCGAGGCTCGAACCGATTGAACACGATGCCATAAATGGGAGTGTCGCTAACTGATCGGACTGCCTGCCTTGATATCTCGCGCGGGGTCTGATTGGCCGCGACGACAAATACCAGCGCATCTGCGAGCCGACCAACGATCTTTGGCTCTGGAACAATCGAGGCGGCAGCAGAATCGATAATTACGTAGTGGGTCGGAAGAATTCCCCGCAGCTTCTCGATGAATTCTCGCATACGCGGTCCGGTGAGAGCTTCGGTTGGGGTATAACTAACACCGCCAGACGGAACCAGCAGCAAACCAGGTCGCGAAGTGGAATGCAGACAGTCTTCGAAAGCTACCTCGCCGTTCAAATAGTCCAATAGTCCAGGAGTCGGCCTTTCGTTGAAAGAGGTCTGCAGAGAGGGCTTTCTCAGATCCGCGTCTACAAGAATGACTCTATTGCCCCTCATGCTTAGACTCATCGCAAGGTTGAGGGCAATGAAGCTTTTCCCCTCGCCGCTCAGAGCACTTGTAATCATGAAGACGCGTTTGTCATTCTCGGTTGCCCAACTTTGGAGATTCAAAGCGAGCAGGTGAAATTGTTCCACAGCGACGGTATGCTCATTGGTATCTAAGGTCAGGAGTGGCGCATTCTTGCTGGCCCCAATATTTTTGGCGTCAGACGAGGCTTTAGAGCGAAGTCCGTTATTAGGCTGATCTGCGTTCCGCGGCTGAAGGGATCGGAAGGGCAGCCGATCGCCTCGTTCTGATTGTGTACGTACCCGCTGTGTTGGAATCGCTCCGGGTACACCGACGAGATCTATCTCGTGGCCGAGGAATCTCTCGTTCTCGAGAGGTTGAGTCTCAATCTTTTTTAATGCTTCGTATACTCTACTCATAATTGCACGAAGATATTCGTCACGAGGGAAGTGGTTTTCTCCATAACACCACTCAAGTTGCTGCCAAGCCAGTGTGTGATATTGAGCCACCATTCTGTGAGACGGACACCGGGGTAGGCGCTGACGTGATTCGTTATAGCAACTGCTGCGATCCCCATAACAGACACTACAATCCAAATCGGCAGCGAATGTATCAAGTCACGCCGGGAACGGGTGGCCAAGGTGTTATGTACCAGAGCATCAAAGAATTTTACTCTCCGATCCCTATGGCTGCGTTGATTGACCAGCTTCAGATCAGCTGCAACCTCCTCGATTGTATCTTCTTCGATAGACGTCCGGCCGCACGCGTACCCGGTCAACATCGCATTGTCGCAAAGTGCGTTAATTAGGCGAGGTATACCACCGGTGTAACGGTAGACGGCACGGCAGGCACGGGAGGAAAACGGAGAACGAGGGCCGCCCGCGGCGATGATACGAGCAGCTATGTAGGCTTCAACGTCTTCTGGACCAAGCGGCGAAAGTGAATAGCGAAAGACAAGCCTTTGACGAAGCCCGCGAAGCTCTTGCGAATCGATCACGGTCTCAAATTCTGGCTGCCCGGCCAGTATAACTTGTACCAGCTTATGACTTGGTGTTTCGATATTCGTCAGAAGGCGAATTTCTTCCAATAGCGGAATTTCAAGCGATTGCGCTTCGTCGAAGATCAATACAACGGTGCCGCCCTTCTCGCGCGTTTCGAGAAAGTGGCGATTCAAGACGGCCGTCGGATTAGCATAACTTCCGAGGTCGATGGAGAGTTCGTCGGCAATCGCTGAATAGAGGGCGCAACGCGAATGAGGGGGATTGAATAAGTATGCAGTCTCGATAGGTGGAGCGAATGATTCCATCAGACTTCTCAGCAGCATGGTCTTACCGGTACCGACCTCACCGGTGACGGTAGCAAATCCTTTGCGCTCCTGAACCAAATACCGCAGCTCTGCCAACGCCTCCCGATGGGTCGTCGAGTTATACAGAAAACTTGGATCGGGGCTCAGGCTAAAAGGCTCTCGCCGACAATGATAATATTCTTCGTAAATGGCCATCGATCTAAAAAACGTTGTGTGTGTATGCCCAAATCGCTCCCGTGGTAACTAATATTCCGACAGATGATGCGACAATAGCACGCGTTACGGCCAGGCGCCGTTCTGCGGGCATAGGTATGATTGGAATCGCCGCGATCACCGGAATCGATAATTCGTTCTGCAGTTCTTCGATATCTTTGAACGATGTGTCAGTAAAGTAGAGTCCGAACGGTAGAGCCACGGCAGCCAATGCACTCAGGAAAAGGCCTACGATGCCCGTGGTCAGCCGATGTGGCCTAATAGGTTGTCGCGGCAGACTGGCGGGCTGGAGCACCCGAAGACGTTCGTCTTGATGGCGCTTTTCAAGGTTCTCATCGAGTTGGGCAGTAATCGCTTTATTGAACAACCCGTGGTACTCGGCCGCGAGTGAATCGTAGTCGTGTTGTAGGGCGGCGAGCTCCTGTCCATGTATGGGTGTTATTGCAATACGCGATTTGAGGGCCTCGATTTTAGCGGCATCGATTTCGGACTCTCGCTCCAGTCGCGATTGGCCTAGACTCACTTCGGAGCCACTCGCGGGTGCGCTCGCTGCGCCGGCGGCCTCTGAATCAATCCGCCCCTTAAGGTCTGCGATCTCTTGCTTCAGTTGCACGACATCCGGATATTCGTCGCTATATTCCAAATGGAGCTGATTCAGCCTCAGTTGGAGCATCGTCAATTCCTGCTGGGGTGACGTAGCGACGCCCGCCTCCGACGTCCTTGGCGCTACGCGCTCCGTGAGCATTTGCTGATCAATCATGCTCAGCTGATCCTGGAGACGCGCAAGCTCAGCGAGATTCGGCCCAAGTTCCTCAGGCAAACTACCCTCGTACTGTCGTTCTAGTTCTTTGATCTCACTGTCCTTGGCATCGAGCCGGCTTCGTGCTTCCCCGGCTTGACTCGACAGAAAGCGCGTCGCGTCATGTGCGCGCTCGATTCTCTCTCGGTACCCTTCGTCGACATAACTATCAGCAAGCTCTTGGGTGACGCTTTGCGCGATAACCGGATCATCGTATTCATACGAAATATTTAGTACATCCGGAGCGCGATTTCCCGGACGCGCACTTTCGTAGACGATTGTGTCTTGAGGAACAACCAGATCGATCTTTGACTTCATCAGAGCAACTCGTGGTTCGATCGGTTTTCCTGGCCCATAACCATAAAGACCGTACTTCCGGATTAGTTCCTCGCGTCGTTCTTGATTGAAGGCTCGATATTCCAAAGCCTCGAGTTGATCTGCTACGCTCAGACTATCTCGAGGTTTTCCGGCATCAGTAACATAGCCGGAAGACACTTGTGGTGGGTCGATCACGATCACTGCAGTGGCACGGTACACGTTGTGCAGCATCAACGTCAGGCTTAGCGTAGTGGAAATGCCCACTGCAAACGTACTTAGTGCGCTCAACCTGTGCCGAAATACTATATCTAAATAAGGCGCGATACTGATCGGTTTTGAGTTCGTCATCACCACTTCCACCTGAGCGAATCGGGGTGCACCGTGATGCTGAGAATGAAAAGATTGGTAACGGTGTCCTTTCCTGGAACCTTAACCAACTCGCCCGCATCCAACCCGTTGGCAACAGAGCGATAGCCAACATAGTTCATGCTCACGCTTAAGTTTCGATTCAACAAGTAACTGATACCACCCGTGTACGCGATGACCTGTGAAGAATTGGTGGTTCCGTTAGTAGCGTAATAACCACCATTGGCAAAAACCGCGGTCCGACGCGTCAATTTATACTGAAAAAGGCCAGAATAGCTCTGTGTAGTCGCAACACCCGCAAGGCCATTATTTATGCCCGGCGCTTGCGAAAATGTCCCTGTCACTGTGAGCCTGCGACCCGTGTAGCCACCTGACACCAAAAATCCGAGGTCAACCGAAGTCTGTGAAGGTTCTGACACGTCTCCGATCTTGCCGGAAGCACTGATAGAAAGAACTGGTCCGACTTGGCCAAGA
>Ga0206938_1134_pt1 | contig 19358 bp, 23 predicted proteins | sample Alteio_BWOrgHeat_12_FD_152918 | JGI IMG/M metagenome (GOLD analysis project Ga0206938, IMG submission 152918) | Enriched cells from forest soil in Barre Woods Harvard Forest LTER site, Petersham, Massachusetts, United States -... | ecosystem: Environmental > Terrestrial > Soil > Temperate forest >... | reverse complement strand
CAGGCGATATGCTCCTCTGAACTTTACCAATGTCTGCGTATATGAGACTTTATTGACCGTTCCCTTTATGGGTATGCTCCCTTTTTGTTTCCCCGCTTGCTTAAGAAGGCTGACTAGTATCTTTTCAGGTACAAGTACAAAGGGATTTACGCCTATAATTTCTATTTCAGCTTTAAACTTCCACATATGTGGTGTTATTAATGAAGTAAATTTACCGTAAATACAATATCCATCACAAAGCATGAAAAAGATATATCACTTGTCGAGTTGTTCGACCTGCCAACGCATTATTAAGGAACTGGGATTGAAAGAAAAGGGTTTTGTATTTCAGGATATCAAAACCGAAAAAATAACGATCCAACAACTGGATGAATTAATAAAAATGGCAAGTTCAGTTGAAGCTTTGTTCAGTACGAAAGCGATAAAGTATAGAGAGTTAGGGTTAAAGGATAAGAAACTGGCGGATAAAGAAATGAAGAACTATATTCTGAGTGAATATACATTCCTAAAAAGGCCTGTTATTATAGTCAGTTCTGAAATATTTGTTGGTAGTTCACCAAAGAACATTTCCATGCTTAAAGCTTCGCTTTACTCTTAAGCAGGAACTTAAAATAATCGAGTGAGGTTTTCAGCACTTTCATTTTAGACTTTCCCTTTCTCTTTTTCGAATAAAGAACCATAGGAACTTCAATTATACTGGCTTTTACTTTTATGGCCTTAATCAATACTTCCACAGCAGAAATAAACCCTTTCTCTTCAATTATGTGATTGTATTTTTCTTTAATGTTTCTAATAACAGATATTTTGTAAACTCTGTAAAACGAACTTATAGTAAGCACTTTTATATCGAAAAAATACCTCATTATTATCCCTGCTACAGAAGATACCAGTTTACGGATAAACGAAGTTTTATCAAATCCACCACCCTGGGCATAAACTGAGGCCAACACTAAATCGAACTCCAGGTCAGATATCTTGAGCATTTTGTTTAAAATATCGAGATCTGAAGTATTGTCAGCCTCAATGGTTATTACCTTGTCAGAAGCATTAGCCGAATGAGTTAAAATCCATTCAAAGCCGGTATTAAATGCCATGCCTGGTCCGTGGTTGCTTCCATCACCCAGTACCGCGAATTTTTCATTCTTGAATAGTTCGTGTAAAAGCTTTACCGAGTTATCAGATGACCCGTCATCTGAAAATACAAAAAACCTTTCCTGTTCCGTTTTAAGGGAAGTAAGACTATCGTGCAACTTCAGCAGGTTGCCCTCTTCATTAAAAACAGGAATAAGGAAATAAAGCATTTAGTTCGAAAGGTTTTTTTGCCACTCTATTGTTTTAACCATACCCTCGGCCAACGAGAATCGCGGCCTATAATCTAATAAACTTTTAATTTTGGTAATATCAGGTACCCGGCGTTTCACATCTTCGTAGTTACCAAATGTGCTATAAGGTATAAAGTTTATTAAGGGCTTAGAATTTTCGCCATTAATAAGCTTCCATATCATTTCTCCAAGGCCCAAAATGGTTATTTCCTCTTCAGGGTTATTAGCAATATTGAATATCTCGTTTTTTGCCTTTTCTTCCAGAATGCATTTTACAACGCCCTGAACAGTATCTTCTACATAAGTGAATGTACGGGTTTGCAGCCCTTCGCCGTGTATTTCCAGCGGTTTATTCAGTAGTGCATTTGCAATAAATACCGATTGCGGCCCGCCCCACCACGTTAAATTCTGGTTAGGTCCATAAGAACCAAAAAAACGCATGATAGTATATTCCAGGTTATATTCATTGTTATTAGCAATTATATATTGCTCAGAATAGATTTTAGATATAGCATAAGCCCAGCGTTTAACGGTGGTTGGGCCAAGCAAAATATTCGATGTTTCGGAGTACGGTATATCGGGGTTCTTGCCATAGATGTCGGAAGTTGAAGCGAATACCAGCTTGATTTTATCTTGCAGGCATTTCTTAACAACATTCTTCATCATTACAGAATTCTCTTCCAGCGTTATTAATGCACTCGTATAGCGGGGTATTTTCTGCGAGGCAAGGTGCACCAGGCAATCTCCTTTCACGTTAGCGAGTGTCCGTTCATCTTTCAGGTTTTCCTCAAAAAATGTAAAATTCTTATCATTAGCAAAACTACTGATGTTACTTAACGAACCATAACTCAGGTTGTCTATCCCAGTTACCTTATGCCCCTGTCGCAATAATGTTTTAGCCAGGTTTGAGCCTACAAATCCGGCCGCACCTGTAATAATAATGTTCATAGTTTGTATAAGTAAAAGTCCTGGTTACCGTCTATTAGTTTAGAGTTCTGCAACTGTAAAGGTATGGAAGAAAGGATATAGTCGATATGTAATTTCCCCCAAAGCTTGTACCTGTCATTCACGTCCAGGTTTATGGTATAGCGAATCCGGTTATTGCAACTATCTGCCAAAGGTAAGGCCAGAGCAAAGAGCTGGCCATGTTTTTCCCAAAGTTTTGAATCGTATAATATTGTGGTAACATCATGTTCAGTGCAACCCACTGATTTGGCTAAAGGTTTTCCAAATGTATTTTTCAGAACCTCTACCTGGGTATATGCTCTTGACCTGATGTCTTGTTGTTCCTTTACAGATAATATGTTCCATGGTAAAAGAATCAGTAACCCTCCCAATATCACAAGTTGTGCTATTCTGTATTCTTTTATCCACAGAACAAGGGCTGCAAAATTGAAAAGAATAAGAGGGATGGAAATACGGATCATGAAGTGCCAATATGTTGTATACAGGGTTATATACACAATTATCATAAATGCTGAAACGAGAGCAAATGACGTGAGGAGTGAGTTTTTTAACCGATACCCCATGTATAAATTAATAAATGGAATTGTGAAAAGCATCCAATAAGATAATAAGTAAAGAGTTGGCACACCGCTATGGTGAATCACATCTTTAATATTTGTAATAATCACGGCTCCTACTTTACCCAACAGGTGCCTCATTTCAACAAGCCCCGAGAATTTAAATGTGAGCAATTGATTTAAAACTATCACTGATTTAAGATAAGAGGGGGCCATGAAAAGGGCAGCATATCCCATAACTACTATGAGGCCAACAAAAAAGCCTATAGCTGCCAAAATATGCTGTTTCCTCCCTTTCAGGAACGGAGCAATAGCCACTATTGAGAAAATGAAGTTTTCTTTAATAAGTGCAATGGCTATAGTGCAAACGCAGAACAGGATCATGCGCTTTATTTTAGCTGCATCATCGGCAATGTATATTCTCCAAATCAGTAATAATAGCAAGGTCGCAAAGAAAAGATCTAATACACTTGGCATGAAATAGAAAAGGTAGCTTAACAATGCCGGTGTAAGCAATAGCCCCAAAACAGCTAGTAATCTGCCTTCAATGGGTGCCCAATTAAATTTAAGTAGCAAAAAGATTATTGTGATAAGAAGAAGAAAGTTAGTGTAGATATAACTCTTATCACTTCCAAGCATCAGTTTCCTGAAAGTACCAAAGAAAATAGGATAGCCGGGGCCGTACCAGTCAGCGCCCGTAATTTTTGCAATATCTTCATTGGCAAAGGCGCTTGCTTTTAAGGAGTTATAAGAAGCGAATGTTTTAGAATTCAGATAATGCTGTGTTTCATCAGTTTCAAACGGCATAACCGGGCCAATGCCGATAAAACGTACCATTAGGAAACCATAGCCTGCGAGTACGGCTATTAACGAAATCAGGTAAATTCTTTTCAAAGCGTAATTTAGATACAATATTAGAAAAATATCGCTAGAATGCTTGAATAATGCTCGTTATGAGTTACTGTAAACGTGAATCAATAACCAGGCTAATATAGTTTTAGTACTTTAGCAAAAAACTTACTTCCTTTTCAAATGCATATTGAAAACGCTTCCAAAAGGCTTCAGAAGTTCTGGGGCAAAGTTGATGCTAAACATGTAAGCCTGATTTGTAAGCAGATAGATGGAAAGGAAGTGCTTGATATGGGGTCAGGTTATGGTACAACCACAGCGGGACTAACCCGGGCGGGATTCAAGTGTACAGGCATTGATTTTGATAACGAGACGGTTGAACAGGCAAAAAAAATGTTCCCGGAATGTACTTTTTTGCCTGCCAATGCTGAAGCGTTGCCTTTTGCCGATAAAACATTTGATGTGGTTATACTCAGGGATGCGTTGCATCATTTTTTTCAAGAGGCAGATTTTGAAAAAGTAAAGCATGAGATCTTACGGGTATCGAAAGATAAATCAACACTAATCTTCTTTGACCCCAATGTGAATTTCTTGCTTAAAGTTATGAGAAAGCTGTCTTCTCATAAAGACGCAGAATGCAATTATGAAAGCGCGGTACAAATAATGAAAGAACTTAATTATCAAGTTACATATACCAGTTTTAATACTCTTTACAGCCTGCCCCTGAGCGGTGGGTACGTAGGACTCAACTTTGTTCCCAATATAAAATTGCTACACTCCATTGTTATCGGCTCTGAGAATTTCTTTGAAAGATTGGTGAATGCTATTGGCCTGGGCAGATACCTTTCCTGGAGGTATCTAGTGGTAGGAAAGAGGTCCTGATGGAGCTTGTTTTATAAAAAGGTAATCTTCACTTATTACCTGTTAAGAAGCAGATAGATTTATTCTGTCTAATTTCGTTACTTTTGAAATTATTAGTGATCTTTTACACATGAGTATTTCTTGTCATTTATGTTCATCGGGCAATTTGCATAAAAAGTGGACAATGGATAATTATACACTATATAAATGCAGTGTATGTGGTTTTGCAAAAATTTACCCGACACCCACTGAACAGGAATTGCAAGCCCTTTATTCATCGGTTGATAAGAATATTGCCAAGGGGAATGTTATTACTGTTATTAATTCATTTAACAATAAACCGGGCCAGGTAATAAAAGCGTTAATGCCAATGAGAATAACGCCTGTTCTCAGGTTCTTGCCATCAATTAATAAGAGCAGTGCCATTCTCGATGTTGGTTGCGGGAGCGGTATATACCTTGCAACAATGCAAAAGCTGGGTTTTACGAATTTGTATGGTATGGAGTATAATACCGATTCGGTGGAAGAAATTAATAACCGTTTTAAGTTTAATAAGGTTGTGGTGAATCCTGTTGCCAGGCATGCCGAAATACCAAAAGTTGATTTGATAACTGCTTTCGACGTAATTGAACATGTTCCTGATCCAAGCCAGGCATTTACGGAAATGAACAGGATGCTGAATAGCGGTGGTTGTATTCACGTACGCATGCCTAATTACGGTAGTTTTTGGGCTAAAGTATTACGCACAAAATGGTTGTGGGCTATTCCACCTTACCATTTGAATTACTTTAATTACAAGAGCCTGCATAAAATGGCTGTTGATAATGGGTTCAAGGTTATTAAGTTAAGATCACGAAGAAGTGGCTACCGAATGGCCTTTTTTGCCCTACAATTAAAGAAAATGACAAGTGGTAATATTGACAATAACTATAGCGATGCGTTATCAGACTTCAAGTTTTTTATAGTTAACGTCGCCGAATTCATGGTCAGGGTAATATATTCACCGGTTTCTTTGCTCTGCGGACTGTTTAACGCAGATGATTGCCTGGAGCTTTATGCTGTTAAAACGGCGGAGAGATAAAATATTCGGTGATCCGATACCTTCTTATAGATGTAATATGCTGATTATTAATATATTATAGTGTTTCAGTTTGCATTAGTAACTTCTCAGTGAACATACTCCATTGATTTAGTCAAAAAGAATTTTATTTTTGATGTATCCAATACTTACTGTAGATATTTGATGAGGTTTACTCTCCTTATGCTTTTTTTTATCCTTTTTGAGCCATCCTATGGCCAAAAGGCCGATTCTGCTTCTAAGCTTAAAATAAGCGGTTATGTAGATGCCTACTACGCACGTTATTCCGATTCAGTAGGGCAGGGGAATTATCAAAAATTTCCTGCAGCTTCACCACGTAGCAATTCATTTGGCCTTAATGTTGCCCAGATAACTGAACAATATACATCAGCGAAGATAAGATCAACAGCGACCCTGCATTTCGGAGATTTGCCGAATGCATCCTGGTCGCCAATATATAATTATATACAGGAGGCCAATGTTGGGTTTAGTCTAAGTAGTAAATTCTGGATTGATGCAGGTTTCTTCAAAACGCATATAGGTACAGAAGCTCTTTTGCCCAAAGACAATATTGCCAGTTCTGCTTCTATCATTACATTTTATGAACCATGGTGGCAATCGGGTGTTAAGTTTTCGTATACTCCAAGCGATAAATTCCAGGCTGCCATTTTTCTAGAGAATGGGTATAACGAGTTTGTAGCCACTAACCGTAAGAAAGCCATAGGCCTGTTGTTTACATACGCTCTTGGCGATAAAGGGAGCATTGGCTATTACAATCTTATAGGTGATGGAACGCCTGATAATATTAAAACACCGCACTTGCGTTTTTTGAATAACCTGGTATTTAATTACCAGTTCTGCAAGAAATTTAAAGCAGTAGTTGGGGTTGATTTCATAAGTCAACAAAATTCAAGCCTTGCAGATTCTACAAAAAACGCTTATGTTTATAGCAGCATACTCACCTTGAATTACATTTTTAATCCCATATGGGGAATATATTGCAGGGCAGAAACATTTAATGATGCAGATGGTTTTCTTACAGGTACAATAATTGATTCAAAAAATAAAGTAACGGGATATAAGTTAACCGGAATAACATTAGGCATAGAGTATAAACCAACTGAAAACTCTTATATAAGACTTGAAGGCAGAACCCTGCAAATGGATGCTGCACAGAAAATATTTCGCACCTCGGGGGCATTTACCAGCCAAAGGGGAGAAGTTATGATCAATATGGGAATATGGTTTTAAATAAATAACGCTACATAATTTTTTAACACAAAAACAAATGAACACAGCACTATTTGACACAGGCATTACAGGCTTTATGCTGCTTGCCACAAGTTTGGTTATGCTTATGACCCCCGGCCTGGCTTTCTTTTATGGTGGACTTGCCGGAAAAAGAAACATTCTGGGTATAATGATACAGAGCTTTGTTTCAATGGGAATAACTACCATAATATGGTTCGTTTGTGGTTATTCTCTTTGTTTCAGCGGCGATGCGCTTGGAGGGATTATCGGGAACCTTGATAAAGCGTTTATGCATGGTGTAGACCTCAATACGCCTTTCCCAGGTAACAATAAATTGCCTGAGTTTGTTTTCATGGCGTATCAAATGATGTTTGCAATTATTACCCCTGCGCTTATAACAGGCGCTTTTATAAACAGGGTAACATTCAAATCGTACCTGATATTCTTAGTGCTTTGGCAGTTGTTGGTTTATTATCCTTTTGCTCACATGGTTTGGGGCGGTGGCCTTCTGGCAAAATGGGGTATTGAAGACTTTGCAGGTGGTATTGTGGTTCATGCTACAGCAGGTTTTGCAGCACTGGCCTCTGTAATTTATGTAGGGCGCCGCAGAGATAAAGAGTCCCCTCCAAATAGTGTTCCTTTAATTGCCATAGGAACAGGATTATTGTGGTTTGGATGGTATGGATTTAATGCCGGCAGTGCATTAGACGTAAATGCTGTTACCGGACTCGCGTTCCTGAACACTGACGTAGCCGCTTCATTTGCAGCTATAACATGGCTTATTATTGAATGGACCATGCAGAAGAACCCCAAATTTGTGGGTTTGCTTACCGGCGCCGTGGCAGGGCTTGCTACAATTACCCCTGCGGCTGGTTTTGTTTCCTTACCATCGGCCGTTATAATAGGAATTGCTTCGGGTATAATTTGTTACCTGGCAGTTCACCTGAAGAATAGAATGGGATGGGATGATGCATTGGATGTATGGGGTGTACACGGTATTGGTGGATGTTCGGGGATAGTGATGCTAGGCATATTCGGCTCGAAAGCCATGAATAGTGCCGGTGCAGATGGCCTGATATATGGAGGAACCCACTTCTTTGTAAAACAATGTATTGCAGTAATTGCTGCCTGTATCTACGCTTTTATCTTCACCTATGTTATGCTGGCCCTTATAAATAAGGTAACTAAAGTTAAGGTTTCAGAAACGGAAGAAGATATGGGACTTGATACATCATTACATGGCGAAAAAGCCTACGATGAGGGCGTGTTATAGGTAGGCTAAGAAATACTTGTAAGTTAGTTATACGGATAACCCAACAGATGCATTTTTATTTATGGAAAGATACCAGGTGTCATTCGAACAAGAATGTCCTACGATCAGCTATTCATTCGAAGTAATAAAACAAGAGAAATCTTATGCTCCTTCAGTTTTACTTGTAAAGTTTACGGGCTCTTATAGGGATGGTTCTGAGGGTGCACCTGACGCTGCATTAATGAAAGGTATTATGGATACTGCCATATACTTATGGGAACCTGAAACGCTTTTAATCGATCTGTCGGAATTTGAATACAGTTGGGGCGACGATATAGATAATGCGCTCGACGATCCTGATAAGAGAATTCCATACGTTATAGTTATCGGTGTTAAATGTAGGGAAGCCCTATCATCACTTGCGTATGGAGTAGATACGGAAAGGGATATAGTGGACAACGACATATATTTCGATTCGCAGGAAAAGGCATTGGAGAAACTAAGGAGCCTTATAAAGAAGGATTAGGTTAATCCTTTGCTGTGTGTGCAAACTCGTTTTAATAACGAGGTTAATTATTTAGCTTACCTTTGGACAAATTACTGGGTTCAGTAATTTCTGGAACGGGTAGCAGATGCCCCAAAACCGCGTAAACGCATGTTACGGTATAAAGCAGACATCAGGTCCATTATTTACATGGCCATTACCACTGTGCTATTAGTTGTCCAATGGGATCTTCCATCTGTTAATCCCTTTTTGTATGCATGGTGCCTGTTTATGGCAGTTAGCGTAGCAGTCATGGCACACAACCATAACCACCTGCCAATGTGGAAGAAGGAGAACCTTAATATTCTCACTGATTGGTGGCTCACATGTTTTTATGGTTTCCCTGTTTGGGCATGGATTCCAACACATAATAAAAATCACCATAAGCTCAATAATAAAGCAGGTGACTATACTATTACCTATAGGGTGAGCGAGAGGAATAACCTGCTTACTTTACTTTCATATCCTTCCATTAGTGGATATTTTCAACAAATTGCGCTCAGGGCTTACCTGAAGGAAGTTAAGGCAAAATCAATGAAGAAATACTATTTATGCATGGCCCAGATTGTTGTGCTAGTAATATTTGTCGGCATAGCATTATTGATGGATTGGAAAAAGGCATTATACTTTATTATTATTCCGCAGCAGGTATCTACATTCAGTGTGCTGATACTTAATTATGTTCAGCATGTGCACGCTGATGAAGAATCGGATATAAACCATTCACGCAATTTTGTAGGCCTTATTAACATACTTCTATTTAACAATGGCCTTCATACTGTACATCACGATAAAGCAGGGATACATTGGAGCAAAACACCTGCTGAACACAAAAAGATAGAACACCTTATTGATCCAGCGTTAATTGAAAAAAGTTTTTGGTGGTACATCTTCAGATCCTATTTTCTCGCATTATTTATGCCTCGTTTCAGGACTAAAACAAAGCGCATACATAAAATAAAGGAAGCTCCGGTTGGTGTTCTGTAACCTGTCTTCTAAGAACCTTGACTGTCTGAGGTCTAGCAAATATGCAGTATAAACCTATCGGTCCTATGCGCGATGGTTATCTTCTTTCCAATTTTTAATTGCCTTCTTAATATCGTCGTTACTTAAGTTCTCCATCACAGCGCGTTCTACAAGCCCAATGAATTCTTCATCGGCGGCAAAGCGTAGCGCTATAATCTGGCGTATGGTAAGAGTTTTATCAAGAAGTTTTCCTGTCAGAACGAAATGGCGGAGGTTTTCTTCTGCTCTTATTGCGCGGTCCTGGGCTTTAAGTGCAAAAGAACGAAACAGGAAATATGCAACCAAAAGAGATATTGATGTTAACAAGAAGAGAAAGGCGTTGACACGCCCGCTGGCTACAAGCAAGGAATGGCATACGTCAACAACTGAAAGTACAAATAAACTAACGACACATATATAATAAAGAGCGTGGCTCTTGGTTTCAGGTTTAAGCTTGCGGTGATTCTGGTAATTCTGCATTGGGGATGTTTTATTTTTTGCGCTGAGGTTCTGTTCTTAATCAGTTAATTATAGCAAAGGTATGTTTTTCGTTATGTAGTACCCGACATAATTTTGGTACGAGGCGGCTTCTCTTTTAGAGACCCCGAGCGGATTAGAACCTTTCGCAATAAATTATTGATTACTAATCAGTTGAAAACTTACTATTTATTTTGGTAAAAACCTGGGTAAAACAGAATTTTCCATATTTTACAGCTATAGACGTTTACTCAATAATTTCATTCCACTGGATATCAGTAGAATACAAATGTAAAGTGTAAATATTACACTTTTAATGTTGATAGTGTTGAGGAAAGACATACCTTTGTGTTGAAATTACACTAAGGGTGAAACAGACAACAAAATATCAATACGATTACCAAAGGCCAGGAATAACTACCGATTGTGTAATATTTGGCTTTGATGGCGGTGAATTAAAACTTCTGTTAATTGAAAGAGAAAACGATCCATTTAAGAATAAATGGTCGTTACCAGGTGGGTTTGTCTTTATCGGAGAAACAACAGAAGAATGCGCAAAACGAATCTTATTTGAAAAAGCAGGCATTAAGAACGTCTTTATTGAACAACTTTATACTTTTAGCGATATAGATAGAGACCCCCGTGAAAGAATTATTTCAATTGCATATTACGCGCTTGTAGACAAATACCAATATGAAATTATAGCAGGCCGTGATACTGTTAAAGCAGAATGGTTTGAGCTATCTAAATTGCCAAAACTCGCTTTTGACCACGGTAAAATTGTTAATACTGCTACTCAACGGTTAAAAGGAAAGGTTTCATATCAGCCAATTGGATTTGAATTACTGGAAGAGAAGTTTACACTTACCCAGTTGCAATCTCTGTATGAAGCAATACTTGAAGTTTCAATTGACAAAAGAAATTTCCGGAAGAAGATATTGGGGATGGGGCTGTTAAAAGCATTGGATGAAAAGGAAAAGGGTGTACCACATAAAGCAGCAAGGTTTTATAGTTTCGATAAAAAGGCATATAAAGAATTAACACAAAAGGGATTTCATTTTGAACTTTAAATAGAATAACCATGAAAACAATAAACTTATTTGAAGCGAATAAATCAGTAGAACTGAAAAAATTTGCCGGAGGAGAATGCCATGTGAAGTTCAAAGTTGAATTTACTGAAACAGATAAGGTAAAAATCAATACTCGGCTTAATTCTTCCGATGACTTAATGAATTTGTGTTTGGCGGTAAATGCGCTGCGCAGCATGTATGTCAGCTATATAGAGGTTTTTATTCCTTATATCCCTTATGCTCGTCAGGATAGAGTAATGACTCCGGGAGAGCCGCTATCTATCAAAGTATTTGCAAACATTATCAATAGTTTGAACTTAAATAAAGTAACAGTCTTTGATGCACATAGCGATGTTTCGCTGGCGTTGCTGGACAATTGCCAGAATATCTCTAATCATGACATGGTTAAATACTTCTTAAAGGAATTGAATCTTTCAGATTTTGTATTAGTGTCACCTGACTTGGGTGCTTACAAGAAAGTAGATAAGTTGGCTCAAAGTATAGGATACAAAGGCAGCATTGCTACAGGAATAAAGGTGCGTGACCTTACGACAGGTGATATAGTCAAAAGCGATGTGAATTCAGAAGATTTAAAAGGTAAGGCTTGTATAGTTGTGGATGATATATGCACGGTGGACGCACCTTTATAGAATTAGCGCCTGCCTTGAAAGCTAAGAATTAAAAATAGCACCATTTTGGCTTCTAATAGTAAGTACGGACCAACCCGATATACATAAGAGCAAATAGTTATTAATTAACTCTCGTTCAGCTTCAGTAATTTCAATATTCTCAATAGCTTTAGTTTCCATTTCATCTTCAGGAATCAGCCTTATTATAATCTCCCATATAGGGGATGCTAGAAGTATTGGTTCACCAATAAATTCGTGTCTCATTTTAAAGTATTTCTACTACAACTTCAAAATTACCATTTTCTCTGATTTGTTCAAAGAGGCCAGTAAATAATAAGATTGTATATAAGTATGAATAAGGCAACTTTTTCCATACGTTGTATAACTTTAAACTAATCGGAGAACTGCACCTTTGTGCTATAACCAGATATATTTAATAAAACCTGCAATGGTATTGAAATGTTCCATTCCTTTCAGGACTTTACCCATAGCATAAGTGATATTGTGTGAATTGTATAATTTATTCTAAAAATTGTGTAATAGCAGTTTGAGCAAATAACTAGTATTTTACATAATAAATAATAATGTCTTAATGAATACACTAATTAAGCCACTCCTTACTCAATTGGAATTGGATCAGCTTTCCATTAATACGATACGTTTCCTCTCAGTTGATGCAGTTCAAAAAGCTAATAGTGGTCACCCGGGCTTGCCATTAGGCGCCGCTCCCATGGCATATGTTTTATGGACAAAATTCCTGCAACATAACCCGGCAAATCCGCAGTGGTTTAATCAGAGTAACAAAGGGATATGGAATCCTTCAACCCAGGGTTACAGTAAGCCTACCCGATATTACAGGTTCAGTGTATGCCCGTTTGCATGGCAATGAGCCGGGAATTGACCCTTATACCCGCGCATCTTCAGATGGGCCAAAATGGTTAAAAACGTTATAAAATGTCTCCAAAAATCTCGAACTCTCTCGATAGTGGAGGTCCCGAGCGGATTTGAACCTTTCCTCATAAAGGATTGATTACTAATCCATTGCAAAGTTACGATTTATTTTGGTAAAACCTGGGTAAAACAGATACGCTCTCATGCATTTAGTTACACTTAAAGGAATAAGTTTTCTTATTTCAAATATGTATTTACAAACTCATAAGTCCAATTACTAATGTCTATATAATGAAATAAGGATGCATCCTTTATGGCAAGCATATTTTGTGACGCATTGATAACAAGAGGGGAAATTTCGAGAGCCTTATTTCCAAGCTGCACCTTATTTATACTCAATTTCAACATTCTAAAAATATAACCTACATAATCTGGTAAAGCAAGTAGAGTAAGTTTGTCCCTCGGAGTGAATGTCAGGTGCTTAACTGGTAGTTTTTTAGTTATAAGCATGGTTTCAACATCTTGTATTCCATGAAAATTTCGGTCAAAGAACATAGCAGCATTGCCGATTTTAAATTGAGGATTATCTAAGAAAAAACTAATTAATGTAGTAACAAAGTAGAATAGAGCCTGATGTTCGGAATTGTTAAAATTATGAATGTCATTAGTAAATTTGCCGAGATGTCTTTTCGTTAAATCAAACAACATTGATTTGTTGTATTTAAAACAAAAACATCGGAGGCCATTTTGAACAATAAGATTCGTAAAAGAGATCATAATATCCTTGCTGTCATTTCGCTTTAGAGTTTTGCTTGCATGGAACCCGCCTTGCAAGTTAAATTTCTTTATAATCTCAAAATATTGGTCTTTAAGAGTTTTTGCTTGAGATTTATCTGTCATTATTGCGACATAATAAATTGCATCCTCTGGGTCATGATCTTTTTTGGAGAATTTAGTTTCATCACAAAAAAATATAGTATTAATATCTTCTAACATTTCTACTTATTTTTTTTGTAAAACACCGATACCTCCCAGCTTATCCAAACCATGCTTCATTTAATGCAGCCTCTATTTTCTTTACTTCTGATAACCTAAACCTGAAATCAAACCTTCTCTTACCAGTGCTGGCTTCTTCTTTGTATAAAGTGGGATTAAACCAATAGTCACTTTTGCTATCGAAAAGTCTTGCTAACCTATTATCGAAAGGCCTTATTAGCTCGGCAATTCTTGCCCATTCATTTACTAAACTATCTGATAACGTATCTGACCCATTCTCACCAATTCTCGTTTGTTCAATATGCCTGCTGGTATTTTTTATTGCCAGTCGAAGCAGCTTGATTATCTCACTTTTCTCTTTATCCGTTGAGTGCTTTAACTCTTTGCTTTTTATTATTTTATTAATAATAGAGCTGAGGAAGTCTTCCATTTTTAACATATTTCAATGCTTAATTAATCCTTGAATTGATATGTAATATTATTTATTTAGGTAAGTTCATAGCTTTCTTTAAGTAACTCCAAGATTACCTTGTCTTTCATTTTTGTTCTTGGTAAATTAAAACCAATAGGGTTGGCGCCTGCATTATATTTATAACTCCATGATAATTCTATACCAATTGGTTTCAATTTGTTGGCCCATTCGCGAAATCGTTCAGAAGGTTCATCAAGTGTTCCGGTTCCATCGTCCGGTAGGTAAATAAAAAAACCATCCGAACGCGGCCACATAGGAAGCCAGGCTCTTTTACCTTTCTTTAATGAAATATAACTGTTGGCGGTGTAATCAATTCTTGATGTGCCCACATTTTTCTCACAATAATCATACATTTCCTTAACTGTTTCTACAAACTTATCATCAACCTTCTCCCTCCACCAATCTTCATCTCGTGGTATATTTGATTTTGTACCGGCTATATTTTCTATTTTACCTTGTAGCACAAGCTCATCAGGCTGTGCAATAATCTCAGATTTACAAGTAATAATTTTCTCACCAGATTCAGTTGTAAGTTGCATAGTTCTTATTTCAACACCTATAAAAGGTAGAAATTGCGGAAGAGCTTCTATCAATGTTTTATATCTCCCTTGCAAATTTTCAGCTACCAATACTGCAAAATGTAATGAATTTGGATTTTTTGCTCGTTCCCTTGCCCAATAATCAAGTGTTCTAAATCCATGATCAGAATCACATTCCCCAAGCATTACTTCTATCTCATAATAAGTATTTGTCCCTCTATTAAACCCTAATAAATCAAGCCTGCCACCTTTATTCTTGTAGTGATGTACTTCTTGGTCAATAATGTCTATTTGCCCTAATCCAAGCCTTTCAGGTTTACTGACAATCCATTCATGCAGCCAATCTTCACTGTGATCCATTTCCCGTAAGGAAACCAGTTTATTGTCAAGGTATATTGCCATATATCATTTTTAAGTTAAAGTAATTTTTTTGATAGACCTTAGATAAATTTATTTGGGTTCATTAGTCTTGCCGGTCCTATCTAAGGAACTCAATTCTGTCAGTTGTATTCTCCCATGCCATAATATCTAATAAGCTGTTGCGGGCTTTATCATAGATAACATCAATCTTAAGGTCATTCAACTTATAGTAGAACCCTTTCTGCGCTATATTGCTTTGGTAAATATCAATAAGCCTTCCTTCTCCAAAGACCAGTTTACTCTTTTCAGTGAGAGATAATGCGTTAAACTCTTTAATGAGCATTGAGATGAATTGTTACACATCAAATGTAAAAGTTTAAATCAATGTTGCATGGAATATATTGAACAATTAATGATTATTATTTTTCAAAAGCTTTTGTGCCGATACTTTAGCAGGAATGTATTAATATCCCCTCTTTGGTAGAATAGTTTATTACCCACCTTAACGTATTCCAGTCCATGCGCCCTCCATTCCGCGGCCGTGGTGCGAGAAATACGGTACTGGCGCATTAGGTCGCTGTTGTCTAATAGAGGTGGCGGCTGTTTTATGTTAATAAGCAGTTTTTTTAATTCATTCACCTCTCCTTTCAGTTCTTTAATGTGGTTTAATACCGGGCAGGTAAATAAACCATGCTCATGCATGTCAATAGCTGTTTTTGTTCTCATTATTTATGGGTTAGTTGTTAAATAATCTATTTTTTTATTTAAATTCGGATGCATTTAAGTTCAGTAGTAGTTTACCTTTGCAACCAGAATGGAATATAATATTTTAGACTTGTTTTGCGGTACTGGTAGTTTCGCGCATGGATTTTTACAGCATAGTAAAAAATACAAGCTTGCCGCCGCTATTGATATTCTTAAAGTTGCTACTGAAACTGTTCGCGCCAATAACCCTAACTGCTTCATTATAAATGAAGATATAAGAAAGGTTAATCCGTTTATTATCAAAGAGGGAATGAATGGAGGTAAAATTGACCTGATAATAGGAGGTCCACCCTGTCAAGGGTTTTCATCAATAAGGCCTAATCGATCCAATATTAATGCGGATTCCAGAAACAATCTTTTTCAAGAATTTGCACGGTTTGTCCAATATTTTAGACCGACTTATTTTGTTTTGGAAAATGTTGTAGGGCTTCTCACACATAACGGTGGCATGACACTTAGAACACTTGAAAGGTGCTTCGCAGATTTAGACTACTATACTGATTGGAGGATTCTGAATGCTGCTAATTTTGGTGTTCCTCAGAAACGAGAAAGATTTATTCTTATTGGTTCAACAAAGAAGGAATTTATTAATTTCCCACAACCAACTCACAATTTTAAAGGTAAAATTATTGGATACAATAATAGGAGCAAAATGATTATTGCACCGGAGGGATCCAAAAATGCAATCACTTTATTTGAGGCCATTAGCGACTTGCCAAAATTGAATAACGGTGAAGAATCTAATAAGTATCGATATTCGCCGTTGAATGACTATCAAAGGAAGTTGAGAAAAGATTGTAAACAACTTACTCTTCACGAAGCCTCTAATCATTCTTTAAAAATGCTTGAAATAATTAAGCATTCCAGTCATAATATTTCAAGTATTCCATCACACTTAATTACCAGCGGCTTTAGCTCGTGTTACTCAAGAATGAATCCAAATGAACCAGCCAATACTATTACAGTAAAATTTAGAAGCCCCTCTTCCAGCAAGTGCATACATCCATATCAAGACCGTTCACTAACTATTCGTGAAGCTGCTCGAATACAAGGCTTTGAAGATGATTTTAAATTTTCGGGTTCAAATACAGACATTTCTTCCTTAATTGGTAATGCCGTTCCAGCACCATTGGGTGAAGCTATTGCTGCCTCAATGCTTGCTTCTCTGAATTCTATTAAAAAGTCAACTAAATCCGAATATGTCACAGTCGAAAAGTAGATTACCAAAGAGGAAGGTGATCAGCTTATTCTCTTCTGCGGGAATTGGAGATTTAGGGGTTAGGAATAATGGCCTTGAAATTGTGGTAAGTAATGAACTGATAAGGGAAAGACATCGTCTATACGAGGCTAATTATCAAAAAACAAAATGTTTTACTGGGGATGTATGGGCGTTAAAAAAGGAAATTGTAAAATATTATCGAAAATGCTATAAGGAGGCTCCACCATTCTTAATAATTGCTACGCCTCCTTGCCAAGGAATGTCTACTAACGGTGCAGGGAGATTAAAACATGAAATACTGCAAGGTAGGAGATCAGATGAAGATATAAGAAATCGGTTGATTGTTCCAACCATGGATATAATTTCTGAATTAAAACCTGAGTGGGTTTTATTAGAAAATGTGCCAGGAATGAGAAACACAATTATAAAGGATGAAAATAATAATTGTATTGGAATTCTGGATTATATAAATTTAAGACTTGGATCTGAATACATTGGTGGTGCAGAAGTATTAGCTTGTGAAGATTATGGGATCCCTCAAGTTAGGAAACGCCTTATTACTCTGTATACAAGAACTTCAAAAGGTAAAGAATACTATAAAAAATATAATTCGTTTTTTACTAACATAAAGAAGAGTAGAAAATTGACTCTTCGTGATGCTATTTTAAATCTACCCAAATTAGATGCAGTCGCGGGGAAGAATGAAAAAAAAAGTTTTCACCCCTTGCATCTTGTACCAATTATGAATCCTGAGAAATACTGGTGGGTATCATGCACAAAGGAAGGTGACCAAGCCTATAATAACCAGTGTGCTAAATGTGGATTTAGTGCAAATGCTAAGCATACTGATCAAAATATAGATGGTAAGTGGGTTTCAAATAAAGATACACCAATATATTGTCAATCTTGCAAGGAACTGCTACCTCGACCAACCATGATTGATAAAAAGACTGGTCGGCGCAGGCTGATTCGGGGTTTTCATTCAGCATACCGAAGAATGGTTTGGGATAAGCCAGCAAATACTCTAACACAGAATTTTCAATTCGAAGCCAGCGATAATAAGATACACCCTGATCAAAACAGAGTGCTATCAATATACGAAGCATTAAGAATTCAGACTATAAGTGATTATAAATATGAATTTGTTTTAAATGGAAAAACCATTAGTCGCTCTATGTTTGCCGAAATAATTGGAGAGAGTGCCCCTCCAAAATTAATAGATATTATCTGCTCTGAGATTCTGAAAATTACTAATAAACCCGGGCAAAAGAAAGTTAAAATGTAATTCCAATCTTACTAAATTTATTTATATAAATACTGTCGTCCACAATGGCAATGCAGCTTGAATAAAGTTTTTTTCTGCCGTCTTTATTAAGAGATGTATTACTGGTCTTTTTGGCACTTGTCTTTCCAAGGGAAACTACATTCCAGTCATTTTCGTTCAATGAAACTGAAAAAATTGACAAAACTTGGGGTATGTTATGTTTAGATTCGTAATAATCGTAATAAAGACAAACTAAGTTGGTTGAATGGCGATGATGTGCCCAATAGTTAAAGCTATCTAAGTAATTTATTCTTGGCATCCCCATTGCAAAATCTCTTTTGCCTGTCTTTTCAAATAGTATTTTTTTATAATTATTAATGGGGGAGCCTATAGTACATTTAACTTCTATACCGCCATACTTAAATGGCGTAAACTTAGCTTTAAGGGGGATTCTTCTGTTTCCAACGATACTAAAACACTCTTCCTCAAAATATTTTTTGGTCTTCTTATCTTGAATGTTAAGTATATCTGGTCGGCCATCTGGATGGGGATTAAGGATACATATTTTTAATTCGTTACAAACATATCGTGAAAAAATCTCACCAATTAGGCCGCTCAAGTTCCTCTGTCCCAATACTTCAAATAAGTCAAAATTTAATTCAGAAAATATTTTATAAAGACTTTCTAAATAAGTATTTGTCATCTGAAGGCAGTCCACAAGTAGAGTGGATTGAATCGTAGTCTCAAAAAAATCAATTGCATCAACGGCTATTTTGAAGTTCTTATAATCTTTCATTTTAAACTCTAAAGAAATTAAAATATAGAGGACTATCAACACAAACCCTAATACCCTTAATCAATTTGGAATACCCTATACTGTTGATACATGAAAAAGAAGTCATGGCACTACCTTCTTTCGGCCTCTGTACATCTGACCAATCATTCCTATCTAATTGGTCTGAATAGAAAACGGCAGCAATCTTCGGGTAGC
>Ga0206938_1118_pt1 | contig 19381 bp, 15 predicted proteins | sample Alteio_BWOrgHeat_12_FD_152918 | JGI IMG/M metagenome (GOLD analysis project Ga0206938, IMG submission 152918) | Enriched cells from forest soil in Barre Woods Harvard Forest LTER site, Petersham, Massachusetts, United States -... | ecosystem: Environmental > Terrestrial > Soil > Temperate forest >... | reverse complement strand
CCTTCTTTGATGCATTTTACCGTCGATGAGGCAATTGACTTTGCAAGAAAAGTAAATGCCAAAAAGACTTATTTAACGCATATTGCGCATGAGCTTGATCATGAAAAAACAAATGCTTACTTGCCTTCCAATATCCAAATGGGCTACGATGGTTTGCAGTTAACATTTCAAGCGGAAAAATGTCATGCCTCCAAAAGTCCCTGCTAAGCAGCAATCACCAAATCCAGTAGAAGAAAAAAAACGAGCCCTCCTTATTTCAGTCTATAAGGGATCTGACAAACTAGATATTTGTGTCGAACATCTTGAAGAGCTTGAGCTCTTGATTGAAACGTATGGTGCAGTCGTTGTAAAAAAAGTGCCCTGCAGTATCAGAAAATATGATGCTGCCACATTTGTGACAGAAGGGAAATTGCAAGAACTCGTCGATCTTTCAAAGGAACTCGGGGTGGATCTCGTGGTTTTTGATGATGAGATCACTCCTGGGCAGCAGCGCAATTTGGAAAAAGCTTTTTCGCTGCCTGTCATTGACAGAACGGAAGTGATTTTAGAGGTGTTTGCAGCAAGAGCCCAAACAAAAGAAGCAAAAGCGCAAATTGAGCTTGCCAAAGTCAAGTATGAAGCTCCAAGACTTAAAAGGCTTTGGACACACCTTTCAAGACAAGCAGGAAGCGGAGGCGGTGGCAGCGGGGGAGGAGGCTATCTCAAAGGGGAAGGGGAGAAGCAAATTGAAATTGATAGGCGCCTTTTGCAGCAAAAAATTGATCTTTTAAAAAAAGACATTGAAGATGTGAGAGCTGTTCGGGAAACGCAGCGAAATTCAAGAGAGAGATCTGAAATTCCTATTTTCGCGATCATCGGTTATACCAATGCAGGTAAATCCACTCTTTTAAATGCCTTGACGGCATCTGATGTCTTTGTTGAAGATAAACTTTTTGCAACGCTTGATACAACGACTAGAAAATTTAAGTTTAGCAACCATCAGGAAATTCTTTTAATCGACACAGTAGGTTTTATCCGGAAACTGCCTCACTTGTTGGTAGCTGCCTTTAAAAGCACTCTTGAAGAGGCTATGCAGGCAGATGTGCTGGTTCACCTGATTGATGTCAGCCACCCGATGGCAGAAGAGCAAGCAGAGACTACTTTTGAAGTTTTAAAGGAGTTAAATGCAGAAAAAAAGCCCGTGATTACCGTTTTAAACAAAATCGATCAATGCGAAGACCCCACCAAAATTTTGCGCTTTAGGATCAAGTATCCAAAAACGGTGGAAATTTCCGCTTTAAAAAAAATCGGGTTTGAAGACCTGGAAGAGAAGATGATTCACGAGCTTAAATCTTTTCGAAAAGTGGTTAAATTGAAAATCCCTCAAAGCAATTACGCGGTTGTGACCGAAATTATGCGTGTTGGTCACATTTTAAGCCAGCATTATGAAGAAAACGATGTTTTCTTAGAAGTTGATATCCCGGAGTCTGCTGCCGGACGTCTCAAAAAATACCTGCTCGATTAGACAATGTTCAGGTATTGTGTAATTTTTTCCATGTCGAGGTATTTGGTAGCTGCGCGACTTGTCCTGGATTTCATGTCGGGAAGGCCATTTTCAGCAAATCCTCTTGAAGCTTTTAAGTTGGAAGGACTAAACGCAACCATAAACGTGTTAAATAGCTCTTTGAAATGATTGAAATCATCATTTAGCGCATTGCGCTCTTTTGGATCGTAAGGTCTGCCAAATTTTTCTTCAAATCTGATCATTGCACATCGCAAGGAAACAGCAGCAGCAGTTCTGTCATTGCCGCTTTTGCACTCAACAGAAATGGGAGATCCTGCCATATCGCTTAGGTGTGAAAGAAAAATAAATTGTTCGTCAGCCCCTTCTAAATTGTCATAATCAGTTCCATCCAAATCTTTTCCGGTTAGGGTAATTAAAAGTCCACGCAGTGCCACTTCTTCTTTTTCACTAAATGTCTTGTCTTCAAGATCTGCTTGAATAAAATCAGCAAATTGTTTCAGCTGGAATTTGGAAGGAGGGTCATCTTTTAGAATCTGGGCATAATTGAGAAGTTTTGGCTCTGCTGCAGACCAGCTTTTAAACAGGGTAAGAGCGCCTGGAATGTTGTCTTCTCTTGCGGTTTTAACATGGACAGGGTCTTTCGCTTGTCCTGAAAAAACAAAATTAAAGACTAAAGGCTCATACTCGCGTATGCATACTTTTTCTGTTATGCCTTGCGCATTTTCAAGGTCCATTTCCCTGTCGATATAGTATCTGCCACTTTGATCCCTCTGACCATTTTGCTGCCAATACTCGTGGCTTGATTTTCGTTTTGACTGAATGAAGGCTCGCTCGCTTTCTAGAGGAATGCGCTGTTTTCCTTGCATCGTTTGAACAAGTCCCTTGCTTCCTGAAACAAGTGTTGTAACAAGAGCTTTTGGAAGACTTAAGTCCATCAGCGTTACATCAGATCTGCATGTGGTATAGATGGGGCGATTGTTTGAATCGACTAACTGTGCTCCAGAGCTATTTAACATCGGTTTTAAACCTTGTTTAGTTTCTGTTTTATACATGGCGATGATGCCGGCTGTGCTTTTGTCAAAGATTTTATCCTTGGTATTGGTTCTTGCTGAGCGATTTACGAAAACTTTTTCTTTTGAGGCAACAATTGCCTGATTTGGCGTTTCGGTATTTTTTTGTTCTGTAATTCCCAAATTTGCGCTGACTGCAGTGCCTTCAATGTATTGATTTCCTTCCACATGCCCATGCGTTTGAGTGATTTCGTTTCCTTCACCGTGTAGCGTGATTGGGGTTCTGTAGACAAGTCCGACCAGGTCAAAGCTAATATCTTTTTGCAGTTTTTTTTGTTTTTCCGGACTTATTGGTTTTGAAATGATTTGAGATGCGTTTACTGCCTGCCATAAGTGGCTTAAAACTTTTTCTCTATCTTCCTTTTTTATTTTAAATTCTTCTGTGCTGTTATTAAAACGCGCGTCTTCTTTAAAAAGGTTTTGAGCAGCTACATAGACCTTTTCAGGGTCTTTATGTTTTAAGAGCAAACGTTCTGCCAGCTTTTCCGGATTAAATCTTGCATTTTTTTTGTGGCTTAAAGCCGTTAGCTCGAGATTTTGATCCCATTTTTCCATTAATGCATGGTTAAATGTTTTTAAAAGATCATGAATTGTTTCGAAAATGGCTAATTGTTCGAGCCGTTTTGGAACATCTTGGCTAAGAAGTCCGAAAGCTGCCCCTGCTTGATTGAGAGTGGCTTCCTTCTGCTCTCCTATTGAGTTTACGGAATTTGATAGAACGGCGTTTGCATGGTCTGTCAGAGGTTTAAGTGTTGTTTTGATTTCAGTGACTTTATTACCAATTGATCTTGAAATAGAGACTCCAAGATCAGGATTTGGTTCTATTGGGTTCATGGATATTCCCCCTTATTGCCTTTAAAGATTCATTGCAAGGCCGTTTTTAATGCAGCTAATTCGTTTTGCCATTCCCCTTTTACTTTAAGTTTTTTAGACATTTCTTCAGCTTCATGAAACTGCTCCTTTGCAAGGTCAGGCATGTTTCTTAAGAGGTAACAACCTGCTGCAAAAATGCGGCTTCCTATAAAATCTGGTAAAAGCCGCGAAACTGTAGAAAAAGCTTTTGAGGCAAGTTCATATTTTTCGCTTTTTTCAGCGATTAATCCGAGGCGCAGCCAATAATCTGCTTCATTTGGATTTGATAAGGTAAGAAAGAAGTGAAGGGCTAAACTTTCTTCAAGTAGCCCTTCTTTAGTTTTTTCGATAGCAATTTGGAGAATGTTTTGTTCTGCAATATCTGAAATCATCAAAGCTTGCATTAAAGCTTTTTCATTGAAATTTTCAAAATGTAGACCCAAATCCTCTAAATGTTCACTTAAGAGATCAAGTGATTCCAACAAAGCTTCATAATTCTCAAGTGATAGATAACGAGTGCCTTCATTGTATGCACTATTTAGCGCAGAGGAGATAAGATTGCCAAGCCCTATAAAATTGACATCTGACCGCACTTTTTCTTCCAAAGCCACGCGTTTTGCCTGAGGAGAGAGCAGTGCATTTTTTTGAGGATCTTCTTTTGTTAGCAGTTCATCCACATATTCTTGAATTGCTTCATTTAAGAGAGAATCTGTTTCTATCATAGTAAACCTTATAATAATACAATTATTACAAGTTTAATTATAATTAATTAAAGATTTATTTAAATAGTTTAATTATAGTTTAATTATTGGTTTTTTAAAGGACGAAAGTTTTTTTAAAGGACAAAAAGGACAAAAAGGACCCAAAGGACAAAAAGGACAATTTATCGGTATCAGCGATGGACGCTTAACCACTTGATTTCAATTGTATTTTGTCCATTGCAGGAACCATTTGTCCTTTTTGTCCTTGCTGTCCTTTTTGTCCTTTTTGTCCTTTGTCCTTGGAAAAAAACTTTTGTCCTTTTTGTCCTTTTTGTCCTTTAAAAAAAACTTTTGTCCTTGGAAAAAAATAAGGGATGCTTTACGTTTTTGTAAAAGAAGTTTGACAACTTCTTTAAAATACAAAAAACAAAGGACAAAAAAACAAAGGACAAAGAGATGAAACCTTTCTTGAAGTACCTTAGACCCATTGTGCAATTTGCTCTGATGCTTGCAATGCCATTAACTGGAGCAATGACTCAAAATTTTAATGATTCTTTTGTAAGGCTGACAGGGCATGTGCCGTATGAAACTACAGCCGAATCGAATCTTTTCAAAAGATTAAATTCCAATGCGAAAATCAACTTTAGCTTCATTTTGCCTTTGAGAAACCAGGAAGAATTAGAAGTACTTATTAGCCGGATTTCCGACCCTTTTGATGAATATTATGGCAAATATCTGACCACTGATCAATTCAACGAAAAATTCGCGCCATCTTACGAAGATTATGAAAAAGTTGTAGCTTTTGCCAAAAAGCAGGGCTTAGATGTCTTGCCCGAGCAAAAAAACCGCATGTTATTGAATGTGCAAAGTACGGCAAGAGCCGTTGAAAATATCTTTAACATTCAGCTTTCTTTATATGAAAAACCAAACGGCAGAAAATTTTATGCTCCCGATTATGAGCCGGAAGTTCCCTCATACCTGGCAGAGGTCATCAGCGGCATAGTAGGCCTTGATAATTTTGTACTTCGAAAACCTCTATTTCGCGTTCCGAATGAGGATTTAAAGTTAGACCCGCATGCCGCCGCAAAAGCGTTCCCAACAGGTCCTGGTGGCGGCTTTGCTCCTCATGATCTACAAGTCGCTTACAATCTATCAGGCATATCTGCGGATGGCTCCGGTCAGTCCATTGCGTTGCTAGAACTTGCAAGCTATCAGGCAAGCGACATCAATGCTTATACAGATCAGTTTGGTTTGCCTCGAGCAAATCTGGTAAATGTACAGGTAGATGGCGGCTCTCAGGCCGGCATTAATGCCGAAGTTACCCTTGATATAGAGCTTGCCCTTGCACTTGCTCCAAAGAGCACAATTTATGTTTATGAGGGCCCAAACTCAGATCAGGGGATTCTTGACACATACAATAAGATCGCAACAGACAATATTGCCAAGCAGATCAGTACCTCATGGGGACTTGGGGAAGATTTAACAACTTCTCAATTTCTTCAGGCAGAAAATGCAATTTTCATGCAGATGGCAGCTCAAGGGCAGTCGATGTATGCAGCTGCAGGTGATAGCGGCGCTTATGATGACTATTCAGGCAATAATTCAAAAAACCTTGTTGTGGATGATCCGGCATCTCAGCCTTATGTGACGGCTGTTGGTGGAACGACTTTAAACGTCAATGCGCAAAATGGAGCTTATGTCAGCGAATCAGTATGGGATAATGGCCTTGGGTCTGGTGCAGGGGGCGGTGGTGTCAGTAAGATCTGGCCGATTCCTGCATGGCAGAAAAATGTGTCAAACGTCTATTCCACAGCAAATCGGAACGTCCCCGATGTGGCTTTAAATGCCGATCCCGCTACAGGATATGCCATTTTCTATAACGGCAGCTGGCAGATTTTTGGCGGCACAAGCTGCGCTGCACCTCTTTGGGCAGCATTTAATGCCTTAGTAAACGAGCAGTTAGTCGCAACAGGGCAGCCTGTTTTGGGATATGTAAATCCTCTTATTTATGGGCTTTGTACAACGACTGCCTACCCTACCGATTTTCATGATGTGACTTCAGGTAATAACCTCTTTTATCAGGCCCACGGTGGGTATGATAATGCCACAGGTTGGGGCTCCTTTAATGGCTCTAATTTATGGACGGCCTTGACAAAATCAACTGTCCAGCAAAAAACGCCATTATTGAATGTCGCGATGAGCCACACCTCAGCCTTCAAAAAAGGAGCCACAGGCGCTTATTATATTGTTGTGACCAATCATGGAAACGCTCCGACCACTGGTGTCGTGACTGTACAAGTAAGTCTGCCTGAAGGATTAACGTTTAATTCGTTTTCCAGCACAGGATGGACATTTAACCAAAGCAACCTTACATTCACAAGAAGCGATCTTTTAAGTCCCGGATCGCACTATCCGCCAATTAGAGTCGTTGTGAATGTAAGCAGTAGCGCGCCTTACAAGGTGGTCCCTTCCGCAACAGTTTCCGGAGGAGGTTCGCCACCTGTTACTGTTACAAATCCCACAACGACCTGAAGTTTTTTTTAAGGACAAAGGACAAAAAGGACCAAAAGTTTTAGCAAAGGGACAAAGGACAAAAAGGACCCAAAGGACCCAAAGGACAAAAAGGACAATTTATCGGTTTCAGCGATGGACAAAACACAATTGAAATCAAGTGGTTAAGTGTCCATCGCTGAAACTGATAAATCGTCCTTTAAGTCCTTTTGGTCCTTTAAGTCCTTTTGGTCCTTTGGGTCCTTTTTGTCCTTTGTCCCTTTGCTAAAACTTTTGTCCTTTTTGTCCTTTAAAAGAACGTTCCTCATTCCTGAATTTTTTTTAAGAGCAGCTCGTTCACAATCGTTGGAGACGCCTTTCCCCTTGAAAGCTTCATCACTTGTCCAACGAGGAAAGCAAACGCCTTGTCGCGACCCGCCTTAAAGTCGACGATTGACTGCGGGTTTTCGAGTACGACCTTGTCAACGAGGGCGCTGATTTCAGAGACATCATTCATAGGAGAAAAATCGGGGTTTTCCTTGACGATGAGTTCCGGATCTTTCGCAGGGTTTTTGATCATTTCGTCTGCAACAGTTTTGGCAATTTTACCATTAATTGTCCCGTTTTCAATCATGTTGATCAGTTTTGCAAGATGTAAAGCTGAAATGCCTGATTGAAGAAGAGAGGAGCCGCTATCTTTAAATCTACCTGCAAATTCTACAATGATCCAGTTACAAACTGTTTTTGCAAAAGGCGCTTTTTTTAGGACTTCCTCAAAATAATCTGCCAGTTTTTTATCGCTCGTTAAAATAAAGGCGTTATGAGTGGAGAGTCCAAGCTCTTTTACATAGCGCCTTTCGCGCTGCAGAGGCAGTTCCGGCAGTTGATCTTTAATTTCTTGGATATAGGCATCTGTAAGAATAATCGGAGTTAAATCAGGCTCCGGAAAATAGCGGTAATCATCAGCTTGCTCTTTTTTTCGCATTAAAACAAGGCTCCCAAGATCAGGATCAAAGCGGTAAGTGGCTTGGGGGACTACTTCATGCATCGCTTTATTGGGATGATTGACATATTCATGGATCTGTCTTTTAATTTCTGCGTGTAAAGCAAGTCCCATGTTGCTAAAAGAGTTCATGTTTTTAATTTCGCTTTTATTGCGAAGTCCGGTTTCACCTTTTAATCGAACGGAAATGTTAGCATCGACCCTTAAAGAGCCCTCCTCCATATTGCAATCAGAGACATCCGTGTATTGTAAAATCGCTTTAATGGCTGAAGCATAGGCAATAGCATCTTCTGGGGTATGCATGCAGGCTTCAGATACAATTTCAATTAAGGGAACGCCTGCTCGGTTATAGTCAACGCCTGCAAAGGTGGAAAAGTGCTTCAGCATGCCTGCATCATCTTCTAAATGGACGCGGTTGACTGCAAATGATTTTTCCTCTCCGTTGATCTCTGCAATGACACTGCCGCCAAGGATGATCGGCTGATCATACTGCGTAATCTGAAAGTTTCGCGGGCTGTCTGGATAAAAGTAGGATTTTCTGTCAAACTTGCTAAAATGCGCCACATTTCCATCGATTGCACAGCCAAATTGCACAGCTTTTTTAATCGCTTCTTTGTTTAAGACAGGTAAGCTGCCCGGCTGTCCTGTGCAGACTTCATTGATATTCGTGTTTGGCTCATCTCCAAAGCGGTTTGGGGCGCTGCTAAATAGTTTGGATTTGGTGTTGAGTTCCGCATGAATTTCCAAACCGATGACTGCTTCCCAATTGTCGTAAATACTCATTTTATATGGCTCCGATTTAGTCTTTAAAGGTTTTAGGGATTGCAGTAAATTCAGGATTTGCTTTTTGAAAAGCTGTAGCTGCAGATATGACTTTTACATCGCCTTTTTGAGGCCCAATTAATTGGAGACCCATTGGTTTGCCGTCATGTGAAAATCCATCCGGAATGCTGATGGCAGGTAGGCCCGCCAAGTTGATCGGAATGGTGTAGATGTCTTCTAAATACATTTGGATCGGGTCTTTGATGGCGCCAATTTCAAAGGCTGCAAAGGGGCTTACCGGCGATGCGATGAGATCGCACTCTTTAAACGCTTTTTTATAGCTTTCGATAATTAAAGTGCGCACTTTTTGTGCTTTTTTGTAATACGCATTTTGATAGCCGGCAGAAAGCACGTAGGTGCCGAGTAAAATGCGTCTTTTGACTTCTTTTCCATAACCTTCTTCTTTTGAGAAGTTATAGACTTCATGAAGGTTTGTAGCTCTTTTAGATCTTTGGCCGTACCTGATTCCATCGAATCTTGCAAGGTTGGTGGAGGCTTCAGCTGTTGCCAAAATGTAATAGGTGGCAATGGAATATTTTAAAAGGTTTAAATCGATGTCAACTAAAGTAGCACCCATTTGTTTAAGCCTCTCAAGCGCATTGTCAAACACTTTTTTAGGCTCAGGGGCAAGCGTTTTTAGAAATTCTTTGGGAACGCCAATTTTCATGCCTCTAATATCGTGTGGAACTTCCAAATATTTTTCAGGGCCTCCGGGCAAGCTTGTCGCATCATGTCTGCAATGTCTGCCGATCACTTCCATGATAAGTCCAATATCTTCTGCAGTTGCTGCAAATGTCCCGATCTGATCGAGCGAAGAGCCGTAAGCGACAAGTCCAAATCTTGAAACTCTCCCGTATGTTGGCTTAAAGCCTGCAATGCCGCAAAAAGCGGCGGGGAGTCTCACAGACCCTCCTGTATCGCTACCAAAGGCAATGGGGCAAAATTTTGCAGCAACAGCAGCAGCAGAGCCGCCTGATGAGCCGCCGGGGACACATTTTAAATTCCACGGGTTCCTGGTTGTCTGTAAGCCTGAATTTTCAGTGGAAGAGCCCATGGCAAATTCATCGAGATTGGTTTTGCCGAGGATGATCGCATCTTCGCTTTCAAGCAATGTTGTCAGAGTGGAATCAAAAGGGGCTTTGTAGTTAGTTAAAAATTTGGAAGCGCATGTGGTGATTTCGCCTTTGACATGGATGTTGTCTTTGATGGCAACAGGAATTGCAGCAAGTTTTCCAAGAGTTTCACCGCGGGCTCGCTTAGCATCTAGCTCTTTTGCTTTGGCGATTGCTCTTTCAGTAAAGACTGAGAGAAAGGCGCCAACTTCTTTGTCATGCTGTGCAATGCGATCTAAAAAAGTTTGGCAAATAGAGAGGGCAGACAGTTCGCCATTTAAAAATTTATCCCTGATTTCAATTGCGGACAAGTTGTGCATGTTATTGTTTCCTTAAAAAAGCGCTAAAATTTATTTCATTATGGGGGGGACTTTGATCATGCCGCCTGTGTGGGAAGGTGCATTGCTTAAGAAAACATCGCGCGGCATGATATTTCCCACAAAGTCTTCTCTTGTGGCATCGATATTGGCATCCAAAATATGGTTACAAGGTTTGACATGTTCTGTGTCAACTTCTTCTAACTGGTCGACATATTTAAGAATTTTTTGTAAGTCATGCAGCAGGCTTATTTGTTCTTCTTCTGTGCAGTCGATGCGGCAGAGTTCTGTTAAATTTTTTATTGTTTCTTTATCGATATTTGCCATTAAAAGCTCCTCTCATTCGCGGGTGATATTACCTGATTTAGCAAAAATTCGCAAGCGCTAAACCGATGAGACGTATAAGGTATAAGCTTTTTTAAACACAAAGGCACAAAGATTTTTTTTCAGGATGAATATGATAGTTATGATGATAGGATTGAATGGAAATGTTTAGTGGAGGTAATTTGGTATTTGGACATATTTTGAATATTTAGCCATTGTCATTTAATCTTAAAACTCAATTGTCAGAGTCATTCAATTCTACAATCATAACCATCATGTCTATCCTGAAAAAAAACAATTCAAAATATCATAACCATCATATTCATCCTGAAAAAAAAATCAATCTTTGTGCCTTTGCATCTTTGTTTCTTTGTGTTTAAAAAAGCTTACACAATTAAATCAATTTGCCGGGATTGAAGAAAGTGGTTGAAAACAATCTTCTGGATTGCTAGAAAGTTACGCAAAACTTTAAAAGGGGACAAGCTATGATACAAAATTGGACAACAAATATGAGACTTTTCAATTCTCATCTCGATGGGCTTGAAAAAACATTAATAATTCCAATATCTGATGATCTTTACGTCCAAGAGATTACTCTAGGGAATAATTATGAAAACCATGTTCTTGCTTTAAGTCATGAAGAATCAAATTTTGAGTTAACAGTAACTGCCCTTAAAGCTCTTTCCCTTCAATACCGCATTGAAACGTTAAAAAAAAGTGAACCAGATAGTTTGTTGTCCGGCTTTCTTATAAACGCTTTAAAAAAATGGAAGCAAGGCATTGAGCTCTACATAGATAAAGAGGCAACTGCAAACGATTTAAAAAAATTGAATGAATTAAGCAGATACACAAGATTTGTGGATGTGCTGCTTAAAAATCTGGAAGTTCAAGATGAATGCTTCAAGCTAATTATTCGCGATCATTTCCCCATCAAAATATTAGTGCAATACTTTAAAACATGCGCAATTGACTTAAAAAATGCTCTTTTAACTATGAGAGCAGGCTTTTTTGAAATGCATGGATGCAAGAAGCTCAAAATTGTAAAAATGGATTCTGAAGAGGGTAAGATCAAAGATTTGCAGTTTGAGATCAATCACAAGTTTGTTTCCGTCTTAAACGATTCCGCCATCATTTCTTTAAACGGGGGAGTGAGTCATACTTGGCGTAAGCTCAAAAACCTTTGCGAGATTGCAAAAAAATTGCCGGCTCAGGTGGAAGTGTTTGAGGAGGGTGGCTTGCTCCTATGGTGTCCGCAAGGCTTAAAATATCATGAAAATGGGGACATATCGGCAATTGATACAAAGCAGTCAAACTATTGGGAAGATCAAAAACTTCCCGTATTTTTGACGCTTTCTAAAGAAAAGATTGAAAAAATGCTGCATATTACTATCACTGACGAGAAGCCTTGCATTGCAACCATAGAGGCTTCTTGCATCGATCCCTTTCATGTCGATAACGCTCACGGCGCATCTACAATCTATTTACCGATTGGAAATGATCAATATCGAGTCTTTCCATTTGGAAAATATGCCAAGAAATTTCCTCAAACCGATTTTGAAAAGCTTTGTTTTTTAGGAGATACTGTTGAGGCAGAATTGACCTATCCCGATCCAACTCCTTTTTACACGCAAAGAATTCATGGCGTTGTGCCTTACTTGCTCACGCAAGATGAAGCTGAACTCTTTTTGAAAAAATATGGGTTAGAAATTAAGGATTTTCAGTTTTCCGGAAATAACTGTTCAGCTGATTTTCAGCGCATTTTTGAAGAGACATTTGGAAAAGAAGAAGAGGGCGGGCTGATCCCCAATTTCTTTAGACAGCCACTTGTAGAGTCGAAATTCTTTTTTCCGGCCAATTATGTTTTTGGAGCCATTCAGGGTTGCGATCCTCGCATTGCTTTTATTTTTCTTCATGGCATTCATCTCTTGTGCGGCTCAAAACGTGAGTATAGCAGACAAAATGAAGAAAAATCTTGTATAGAAACCAGATCTTTGTATAACAGTGAGTTTTGCGATACTCAAAACTTATATGTTCCGGGACGCCTGGTCTATCGCATTTTAACGCGCGAAATTAAAGGAATCACCTACTTTGGGTACGATTAAAACACTTAAAAAGAGAAAATGAAATGAAACCATTTACTTTAGAAATTGGATCAGAAGCGCCTGATTTTGCCTTGCTTGGCACAGATGGCAAAACGTACTCGTTAAAAGATTTTGAGAAAGCGGATGTTCTTGTGATCTTTTTTACCTGCAACCATTGTCCTTATGTTTTAAATTCGGACGAGCTTACCGCAAAAACGGCGAGACGTTTTCAGACAAATAACGTCGCCTTTGTCGGGATCAATTCAAACAGTGAAAAAACAAAGTCGCTAGATTCTTTTGATTATATGGTCGAGAGAATGCAGCAGAACAAATTTCCTTGGGTTTACTTAAGAGATGATTCTCAAGTGGTGGCTTTAAAATATGGAGCGTTGAGAACGCCCCATTTTTTTGTTTTTGATAAGCATAGAAAACTGATCTACACAGGCAGAGGAGTGGATAATCCTAGAAATCCTGAAAAAGTGACCGTGTATGATCTGGAAATGGCGCTCGATGAGCATTTAAAGGGCAAGCCCATTTCAAAACCGGTGACTAACCCAATTGGCTGCAATGTGAAGTGGGAAGGAAAAGAGGCTCACTGGATGCCGCCAGAAGCGTGTGATATAGGCGGGTGATTTATGAAAGTGCTCATGATTGGGGCTTCCGGCCTTGTAGGAACTGCCCTTTTTGAAGATTTGCAAAAAAAAGGAGACACTGTTTTTCGCCTCTCAAGGGATTCTAAAACAAGAGAGCTCCCGTCAGATCCCGCACATTATGAAAACATGGACGCTGTTGTGAACCTTGCAGGAGAAAATATTGCAAGCGGCAGATGGACTGCAACAAAAAAGCAGAAGATTTTGGAAAGCAGGGTTTTAACAACAAAGACTTTATGTCAGATTTTATCTTCTTTAAAAAATCCCCCAAAAGTGTTGATCAATGCCTCAGCAGTGGGTTTTTATGGCGATAGGGGAGATGAATTGCTGACCGAAGATAGCAGCGCCGGCAATAATTTTTTGGCAGATGTCTGCCAAAAATGGGAAGCTGCGGCTTCTGTTTTAGATCCCTCTAAAACGCGTGTTGTGCTTTTAAGAACGGGTACTGTTTTGTCGGCAAAGGGGGGAGCCTTGGCCAAAATGCTGCCGGCTTTTAAACTTGGGATTGGGGGTATGCTTGGCTCCGGCAAGCAGTACTTTAGCTTCATTACTCTAAGCGATCTTTGCAAAGTGATCCTCTTTGCCATCGAAAATCAAGACTTAGGAGGTGTAATTAATGCAGTAACGCCATATCCAATTAATAATAAGGAATTTACAAAAACATTAGGCACTCTTTTACATCGCCCGACCTTCTTTAAAATCCCCGCCTTTGCCATTCGTCTTCTCTTTGGTGAGATGGGCAATGAGCTTTTGCTTTCCAGCACAAGAGCCTACCCGGCACAACTCCTCTCCGCCGGCTTCCATTTCGATTATCCGACAATTCATGAAGCGTTGCAATCCTGTCTTTAATTTTTGCTTAAGCTAAGGCCGTCCCGACCTCGCTACGCATTTTTTTAATTAACTATAAATTGCTGCAGCATTACAGGCTTGTTTTGCTTAAGCGACCGTCTCGGCTTCGAAAAGGACCGAGGCCGAGACGGCCTTAGCTACGCATTTTTTTAATTAACTATAAATTGCTGCAGCATTACAGGCTTGTTTTGCTTAAGCGACCGTCTCGGCTTCGAAAAGGACCGAGGCCGAGACGGCCTTAGCTACGCACTTAATTAATTAGGTTCATGGGAAGAATTGGGGCAACGAAATAAATAAAAAGCGGTCTTGATCACGGGGGGTATTCACTATAACTCAGGCCTTCAGCCTGAAATATTTGCGTCCATTACCTAGGGCGATGCCCTAGGCTTTTATAAACCAGGGCTTTGCCCTGAGAACCAATTCTAAGGGCAAAGCCCTTAAATTTAATAGCCTAGGGCATCGCCCTAGGTAAATTGACATAAATATTTCAGGCTGAAGGCCTGAGTTATAGTGAATACCCCCCGTGAACATGTACTTTCATTGCCCCAATTCTTCCCATGAACCATTAATTATTATAATATTGATTAAATTAATACAAATTTGTTATAACTAATATGTAGTTATAATTAAATATGGTATTAATATGAATCAAGTACCTCACTTTAATGGAACTGTCCAGAAAAATAGCTATGAAGATCTTGATCTGATTAGTTTTAAGCCGTTTGAAGATGTCAAAGTGTATGCAGTCACTAAAAGAATAAGCGAGCTTACCTTTATTAACAAATTCGTCAATGCTCTAAATGAGTTTTTTGCAAATAAACAATTTGTGCAATTGCAAATAAATGGGGATGATTTGCTGGTCAAAATCAATGACATCGCCTCAAACCTCGATATTTCACGTGAAGCAATTATTGAAGCCGAAAAAGAAGGGCATTTACAAGAGTTCATGAATCTTGCTGTAGAGGCCAAGCATTATCACGTAGATTATTCTGTTCTTACTCAAGCTGCCTCCTCCGACAAAAACCTTGAAGATATCAGATATCTGGAATTTCTTGCAGATTCTCTGCATTTACCTTTAAGGGAATTGCTCGATGCAAAAGAAAATGGCAATCTGGAAGCAGTAGTCAAGCAAGCTGAGGAAGTTGAAAAAAAAGTACAGGAAACATTTCAAAAACTGGATGCTTTATATGAAGAAGCGGAAGGCTCTTTTGCCACAAAAAATAAAATGGAAAGCAGTATTACAGAGATGACACCAGAAGAATTTCATTCCATTAAATTGGTTATTAGGCAAGCTTTTAAAATACTTGCTGAAAATAAGCCCTTTAACAATATTGAAGTAAAAATGCCGCTTACAAGTAGTCATTATGCCATTATAAAAACATCGGGCGATTCTGTAGAGATCATCGGCCTTTTTGGAAAAGTTTTGGGGAAAGGTTCTTATGGAACTGCAGCACTCCGACTAAATCTCTTGGAAGCAAAATTTGAGACAGGTGAAGAAGCTGTCATCAAAATTCCAAGCATATCGGACAAAAATAGTGAGCAGATTATTCAGGAAGTAGATCTATTAAAGAAAATTCATGGAGATGGAATTATTCTTGGCCTTCAGAAACCTTTAAAATTGATAACGGATGTTTTTCAAGGTACATCCAAGCATTGCCATGTAGGGCCTGAATATCAAATCAATATGTCAGACGTTTCCTTTGATAACAAGAAAGCTCTCTCATTTTTTGAAAAATGCAGCATCTCTTATCAATTGCTTTATGGTCTTGATCATTTGCATGAAATCAATCTGACACATGGAGATATCAAACCGCCAAATATATTTTTTGATTATGACAAAAGTGATACTCAAGATGAAACCCAATCTTTAGTTTATTTGGGCGATTTTGGGGGGGCGATCGATCACGCAGCACAAAACATACTTTTTCAAGAGCATACCTCATATCTTTATAGATTAGATCGTGACACCGCGGCCTCAGAAAAGGCTTATAAGCAAAAAGACTTTGCATTGTATAAAGTAATTGAAGAAAAAGCTGATGTTTTTGCTATGGCCTCTGTTATTTGTACAACTTTTATTAGCGATCTGCCTTATAACAAGAGCAGCTTGAAAGTCAATCCAAACTTAAAAGAGCAGTTAATGCAGCAAGGATTGAAGGAGTCAACTGCAGACCTATTAATTCAAGGCTTAAGCGCTGATTATAACTTACGCCCCGACGTTAAAACACTTCTCGCAGCAATCAAAGGAGACCTTCAAGGCGCAGATCCTGAAAAAGCGGGAAAGATCGTACGTTGAATTGTAGCGTAGACTTTAGTCTGCGCTCGTTTTTGAGGGCTTTAGCCCTCGAGTGAATTATCTTGCACTTGAGGGCTAAAGCCCTCAAAAACGAACGCAGGCTAAAGCCTACGCTACAATTCATAAATTTTACCGCAATGAAAAGGCTTCTTCGAAGATGAAGATGCGCTGAATTCTGGGCCCAAGACAGGTAATCAGCTCATAAATGATGGAGTTGCCATTTTCTGCAAATTCTTCCGGAGATAAATAATTGCCATATTCATCTTGTCCAAAAATGAGCACTTTATCGCCGATCCTTGCATTTGGAATGTCGGTAATGTCGACCATCATGTAGTCCATGCAAATTTTGCCGACCATTGGCGCTTTTTTGCCTCCGATCACCACATAGCCTTTCCCGCTGTAATTGCGATGTAAGCCATCAAAATAGCCAATCGGGAGCACGGCAATTTTTTTTTCATCACCCTCTACTTTATAACTTCTGCCGTAGCTGATGGTGTCGCCTGCTTTGCACCGGTTGATGCCGACAATGCGCGAGGTTAAAGAGAGGCTAAGTTTTAATTCAAGCGCCTTTGCAGTCTCTTTTGAGGGGTATAGGCCGTAGACAGCCAAACCGATTCTCACCATATTGAACTCTTTATTAAACTCTTTAAAAGAAAAGCGCATGGCAGCGCTCGAGTTGCAGGCGTGGCGAAAAGGGATTTTAATGCCGTGACTTTCAATTTCAACAATCACTTCGCTAAATATTTTTGCTTGCGTTTCTGTAAATGCATCTTCTGCTGCATTGTCAGCTGCTGCAAAATGGGTCATGATGCCTTCTAACTTCAAGTGAGTGGAGTTGTCAATTGCTTTTGCAAGGCTTAATGCCTCTTCTTGCAGGCAGCCAAACCTGTTCATGCCGGTGTTGACATGCAGGTGCACCTTGATTATTTTTTCTTTTAATGCTGCTTGTCTTTCTAATTCCTGAATGAATGTGAGCTCGCTGACACCTATCTCTAAATCCCATAAAATCACTTTTTGGATTTCATGAAGATTCGCGTTCAGCACAAAAATATCTTGTGTGACAGAGGCTTTTTTTAGAGCAACTGCCTCATCGACATAAGAGACGCCTAAAATGTCAATATTGAGGGTCTGTAAAAATTTAGCCATTTGAATATCTGATGTGCCATAAGCTAAAGCCTTGACCATGACCATGATTCTTGTTTTTGGCGGCAATTTGTTTTGGATCGCAGCCAAGTTGGATTGAATGGCTGCCAAATTCACTGTGCATTGGTTATTGCTGATGCTGCCATCAATTTTTTCAGTCAGCATGTCTAAGGATTCTTTTTTTTCTCCTTTGATTAAAATAACATCGCTTGGATCCATCTGGAGCTCCAATTGGTAAATCGCCTCATCCATAGATGGGTGAAGAGTGATTTTGGTATTCGGCGCTTTTTTTTCAACGAGATTTTGCAGAGGTGAAAAAGGATGATTTCCAACGAGCAGAAGTGAATCAATTTTTGCCTTGACAATAGCTTCTCCAATTCTTTTATAATCCATTTCTCTTTCTCTATTGTTTCCCTTCATTCCGCTGAAAATAAACGTTTTGCGTTTTTTTGAAGAGGATTGATCAAACACTTTTAAAGCGACATCAACAGATTGAGGGTCTGAACAATAGGTGTCGTTGATAAAAAGCGGGCCTGTCTGCGATTGCCAAAATTCTGTTCTTGTAGGTTCTAGAGTAAATATTTTTAATACTGCACAAATCTCTTCTTTTGATATGCCTTCGAGCGTTGCCGCTTTGACGGCAATATTGATGAGATCGAGAAAATAGTGAAATCCGGAGGAGGCTTGACCGTGAAAGTGAGTAAGATCTGGAAATGCAATTTCATAATGCATAATCGATGGGTATTCATACGACTTTAAGGCAGCAAAAGGAAGATTGTCCTGTTTTTTCGTTCCAGAAGTAATGAGGGGTGTGAATATTGCTTAAGTGTGGCTGTAGATGAGAATGATTAGGGAGAAGCTGCCAGCTGTTTGAAGAGGTTTTTGCACACATTTTCATCATCTCAGAGGCTGCTGTGTGCAGATTACCAAGAGTCGTTTCATGTTTATTTGCAAGATGCGTTAAAATGACAGCGTCTGGTTGAATCATGTTGTGCAGGCGCTCCATCTCCCCTTTTTTTGAAATGGCAGCTTCAATGATGGCACTTTCATGAGCATCTGTGATATTTAAGAGGCTTAAAGCCACGCCGATTTGGCTGTTGAAGCTTTCAGGTGATGAAATGACGCACTTTTTTTGAGAAAGAAAAGCATGTAGCAAGTCTTTGACCATAGTTTTGCCATAAGAGCCGGTGATAGCAATGACTTTAGCTTTTTTTGTGAGACGGTAGGTTTCAGCAATCTCTTGCAAGGCTTGTAGTGGGTCATCGCATCTTAAAAGAGTGAAGTGAGAAGGCATGTTAGATGGTGGAAGAAAGTCTCTTTTTACAAGCGCGAAAGAGGCAAAAGCCTCTATTGCTTCTCCGACAAACATATGTCCATCACATTTTAAACCGGGGAGTGCCACAAAGAGCGAATTTTTGGAATCAATTCTTTTGGAGTCGATCACGATCTGATCCACAATAGCAGGAGAGTTCATTGCTCCGCCACTTTGTTCAAACCCTTTCCACAACCTCAAATCAAATGAATCCATACCATGCCTTGTTGTTTGTAGCGTAGACTTTAGTCTGCGCTTGTTTTTGAGGGCTTTAGCCCTCAAGTGCATGATAGTCCGCTCGAGGGCTAAAGCCCTCGAAAACGAGCGCAGACTAAAGTCTACGCTACAGATATTCACAGTTATTGTCAATGGTTTTAGCGGAGGCGGGCGTACTTATAGCCGAAAAGGAGCAGGAAGAAGAAAAAGGGCGTGCCTATGGCAACAGCAGGGGAAAGGACTTGACGCTCGCCTAACACGAGGCTTGCGTTCATGATGATGTAAAAAGCGACAAGCCCAAAGATGCTCCCTGCATAGATCATAAAAAGAGGTAAATGCCTTGTGAACCTCACGCAAAAAGGAATGGGGGCGATCACTGCAAGCAAGCAAAGCCACGGCATTGCTAGCTTATAATAAAAGCTTGTGAGCAGCTGTGCCTGTTTTTCGCTTTTGATCTCAGTAAAAGAGGGGATTTTGGCATGAAGATCAAGCACAGATTGCTCTTCTGCTGTTGTCATCGATTCAAAAAGCGTCTGTTTATTAAAATGCATCTCCGGAAAGTTTTTAGATTTAAAAGAGCCTTTGGAAGTCAGATTGCCATTAGCATCGCGTGTCAGATGATCGACAAACTCACCTTCCGGC
>Ga0206938_1132_pt1 | contig 19459 bp, 19 predicted proteins | sample Alteio_BWOrgHeat_12_FD_152918 | JGI IMG/M metagenome (GOLD analysis project Ga0206938, IMG submission 152918) | Enriched cells from forest soil in Barre Woods Harvard Forest LTER site, Petersham, Massachusetts, United States -... | ecosystem: Environmental > Terrestrial > Soil > Temperate forest >... | reverse complement strand
AAGCCAGGGGCAACAATTAATCCTGTAGCATCAATAATACTATCGGCCTGGTTTTTGGATAAGTCGCCGATTTTAATGATCTTATCTTTAATAATGCCTACATCGCCATAAAACCAGGGGTTGCCGGACCCGTCTACGATCTTTCCGTTTTTAATGATGATATCAAAATGCTGTTGGGCAGCAACAATTCCAGCCATAAAAAGCAGGATAAAAAAGCAATAAGCTCCCCTCATCATATGGACTATATTTTATAAAACTTACCAAATACACCCAAAGGTAATTTCGGTCCCGATGTAGCCTGCAGGTAAAGCTCGCCGGTTTCCAGGTTTTGCACCTGCGGGTAGGCACTTTTGATCAGGTTTTCGATAATTACAGAAGAGAACCCCAGCGAATAGGTATTCAGGATCAGAAAATGTTCTTCAGGATCAAGCAATTGCATCACATCCCCCATCATCTCATTGATGTTATCTTCCAGTTTCCATTTTTCGCCATTAGGGCCATGGCCATAAGCAGGCGGGTCAAGAATAATACCGTTATATTTTTTACCACGTTTTAATTCGCGCTTTACAAACTTCAAAGCATCCTCAACAACCCAGCGGATATTGGTGAGGCCCGAAAGCTCCTGGTTCTCGTTGGCCCAGGTAACCACCTGTTTAATGGAATCCACATGGGTGGTATCCGCCCCTGTGGCCTGTGCTATTAAGGATGCACCGCCTGTATAGGCAAATAGGTTAAGCACTTTAGGCTCCGGAGTTTTAAATTTTTTAATGTTTTGGGTGATATAATCCCAGTTAACCGCCTGTTCGGGGAAAATGCCCAGGTGCTTAAATGAAGTTAAGGCCAGCCTGAATTTAATGCCTGCTTCGGGGTTTTTATATTCAATATGCCAGCGGTCGGGCATGGCCGGGTTCTTTTTTATCCATTCGCCTGATGTTGCAGAGCGGCCTTTAAATTTAATATGGTGCAGCTTTTGCCATTCGGCATTGCTTAAAGCTTTGCTCCAAACTGCCTGTGGCTCGGGACGTATCAGTATCACATTGCCAAACCGTTCCAGCTTTTCAAAATCGCCGCAGTCAATCAGCTCGTAATCTTTCCAGTAAGTAGGGGTGAGAAGTTGGATGGTGAGTGGTGAGTGGCGAGTGGTGAGTGGAACTGTGGTCATTATTTAATTAGCTATAGTGAGCAGTAAGTTAGTGAGCTCCTCTTTAATCCTTGATTCTGCAAATATAACGATTACAAAAACAACTCGCCATTCACAACTCACAACTCACAATTTCTCCCTCGCTGCCCGCATAAATTTACTGGCAAATACAAAGGCATTCAGCTCCTTATTATCGGTATGGGCGATCTCGTGGTTCGAGCCTTCCCACCATTTTTGTCCATTGTATAAAAAGATAACATGGTCGCCTATACCCATCACCGAGTTCATGTCATGCGTTACAATAACCGTAGTGGTTTGGTATTCTTCCGTGATTTCGCTGATCAGTTCATCGATCAGGATAGAGGTTAATGGATCGAGGCCCGAGTTAGGCTCATCCACAAATAGATATTTTGGCTGCATTGATATAGCGCGTGCTATCCCAACCCTCTTTTTCATGCCTCCGGATAACTCCGAAGGAAATAGTTTATTTTTCCCTTCAAGATTAACTCTTTTCAAACAAAAATTTGCCCTGTCGTCTTTTTCCGACTTAGGCATATCAGTAAAGAGATTAAGCGGGAAAATAATATTTTCCTCCACTGTCATCGAGTCAAATAATGCCGAGTTTTGAAAAAGCATACCAATTTGCTTGCGGATTGGTACCCTGCCTTCAAAATCCATGGTGGTAAAATTCTCGTTATCATAAAGCACTTCGCCTTTGGTGGGCTCATGCAAACCCACAATACATTTTAGTAAAGTTGTTTTGCCGGAGCCGGAACTGCCTATGATCAAATTATTTTTGCCGGGCTTAAATGTGCCGTTGATATCTTTAAGCACTTCATTTTCACCGAATGTTTTATAGATATTTTTAACTTCGATCATAATAAAAGACTTGAGATAACAAGGTCAGCAAATAAGATCCAGATACAGCTATAAACTACGCCTTTTGTAGCCGACTGGCCAACTTCAAGCGCACCGCCCGAAGTATAAAAACCGAAATAAGAACAAACTGAGGTGATAATAAAGCCGAAAACAAGCGACTTTACCGCACAAACTACTACGGTAATTGTATTAAATCCATCCCTGAGACCGATAAGATACTCGGTTGGCGGTATATCCCTTGAAACAAGACAGGCAATGTATCCGCCCGATAAGCCTAATATTACTGAAACAATAACCAGCAGCGGTATCATGGAGACGCCAGCGATAATTTTCGGCGATATCAGGTAGCCGGGTGCATTTACCCCCATTATCTCTAAAGCATCAATCTGTTCAGTAACACGCATGGTACCTATTTGGGATGCGATGCTTGATCCGATACGGCCAGAGAGTACGAGCGCAGAAATGGTAGGGCTGAATTCCAGTATGGTGGAGTCGCGCGAAATACTGCCGACAACTGTTTTTGGAATAAGCGGGCTGATGAGCTGGAAAGCCACCTGCACCGCGGCAACCGCCCCGATAAAAACCGAAATTATACAAATGATACCCAAAGAGCCAACGCCTTGAGAAACCATTTCGCGCATGATCTCCTTCCAGTAAACACTGAATTTTTCGGGTCTGCGGAAACTTAAACGAAGTAAAAATATGTATCGTCCTAAATAATGAAACATCTATCAATTAAAAATCGGCTAAAAATACTATAATTTGTCGTTGTAATTCAATCGGGCTTAAATTTAGTAGACACAAACACGCGGTATGGACAATAGTTTAACACTGTGCTGACTTTGGGGTGTTATTTATTCAGCATATACCACATTAAAAACGGGGAAGCAGGTTAAATAAATTTCGGTTAATTTATTTTGAAATGTATGTTGTAAATTGAGGCCGCTTTAAATCAATCAAAAAAGAAATAACAGGCGACCTGAATGAGAGACTTACACCATGCGTTAAGGCGAAGTATTTTACACAGCATCGATTTTTTTTATACCCCGTTTAAAAAGATCATGCCTTTGCAAACTTTCAGGTATGCAGCCTGCGGCGGGGTAAATACTGCTTTTGATATCAGTTTGTTCACCTTTAGCTATCATTTTATCTTTAACAAACACAACCTGGCCCTGGGGCCTTTAACCCTGAGCCCGCATATCGCGTCTTTATTTTTTGCTTTTTGTTTTAGTTTACCATCAGGCTTTTACCTTAACCGGTACATTGTTTTCCAGCATTCCGGCTTAAAGCGCCATACGCAAATGGTACGGTATATTACCGTTGTGTTGATATGCGTTGTATTTAATTATCTGTTTTTAAAGCTTTTTGTTGATTATTTTGGATGGTACGCCACCCCCTCCAAAATACTCACTACGTTGCTGATCATCATCTTTAGCTATACCAGCCAGACTTATTTTTTCTTCAAACTAAAGCCTAATAAACAGCAATAATTTTTTCAGTTAGCATGTCTTAGCCGGTAAAGTCACACGGCCTCTTCGCGTTTACCGCTACTTTTCCCCTGTTTACCGAAAATTTGCCCCGCTTTGCCAATCGGTTAAATGCACCTGTGCCTTTATCAATTAGATTTGTTTCAGTAAAGTTTATTAATGTATAATTACTGTTATAAATTAACATTGTAACTTACAAATTAAAACTTTACGACAATAACAAAATGAAAAACGCAATCATCACCGCAGCAACAAAAGGAATGGGAAAAGCAATCGCAATAGCTTTTGCTAAGGAAGGCATCAACCTTGCCATCTGCTCCAGGAATAGTGATGACCTGGCCGCATTCAAAACTGAATTAGCTGCCATCAATCCTGAAATAAAAGTATTTACTTCGGTTACTGATTGCAGTATAAAGGAGCAGTTAAAGGCTTTTGCGGTAGAAGCAGAAGCTCAGCTGGGCGCCATCAGTATCATTGTAAACAATGTGGGGATGTATGAATATTCCAGCATACTGGACGACAAGGAAGATGCCTTTGCCAAACAGGTAAATACCAACCTTGCACCCGCGTATGAGCTGTACCGCCATTTCGGTAAAAAACTGATGGCAGCACGCAGCGGCCATATCTTCACCATTTGTTCGGTGGCAGCGTTATCGCCTATTGCTGAGGCCGGTACCTATAGTGTAACAAAATATGCGCTGCTCGGTCTCAGCAAAGTAATGCGTTTGGAAATGCAGCCTTACGGCGTAAAAGTTACCGCTGTTATCCCCGGTTCAACGCTTACCGCCTCGTGGGACGGCATGGAAGTAGATAAAGATAAAATGGTTTTACCCGAAGATATCGCCTCGGCTATTTTAAATACTTATAAAATGAGTGCCGGGGCTAATGTAGATGAAATAATAATTAAACCGGCATACGGGCAGTTGTGAAAGGTGAGTAGTGAGTGATGTGCTGTTTATCGGGTTTAAATGAAAACAAAAAAGTAAATTGAGATAATAAATAATCGGTGCAATCAATATCGATCATCGGTGAAATCAAAAACAAATAAACAACAATAAAATGAACAAAAAACTATATCGCGACGAATACCACAAGGTAATAGGTGGTGTTTGTGCAGGACTGGCAGAGTACTTCGAAATGGACCCTACCATTGTCCGCCTGATTTTTGCCTTCGCCTTTTTTGTAGGCGGTGTGGGCTTTATCCCTTACATTGTGCTGTGGATAGTGCTTCCAAAAAAAGGATATCCCTATAACAACTTTGGCAATCCGACGGTTGATTATACCGTGCCGCCGCAACGGCCCGGTTCAACTTATACCCCGCCGTTTGAGCAAAGCAACCCTTTTGCAGGCAGCCAATACAATGCTGATCCGGTGACTGGTATGCCGCCAAAACAAAGATCGCATGCAGGCATCATTATAGGGGCTGTATTGATTATGATAGGCGCCGGCATTTTGATCGACAACTATGATCTGATACCCGATTTTGATTTCGAAAGATTATGGCCCGTGGTATTCGTTGTCATAGGCCTGGCGCTGATCGCAAGCGGGCAAACCAGGCAAGTTTGGGGCGGATCAAATGAGCAACAAGTACCCAATAACGCGCCTAACACTGCTAATACCACTAACGATGCTCCGCCCGCAACTGAAAATACGTCAGCTGCTGAATAAATAAATTGATAGCCAATTAAAAATTAAAGATCATGAAGAACGATAAACTGATCCCGGGTGTAATCCTGGTACTTATAGGCGCAGCCATCCTGCTTGCTAATTATGGTTACCTGCACTTTCATTGGTGGAACATTTTCCGCCTGTGGCCCATATTCCTGGTTATTGGGGGTATAAACCTGCTGTTCGCTCATAACAAATCGCCATGGGCAACCATCTTAAAAATTTCGGTGGTGGTATTTGGCTTCGGGCTGGTATTGTTTGGCAACTTTGGCGACCGCTATAGTTTTTGGCCCGGCAATCATTTCAGCTGGAATCATAATAATAATAATGATGACAACAATATGGACGACAACGACGACGATGACAACAGCGACAAAGGCGATGTTAAAGCAGCGGTTAACGGAGCATTTAACGAACCGTATAACGCCAACATTAAAGTGGCCCGCCTTAACGTAAGCGGAGGAGCAACAAGCTATTATTTATCAGGCACCACCGATCAATTATTCAGTGCTGCAAGCCGCGATGTAAACCGGTACACATTTTCAACAAGCAAGGACGAGGACTCTGTATACGTGGTGAATTTTCATATGAAAGACCGTAACGGCGTAAACTTCGATTCGGATAAAAGCCGGGCCGATTTTAGCCTGAATACCAATCCAATTTGGGAAATTCATGCTGACGCAGGTGCCGCTAAACTTGATTTCGACCTGTCAAAATTCAAAGTAAAAGAGCTCAAACTAAATGGCGCAGCCGGGTCGTTCAGCATAAAATTGGGTGATCCCTTAGCTGAAACCAATGTTGAAATTTCAAACGTGGCTTCAGATGTAAACATCAATATCCCTCAAAGCGCTGCCTGCAGTATCGAGACAGATTCAGGTTTATCTGACAATCATTTCGAAGGTTTTAATAAAAACGATGATGATAATTACGAAACTGCCGGTTATGCCACAGCTAAAAACAAGATCCACATCCATATCAAGGGTCTGGTTTCGGGCTTTAAGGTGAACAGGTATTAATAGGGGTTGAAATGTCGTAAAGTTGTAAAGTTGAAATGTTAAATTTGAAGAGATATGCAGCCTTCCAACATTTCAACTTTACAACCTTCCAACAAAGGAAATACCTACCTCCTGGTTGTAAATGGTAAACCCGAAGGGCCATATAGTATTGAACAGCTAAAGTCCCTGAAAATAAAACCGGCTGATTTTGTACGTGCCGATGGTATGGACGATTATAAACAAGCTCATGAAGTTGCAGAACTCCGTGAGCTTTTTGGTTTTAAAAAGGAAGCCATCATCCCTCAATATTTCGGCAGTTTCGATCAGCGGTTGATGGCATCTGCCCTCGACTGGTTTTTTGTATTGCTGGTATGTGTCCCCATCGCCTTTATCGTTTCGGTTTTTTTGGAAGATAAAGAACAGCGGATGATGGTAGCAATTAGCCTGGCCATTATCGTTCCCCTGGTAAAAATTATTTATCATATTGTGATGGAATGCTCGGCAAAACAGGCGACTTTCGGCAAGCAGCTCATCGGGATAAAAGTGTGTGATATGGAAGGTAACAGGATCAGCTTTAGCCAGTCGCTTTGGCGAAATGTCGCCAAGGTGTTTTCAACTATTCCGATGTTTATAGGTTACCTTTTAAGCTTTTTTACCAGGCAACAACAGTGCATGCACGATATGATAGCTGGTACATTGGTGATGAAAGACAGGCTTATTTAGGCAGTTTGCAGTTTTTAGTTGGCAGTTGGCAGAAAAAAGCCGTCAATACTTATGGTGTAAACTGCCCATTGCAAACTGGCAATTGTTGATGCCCACTGCAAACCGCCCACTGCAAACTGACTCTTACTCCAATCCCAACCTTATTCTTAACTGCTCCCGGTAAGTACTACCGATTGGAATTTTTTCATTATTAATGATTAGCTGGTGAACTTCTATCATGCTGATATGCCTGATGGCTACCACAAATGATTTATGCACCCGCACAAACTCCTCCTGCGGAACAATATCAAAAATATCGGTCATGTTTTCGCGGATAAGGATCCTTTTATCTTTTAAAAAGATAGTGATATAGTTGCCATCCTTTTGCAAATAAAGGATCTCGCTTATTTTAAGGTGATGCGTTTGCGAGCCGCTTTTTATGAAAACTGTTTCAGGCGTTTCACTTTTAACGCCTGCCTGATTTTTCATCACAAGCGAAGTCTGAGCCTTGTTGACCGCTGCTAAGAAGCGCTCGAAAGTTATGGGTTTCAGCAAGTAGTCGATGGCATTCAAATCGTAGCTTTCTACGGCGTAATGGCTGTAGGCTGTAGTGAAAATGATCATCGGCCGCAGCGATAAGGTTTGTACCAGTTGCATCCCGCTGATGTCGGGCATATTAATGTCGAGGAAGATGAGGTCTACCTTTTCGCCATTCATAAATTCTATTGCTTTGACAGGCTCGCGAAAGGTGGCCCGCAGGTCAACCAGGCTGGTTTTGCGGCAATAGCGTTCTATTATTTCCAGCGCCTTTGGCTCGTCATCTATGGCTATACAGGTGATCATACCAGGTCGATTTCAAGCTTAATAAAATATTCCCTGTTACCGTCGCTGATCTGCAGCTGATGTTTGCCGGGGTACAACAGGTCCAGCCGTCGCTTCACATTTTCTAGCCCGATACCGCTTTCGTCGTCGTCCATCTTTTTAGCCTTGTATTTTGGATTTACGCAGGTAAAGATCAGTTTTTGATTTGAGATAACAATAGCAATATCGATGGCAGAAGTTTGCCCGATGGCAACGCCATGTTTAAATGCATTCTCTACAAAAGGGATAAACAGCATCGGGGCAACGGTGACGCCTGCGGGTTGCGCCGGGTAATCAAATGTAACCTTTGCCTCGTCATCGGCGTAACGCAGTTTGTTTAGCGTGATACAATCCGTTAAGTATTCTATCTCTTTACTAAGCGGCACACTTTCCGCATTGCTGTCATAGATCATGTAGCGCATCATGCCTGAAAGCTTTGAGATTCCGTCAGCAAGGTCATCATTACCTTTTCCCTGCGCCATCGAAAAAAGATTGTTCAGCGTATTGAACAAAAAATGCGGGTTAACCTGCGAGCGCAGGAATTTAACCTCGGTACTCAGCTGGTTAGCCTCCAGTTTAACGCGTAACACATCGGCTTTTGCCCATTCCTTTAAAAAGAAATAAGCAATCGAGACGCCCAGGATGCCTATAAAAAGAAGCAATAAGATCAGTTGTGACCGGTCGACCATATTCATTATGAAACCAAGGGGCCGGTTATCTGAAACAATTTGCACTTTGTCTGAGACAATATGTATCTTATCCGGAACAGTATGACTGAGTTTTGAAATTGATGGCGGGACAGGCGGACCGCTTCTCGATTTGAAAGTATCATCCAAACGGTTGGTAGGCGGAGGCCCGAGCCTGACCGGGTCACGGGGGGTTAGCAAATTGATCGCTACATTATCAATCTCAAAAATCAACAAAAACCAACATGCCGCTATGGCGAAACGGACGAAGTTGCTGCGAAAGGAAAGTATCTTTTTAAACAGCCAAAAAATATTGCCATAAAATAAAACGCCCAGCAATACCAAAGTGCCATAGGTGGCAGGTAAAAACCTGACTATTTGTTTCCGCTCCATTATCGCGTTATTGCGGCTGATCCTTATGGTAATGGCTGAGCTGGTTGCCACATTTACGGCATAGAAAACCGCGACCCAAAAAAGGATATGGATTGCAATCTCCGCTAACTGTCTCTTTTTTATGCTGTTCATCAAATCAAAAATAGAAACCTTTGTGCAGATTCATTAATTTATGTGATTAACCATACTGATTAGTAGGTAAACAGGCAGGTTTTGAAATCCGTGCCGTTATACCTGCCCTACATTCCTTTCCGGGCATCGGTATTAACCGCAAATAACAAATATCGCTGCTTTACCTGCCCGCACCCCTTGTTGGTACCAAAGTTTTTAGGGCGTCGTTACGAAAATATAATATTGCTTAAAATTATTACTTTATGAAAAAGCAATTATTGATAGCAGTCGCCTTACTGGCGGCATTTATTAACGCCGGGGCCCAAAAATCAGATACTGCGCGGGTGCTGGTGCATTACAAGTTTACCCACGTAAGGGACACTACGAACCGGGCGCACCCCTATACAGAAAACATGGTATTGTATGTAGGCAAAATCGCCGGCGCATACAGGAGTTACGATGGGATAGTATACAAAGCGCAATTTAAGAAAGCGTTTGCCGAAGCAGCAGCCGCCAGCCCGGATGGAAATGTCAGGATAAACAGAAGGGGCGTAGGTACACAGGTAGAATATTACCAGTACCCGAACGAACAAAAATTATACACGAAAGATGAGCTGTTCAACAGCTACCTGATCGACGGCCCGATCCCGGCGATCGACTGGAAGATCAGCAGTGACACGGCAACGTTTGGCGGCTTGCATTGCCAGAAAGCCAACTGCCATTTTAAAGGAAGGGATTATATCGCATGGTTTTGCCCCGACCTGCCGGTGCATATTGGCCCCTGGAAATTAAACGGGCTGCCCGGCGTGATAGTAGACGCGCATGATGCAAAAAACGAAGTGGTATTTAAATTTGATGGGGTAGAAAAAGCAGTCCCTTCGCCACCTAAAACCGAGCCTGCCCCTGCTGATCAGCCCCCGATATTGCGTGATTTGGACGATGACATGAATTTGATAGGAACACCACCGCGGACGATCAAAACCACCCAAAAGGAATTTGATAAACTGAAGGCGACCATGGATAAAGACCCCGGGGCATTTGCACAAGCTGTTAATGCGGGCAATCACGCGAGTGCCCAGGGTGGCGGCGAAAAAATGGATAATATCAGGGTTATGAAAGGTCCTGGTCCCCGTGGCCTAGTGATCAATAACCCGATAGAATTGCCGGAAAAGAAATGAGCAAAACACCTCAATCAAAAAATCGTCAGGAGTAAATTATAATTATTCAAAACATGAAAAAAGCTTTATTTCTATGTGCCGTCCTTTTAACCGCCGCCTGCATGGCCGGGGCACAACAAACCGACACTGCGGCGTACATGGTGCACTATAAGTTTTCGCATTTGAGGGACACCACCAACCGCGCAACCCCCTACACCGAAAACATGGCCCTGTTCCTGGGCAAAAGCTCCAGTGTGTACAAAAGCTATGATAAGCAGCTCGAGGATGCCCTATTCAAAAAACAAGTGAAAGAGGCAGAGGCAAACTCACCTGATGGACGCATCAAAATAAACAGGCAAAACTCGGGCTCGCCTCTTCAATATTTTCAATTCCCGGCACAGCAGAAATTGTTTAGGAAGGAATCGCTCGTCATCAATAGCTACCTGATAGAGGATGCCTTACCTGTTATCGACTGGAAAGTAAGCGATGACACCGCCAGCTTTGGCGGTATGCATTGCCAAAAAGCGACTGCGCATTTTAAGGGCAGGGATTACACCGCATGGTTTTGCGCGGACATGCCTTTTCATGCGGGGCCGTGGAAATTGAATGGCCTGCCCGGTGTGATCCTGGAGGCGTATGATGCAAAAAAAGAAGTGGTTTTTAAGTTTGACGGGATCGAGAAACTTGCGCCGCCTCAACTTGCCGCCGCCGCCAGTGATGCGCAGCCGGGCGAGGGGCACAAGATGATCATGATTGGGGGAGATGACTCCGATACTGATCCTGCCATTATTGAGCTGCCTTCACGCTCGATCAAAACCACGGACAAAGAATTTACCAAATTGCAGGATGCCATGCGCAAGGATCCGGATGCTTTTGTACAGGCGATGATGGCTTCGTCCGGCATGAATGGGCCTGGTAACGGGCCAAGACCACAAATCAAAATCAGAATCGGTCCGCAGCCGGTGATCAATAACCCGATTGAGTTAACGGAAAAGAATTGAGCGAGGCTTTGACTCCCCTCTTGAGAGGGGGTGCGCCCGACCGTGTTGTGGCGGGGGTGTGTTAACCAGCAAGTTCGTTAACACACCCCTTCCCCCTCTCAAGAGGGGAATCGCACAGGCCACATCGCCTAACTCTTCAATAACTTAACAAATCGATATTAAACAAATTACAACTCTGCTCATGTTAAAATACATCGGCTTGCTGATTATTGCGCTATTATTTTCGGCACATGGCTTTGCACAAAAAGTCCACGGGACGGTTAAAGATAGTACGGGAAAACCCGTGTGGTTCGCCACCGTTAGCCTGAAAAAAAAGGCCACCAATGCCATTGTCTCTTACAGCATAACAGATGGTAACGGGGCCTACACGCTTGTAGTGCCGGCAGGAGAAATCCTGGATAGCCTGCTGGTTGAAGTGCGCTGTATAGGTTATAAAACCAGCAGCAAAGCTGTTACCGGCGTGCAAGCCCCGGTTGATTTTAATCTCGGCGTTTCGGTTAATCAGTTACAGTCTGTCGTGGTTAAAAGCAGCCGGCCGGTATTGCGGATCAACGGCGACACGCTAAATTATAAGGTATCCGACTTCGCTAATGCGCAGGATAGGACGATTGGCGACGTGATCAAAAAACTGCCCGGTATAACGGTGGCGACCGATGGCACCATCCTGTATAACAACAAAGCCATTTCTAACCTTTACATCGGCGGCGATAACCTGCTGGATGATAAATACAATATTGCTACCAACACCATACCGCAGGGCGTGGTGGAGAAGGTGCAGGTGATCCAAAATGACCAGCCGGTTAAAGTGCTGCAAAATAAAGTAATGAGCGATGATGTGGCGCTGAACCTGACCATTAAGAAAGGCGCCAAGCTGCAAGTGGTAGGGCAGGAGAGCATTGGCGCAGGCTTGCCAGGAAGTTATGATGTGGATTTGAACGCCATGATGTTTAAGGACAAGTATAAGGCCATTAATTACATCAAAGGCAACAATACCGGGGATGACCTGCAACAGGAGCTGGTGGCGCACAACTTTACCGATTATTCGCAGCGGATAGATAACGATGTGCCGGCTACGGTACTATCCCTTGGCTCAGTGAATGAACCGGCTTTATCGCGCGACCGGTATTTATTTAACCAGTCAGGACTCATCAATCTAAATAACCTTGTCAACTTAAAAAAGAATGTACAGTTGAAGATCAACGCCTGGTATTTTCACGATACCCAAAAACAGGATTACAGCCAGCAGAATACCATTTTTTTGCCGGGCGACACGGTGCGCTATAACGAAACGCAGCACAACCGTTTCGTTCCGGATATATTTCATACCCAATTTACGCTGAATGTTAACCAGGATAAATATTATCTGAATGATGCGTTGCTGATGGATGAAAACCGGTCGGCCAGTTATTCAACCCTGAATGCCAACGGCGCCGTGGTGAACCAGGTTTTTAAAGATAATGCGTTAAACTTCTCTAATGAATTTAATATGATCAAATCGCTGAAGTCGAATAACATCATCCAGGCTTATTCGTATATCAGTCATTCATCCGAGCCGGAAAACAGGACTATCGGGCCTAATTATAGTGACACCATATTCAATAAAAGCATACCCTACAACCAACTGCTGCAAAATGTGAATGTGCCCGCCTGGTATACCAATAATTACCTGTCGTTTAAAATCCCGGCAAACGTTGTTACCCAAAGTTACAGAACGGGTTTTAGCGTACAATCGCAAACGTTAACATCCAACCTGGACGTTTTGCAGAACAATAACAGCGTAAACGCAGCGTCAGACAGCTCTATGAACCATTTGAACTGGACCCGGAAAAAACTATACGCCGAAGCAGCTTACGACATGCCGGGCACTATCTTTAAAGCAAACCTCACCCTGCCGGTTAGTTTGCAGCAGATCAATTATTCCGACAGCCAGTATGCGCTGAATAAGCATTTAAGCCGTTTGTATTTCAACCCGCAGTTTAGGCTGAAATACCAAACCAGTCTCGAGAATTATATCACGTTGCTGTACAATTACCGTAATCAGACGGGTACGATAGAAGATCTGTACCGCGGCTATATCCTTACCGATTACCGCAGCCTTTACGCCAATAACGCCAACCTGACAGAAACCGCTAACCAAACAGCTGCTGCCGGATTTAACTATCGCAAGGCGCTCACCTTGTTTTTTGCCAGCTTAAATGTGCTTTACAACCACAGCGCTTCCAATAACATCGCGTCGGAAGTGATCACCAACACGCTGCAGCAGCGCGTGATGCTGCCCTACCCAAACAGCACCAATTCGTGGACGGTGAACGGTACAGCCAGCAAATATTCCTTTGCATTAAAAACCACTTTTAGTGGCGGCGTGCAATGGCAAAACAGCAGCTCGGTGCAGATTCAAAACAATACATTGCTGCCGTTCAATACCACTACTGAGGCGGCTAATGTAAGCGCTGATACCAAAGTGAACGACCAGGTAAACTTTAGCTATAAAGCTACCCTTACCCAAACCGATAGTCATTCAGCGGTAGAGGCATCGGCCTTTCATATCGACCAATTGCTACAGCAGGCCGCTGTCAACTACAATCCTTCGGACGATGTGCTATTCAAACTATCGGGCGAGCATTACTTTACCCGCCAGCAAGGCAACCCCGACCTGAAATACTTTTTTGCGGACGCCTCGGCGAAATTCAGGCTTAATAAATTTAAAACAGATGTGGAACTTAGCGCCGTAAACTTTTTGAATGTTAAAAATTACAGGTACCTCAATTTATCGGCAAATACTTTTACTGCCAGTTCGTATACGCTGCCTGGAAGGATTATTTTGTTGAAGGTGATGTTTAATTTATAAGGCTTGAACCGGCGGGGGGTGACTGCGAGGTTTACGCTCGTATTGCATTAGCAAACCAATAATTTTTAGCCTTCCAACTGTACGTTTGACAAATACCGGTAGCTTTTTTGAAGTGCTTCGTCGGGATTGGCCGCCGTATCGTGCTCCACCAAAAAATGCTGCACTCCCGCCTTTTTTGCATGCGAGAGGATCGCTTTCAGGTTAAGCACACCGCTTCCCGCATCCGTCATGTAAGGAAACAACTCCATCCATTGTTTTGGGTCACCCCCGTCTCCCTTAAAGTGTACCTGCTCCTTCATATCTTTCACGTGCATCAGCCTGAAACGGCCCGGATAGTCGTCCAGATAAGCCAGCAGGTCTGCACCGCCTGCCGTCATCCAGTAAATGTCCATTTCTATAGCAACAAATTTGGGGTCTGTTCTATCCAAAATCAATTTTAAAGGTATTTGGCCATTTATTTCCTTAAGGCCTGCCCCATGATTGTGCACAGCAAACCTTATGCCCTCTTTCGCTGCACTTTGCCCGATTTCATTAAAGTCATCAGCAAGCCGTTTATAAGCATCTAAATCGGCCTGTGCCGTGTACGATGGCAGCACAACATATTTTTGTCCAAGTGTATGGGCCGCCTCGGCCAACTGCCCCATTCGGGTCTTAAGTGTTACCAGGTCGGTGTGCATTGAAGGCGTTGAGAGGCCATTGCGCTGCAAAATATCTTTTACCTGTAGTATCGTCTGCCCAAAGTACCCGCTGCCGCTAAAACCCAGCTGCGGTGTCAGGGATTTCCATCGTTCCACCGCTTCGGGCGCACTGAAAGGGTAAGGTCCGTAAAATTCAATTTCTTTATAGCCGATTTTGGCCAGCATCTCCATGGTGCCCGCAAAATCCTTCTCAAGCAGTTTGGGGATAGTAAAAAGCTGCACGCCAATGCTCCCCGGTGAAAGTTTATCAGCGTAAAATTTTTGAGCAAAGGTGTGCTTGTATAGTATACTACCCGCCAGCAGCGCGGAACCGGTTTTTAAAAACTTCCTTCTGGTGTACATGGCAATTGTTTTGGCTAAGTGATTTATGAATACTCAAGATACAAGTAAAAGTACTCAATTAAATAACATAATGGAACCTATTGCTGCTTGTGGCCGACGGCGAAAATGTAACCTTAAAGGATGCGCGTATGCTTACCTGAAAACCGCCCCTGCCGCCTGAACGCGTTTGAGCAAGCTTGATAATAAATGTTATATTTACGCTAACGCCCGCACTAAAACGTAACAATAAAACCAATACATGAAAACACTACTATTCACCATCATCAGCCTCTTCATCACTTTATCCGCTCAATCCCAATCCATCCCGGACACGACCGCCATAAAACAATTACTGGAAAAAGAATCGACAACCTTCCGCAGAGGGGATGTTAAAGCCCATGCCGAATGCTGGAAAATACAACCCTACAGCCGCATCGTGATTTCGACGGCCGACGGAAAAATGATCGACGTTCCGCCCGCTATCATGATCAATCCGCCTGCAAACATGATGGGCGGCGGCGGTACTTTTTCAAACTCCAATTATAAAATTTCCGTCATCGGCAATAGTGCATGGGTTAGTCATAATGAAGAATCCGTTTCGAAAGACGGCAAAAAGACCTGGTCCATCGAATTTAAGATGCTGGAGAAAATAAACGGCGATTGGAAAATTGTCGGCATGTCAATACATGCTTATAATAAGCAATAGCGGGTAAACCCTTTGACAGCACGAAGGAAGTTTTTGCATAATGTTGCATTTAATACAAATTATGCCGTTTTTTTAATAGATTAGTACCTTACAAACCCCTAAACTAACGCTAAAATATAAAACCATGCGCCACTTAAACACCCCGCTCTTTCTGGTTTATACTGCGGCCCTCCTGTGTTATGCTTCATGCAAGAAAAACTCACCAAACAAGCAGGCAAGTTTAAGTATAACCAGCGTCAGTGTGAGTTCAGGCGCCTATAATACCAGCGTAACCATAAACGGCACCGGCTTTAGTACTAACCTGTCCGCCGATATCGTAACGTTTAACAGCAAGGCGGCAACAGTTACTGCTGCTACCACTACAACACTTATGGCAACCGTTCCCAAGGGTGCGGGCACCGGCAATATCAGCGTGGCCGTCGGCAACGCTAAGGCCGTTGGCCCGGTTTTTAACTATACTTATACCATTACGGTAACTACGCTGGCAGGCAGCGAACGCGATACCGCTCTTGACGGCACAGGGGCTAACGCCGGTTTTCATGGCATGTGGGGTTTGGCCTCAGACAGCCATGGGAATATTTATGCGCCCGACCCGCAAAGTAATACTATTCGCAAAATTACGCCTGATGGTGTTGTGACAACTTTTGCCGGCAGCGGAAAGCTTGGCTATGCCGATGGTAAAGGCCGGGCGGCCACTTTTGGTACGCCTGAAGCGATTGTAGCGGATAATGCCGACAATTTATATGTTACCGATTGCTACTACAAGTTTATCAGGAAGATTACACCTGATGGTACGGTAACTACCCTGGTAGATGCCCGGGCCGATTTCCTTAATCCGGAGGCGCTCACCATCGATGAAAATAACAACCTGTACCTTTATGACTATCAAACTATCTACAAAATAACACCGGCTGGTGTGGTAAGCAAATTTATAGCCGCCTCCGGTTCGGTGGCGGTCTCCGGCATGGTGCGTGATAAGAAAGGCGTTTTTTACCTGGCCGCAGGCCAGGGTATTGCAACGGTAAGCGAAACTACAAGTGGTTTTCAACCTTTTGCGGGAGGCAACACTATCGGGCTCCAGGATGGCCCGGCCCTGCAGGCGCTATTTAATTATCCTAATGGCTTAGCCTTCGACAAGGACGGCAATTTGATCGTGGCCGATACCGACAACTGGATGATACGGGAGGTTACCACCGACGGGAATGTGGTGTCGCTGCTGGGAAGGTTTCACAGCGGGTATCCTACAGTTGACGGCCCGGCCAGCGTAGCCACCTTTTACGCGCCATTTGGCATAACCTTCGATCCTTCGGGAAATCTTTTTATCCAGGACCAATCGCACAAGCTCAGGAAAGCGGCGTTTGAATAAAGAAGTTTGTTTCAGTACTTTTAACTCCAAAATCGTTCACTATCCCATCGTCCCGCTAAAGGCCAAAAGGACTGTGCCACCGAATTTAAGATGCTGGAGAAGATAAATGGCGATTGGAAAATTGTCGGCATGTCAATACATGCTTATAATAAGCAATAGCTGCCTTGTTCCCAGCAAACTGCATACTGTTAACTGGCTAAGCGTTTTTCCTTACCACGTAGGTTTTGGCCAACAAATCATACAGACCCTGTTTGCCCTCGGTCCAGAAGATGCTGATGGCACCAACACCCCAGAAAGAAACAGACAATCCCTTGCCAATATTTCTCAGCAGTGACATACCCACATTAATAACATCACCATCCTGGTCAACTACAACAAGGCCGCAGGCTTTTTTACCTAAAGTGCCCTGCATTGCTGATACTTCGCAGCCGGAGTTATAAAGCAGCAAAACGACGAAAAAAAGTACCTGGAGAATTGTCGCGTCATGAACCGAAACCTTATAGGGATTAAAAGGAACGGCTAGGTTAATATGTGTGATTCCTTTAGCGTTAAGTAGAGGAATTATTATAAAATCCAATATTAACGACATTAAAACCATATCAATACTAAAGGCCACCAAGCGCCACCAGAACGAGGCCAGGTTATCTTCGGTAGGGAAGTGGTAGCCCTGCGTTCTGAAATATTCAAAAAGCTCGGGCACATCGCAGGCATCCTGCCAGGTATCTGCTGATGGCGCCATGATGCGCGTATGCAGGCCGGGCTGCTGTTCAATTAATTCGTTAAATGTATAAGGGCCGGTTTGTTCACCGTCAACCAAAATATAATACTCTTCGTTCATCAGGGCAATAAAAACGCTTGAAAGATATAACTATACTTTGACGTTTGCTAATGGAAAGTGTTAACGTTTCATCCAAAATTTTTACGGCTATTTGCTTATAGCCGGTATTTTATATCTTTACTTTAGCATAAACTGATTACAATGGAAGAAGAGTTACCTGAAGAAAACAGTACTACAGAACCGAAACCCGAAGTTGAGCCCATACCCAAGGCTTATATTTTAAGGGGATGGAAAGAATATGTGGGCGAATCAATGCTGATCATTTTTAGTGTTTTGCTGGCGCTGATTCTCACCGAATACATCAATTACCTTCACGATAAGAAGGACACAAACGAGCTGATAAATAATGTTCGCAGCGAACTGATCAACAACCGTAAACATGAAACGGAACAATATGCCTATCAGTTAAAGGTATTAAAGTCGATCGACTCGGCCCTGGCGAGCCCCGAAATGCAAAAGAAGATCGTCTCCAACGGTGAGTTCCATCTGAATTATATTGCACCACAGGGTATATTGTACCGTGTTTTTGATGATGCGGCCTGGGAAGTTGCCAAAAGCCATAATATCTCCTCAAAAATGGATATTCAGACCATTTATACGCTTACCCATATTTATACCGACCAGGAAAGGGTGACGAAAGTAGAGGATGAGGTAGCCAAAGTTATCTTCAATCCCGAATCGCGAAAGCCTGAAAATGTACGTACAACCCTTATCCTGATAAGGGATAACTATAAAGGCTGGGCCGTTGACCGTGCACCCGGCTTGCTAAAACAGTATGATGAGGCGATAAAGGCGCTGGCAACCGATGATTGATAAAGATCAATTATTAATGGCCCACAGTGGTATTGGCCAATAGTCACTATCTTTACAAAAACCTCCACATGATTGCTGCACCTATTGATAAACCCCGGTCCATTGCCCTTATTACTGCCATTGCCTTTGCCATTTTTATAGGTGGTGTATTTATGCTGCATTTTGTACCCGCACAGGCAAAAGATAAAATTGCCGATGGCCTGCTGGCTGATTTCCTGGTTACTTTTCCGGCGGCTTATTATTTTATTATTGTACGCAGGCTGAAAACAAGGCCGCGCAGTATGGTATTGGTGGTCAGCCTGTGCTGTGTGGCCGGGTATTTATTACTGCCGCAAAACCAGCGGGGGTATATTTTGCAGGTTCGCAAACTAACCTCCGTAGTTGAACTGTTTTTTATTATTTATTGTGTTACCAGGTTTAATAAGATAAGGGCTGCCTATAAAAGCGAGCAATTATTATTTGCTGATCCTGTTTATAATTTACGTACCGCCATGGCAACTATTTTGGGCGATACACTACCCGTTAAAGTGCTGGCTGCCGAAGTAGCCATGCTGCGCTACGGCCTGTTATGCTGGAAAAAGGAAAAGTCATCAGTAAATAAAGGTATTACGTTTAGTACGCATCAGGAAAGCGGCTACATAGCCATCTGGTGCATTATACTGGTAGCTGTTACTGTCGAAATGGTAGCTGTACACCTTGCGTTGCAGAAATGGAGCCACATCGCCGCTAACGTAGTTACCCTGCTTACTTTATACAGTATCATTTTTTTAATTGCCGATCTGTCAGCC
>Ga0206938_1131_pt1 | contig 19545 bp, 21 predicted proteins | sample Alteio_BWOrgHeat_12_FD_152918 | JGI IMG/M metagenome (GOLD analysis project Ga0206938, IMG submission 152918) | Enriched cells from forest soil in Barre Woods Harvard Forest LTER site, Petersham, Massachusetts, United States -... | ecosystem: Environmental > Terrestrial > Soil > Temperate forest >... | reverse complement strand
TGATGATCGCAGATCCACCCAAGTCCGGCAGTGCCAAGTAATTGATGGTTTGTTCCCGGCAAAATTTTTCGACCGCCTCCCGAGCACCCTTGTAGGCTTCGTTGTTAAAATCATGAACAAAAATATATCCTCCTTTTGCCAGGCGGGGATAGAAAAACAACAACCCCTGGTAAATCGGTTCAAATAAATCGGCGTCCAGGCTGACGAATACAAAAACGTCTTCGATACCCCTGGCGGATTCCGGGAAAAATCCTTTTACCGGAATGCATTGCTGAGGCAATGGCATCTGACTTAAAACCGATTCCAGCGAAGTGTTGGAGAAATCCTGTTCTGCCAGGGAAAATTTTTTTGATTTTTCCTCGTCAATATCTCTTTTGTCGAATCCCTGGAAGGTATCAAAAAGATAAAGCTTTTTATCTGGAAAATATTGGTTGATGTACTTTGCAAACTTCCCTTTATAAACTCCCAGCTCAGCCACATTTCCCACCAATCCCTTTTTTTGGATTTCATAACTGGCCAATTCCAAGGTGGCCAACCGGATATAGTCAAAATAGTTTTTTGTCTATTCTCCGTTGGCGGCGAAGGTATTCAAGAGAGTCACTCACAAAAACATGGTTTTTAAAAAGCAGATTTCCAAACAGAAAGTTGGTCGCTTTACCCATTACTTTAATTAGTCCCATAGTAGAATCCTTTCATATTATTCAGCCCATCTCTTTTTGAACCCGTAAGGACAATGCCTGCAGCCGCTGCGGCAGCAATATCCCCTGGAAAGGAGATAAAATTCTGTAAAAACCCTGTATTCCCCTTCATTATAATAGTGAATTCCTTCCACCAGGTCGCCTCCCAAACCCGGGAAAGGATAGTCTTTCACTTTGGCGACCAGTCTATTGATTTCCATCAGGCAATCACGGCATAGGCACTGATAAAATGTGTTCAGCAGAAAGGATTTCGTTTCATTGCTCAATGCCACCTGAGAACATTGGCAGGCTTTGATATCTGCTGCCTGGCATAGGAATTCCTTTTTACATCGTGGACATATTTTTTGTTTCCCTTCCATGTTATTGGTATCCTTTTGCCTGCAGCGTAAATAATTCGGCATATTTCCCGCCGAGGCGGATCAATTCCGCGTGAGTTCCACTTTCCTGGAGCTCTCCCAGGTGCAAAACTAGAATCCGGTCTGCCATCCGGACGGTCGAAAACCGGTGTGAAATCAGGACAGCTGTTTTTCCCCTTGTCAGGGCCGCAAAACGCTGGAATACCTCATATTCTGCCCTTGCATCGAGCGCTGAAGTTGGCTCGTCCAAAATCAACACCTGGGCCTGTCGCATATAGGCACGGGCCAAAGCCACTTTCTGCCACTCCCCACCTGATAATTCCATACCCTCCTGGAAACGCTTTCCCAACATTTGATCATAACCAGCCGGTAATCTACTCACCAAATCTGCGGCTAGACTTTGTTCTGCCGCCGACACAATCAAGGAAGCATCATCCTTTTGCAGGATATTACCAACGGCGATATTGTCAGCAACCCGCATCTGATAGCGGATATAGTCCTGAAAAATAATTCCAATATTCTGCCGGAGACTCACCAGGTCATAGAGACGAAGATCCACCCCGTCCAGCAAGATCCTGCCTTCCGTCGGCTCATAAAGTCTGGCCAGTAATTTGACCAGGGTGGTTTTTCCCGCTCCGTTCTCTCCCACCAAGGCGATTTTTTCGCCGGCATTCAAAGTAAAATTCAAGTGTCTGGCCGCCCATTTATCCGCATGCTGATAACGGAATCCGACGCCTTGAAATTCAAATCCTATCCGGATGGAATTGGGAAAGGGAACGGGGTTTTTCGATGCTTGGATGGCGGGTGTGATTTCAAAAAATTCAAAGAAATCACTGAGATATATGGCACCCTGGGATACAGCCGTGAAACGGGTGAGTACGGATTCCATCAGAGACTTGAGCTGTCGAAAGGATCCGGCCAGAAAAGTAAGTTTCCCAATGCTGATGTGTCCAGAAATGGTTTCCAGAATGATGTATACATAAGCACCGTAATAACCCAGGCTTCCCAGCAAGGTAAATCCAGTTCCCCACAAAGAGCGGTTGATGGAAATACGACGGTTGCTCTTGTAAAATTTATTGGCCAGCACTTCAAATTTCTCAATGATGAAATCCGAGAGATCGAAAATTTTTACTTCCTTGGCAGTTTCATCGCTTGCCCCAAGAAAGCGGAGATAGTCCAGTTCGCGCCGTTCGGGGGTCTGCCGCCGGCTCAGTGCATAGGTCTGGTCGTTGAAATAGGATTCTCCTACAAAAGAGGGAAGGATGGTAATAAATAATAACACGATCAGCCAGGGATTAAAAAATATCAGACCTGCAGCCAGAAAACCCATCGTAATCAGGTCCTGAACCTGACTGAGCACCTGCGAAAGTAAAATCGTTCTGCCCGTGGTCTGCTGTCGCGCCCGTTCGAGCTTGTCATAAAAAACGGGGTCTTCAAACTGCTCCAGATCCAGGATAGCCGCATGTTTCATAATGCGAACGGAGCTGAGTTTGCCGAACAAATCCCCCAGCAGGCTATCGAGCAGGGAAATACTCCTTCCCAGGGCATCGTTGAAGAGTGCCAGTAAAAACTCGATACCGATCAGCACCCAAACCGGATGGATAGAGGAATGACCATGATCCCGGTTGAGCAAGATCACTTCATCAATGATGAGTTTGCCGATATATAAAAAGGAAACCGGTATGGCAGATCTTACCAACCTCAGACCAACATTCAAACCTGTCATCCAAGGACTCGATGCCCAGACCAGCTTAAAAAATGCGGGCAGGTTTTTTAGCGCCCGGAGCCTTTCCTTCCAGCCAGGCTTTTGATTTACGACCATTTTAATTGTATTACAAGGTACGTTTTCTAACTGAACGCTACAGCGAAGCCAATAGGTCGTTACAAAAAGCCCCCACCAAGGATCTATCGGTATGAGTTCGTTTTAAAACCCAAAACTTATAGATATGAAGCGTTACATAAACAATACCAAAACAGATAAAATCTTGGGAAGTTCATTCAACCTGTAAATTTCTCTCTATAAAAAATCTGCCGCCCTTTCTATAAATCGCCGTCAAGACGTAAAAACAGGCGACTGGCTGAAAACGGTTTCACCGCGAAGCATAGCCTTAATATTCTTTATCCCCGGACCTATTTCGTTTTATTAACATGAGAGGCAACATTTCTTTTAATATTGAACCATCGAATAACAATCTGGTACCTTGCCTTGAAACAATATTTTTCTCAAGATCTCCTTTTAATATCTTAATTATTGTGTCGGCAAATTCAAATGACGTATCTGCAATAAAAAAGGTTTCAAATACTTTATGCGGCAGGCCGGATATTCCCGTTGATGTAGAAACAACCTGTCGATCACTAAAAAGCGATTCAATTGATTTTATATTTACACCACTACCAAAATGCACGGGATTAATAATAATATCAACAGATGAGATAAACTCATCAACAGTCTTCGGATTTGGGATAACAGTTATATTTTCATGTGCTTTTAAAAAATTCATGATCTCTGTGGATGGATTGGATCCAACCAGAAGCACAGTAAAATTTGGTATTTGGCTTTTTATTATGGGTAAAACACTTGTTACAAACCAAATGATTCCAGCTATATTATTGGGCGCATATAAGTTACCGAAGTAACCGACATTATACTGCGCTCCGCTATTACCTTTTGCAGAACCAAAAGAATTTTCTTTATCTATTAAAAATGGAGGAAGCCACTGGCCGTATTTATATCCTTTATTGGTATAATACTCCAAATCGACCAGCGAAATATTAAAGAAAGTATCGACTCCGAAAATTATTTTTTCCTCATAGGATTTTAAATGCAAGAGTGCCAAAAATATGGAAACCTTATTCCTAGCTTTATTTTCCAACAAAGATTGGCCATGCATATATTTGTGCTCCACATTGTGTAGCCTAATTGACATAGGCAATTTTAAATCCCTTTCAAACATAAGACCCGTCAATCCACAATATATGCCATCAAGAAAAATTAAAGAGGGCGAAAAATCAACCACTTGTTTTAAAATCGCTTGATACTTTGCTCTGCCTATGATCCTCGCCCCAACAAGAGAAGGATATCTAACCAGACTTAAAATCCTTCTGAAATCTCGCCGTATGGGCAAAAGGACTAAATGTTCCACTGAATCCCTGACAACCGAAATGTCAGTCTCTGATACTGATTCATTTTTTTTTAAGCCGTACCAAGACAATAAAAATACTTTAACACCCATTTTCTTAAATGCCTTAATTCTATTCCAAACGTCTATTCTGCCACCGTGATAAGGCGGGTATGGAAATTCCTCGACTATTAAAAATATTCTTGTCTCCGGTTCCATTTATATTTGAGTAAATTGCTAAAATAAATATATTTGATTGCGTGCGCTTTATTGAAGCTAAATATTTTGTGAATTGTAGTCCTCGCCAATAAATTTGGTAAATTAATTTTGAAGTGATCAAATACAGGGTGCTTAAATATTTTGGACCATTTTAAATCGACCAAATAAGTACTTTTTAATGAGGATCGAGCCAGTTTTGAGATATAGGAAAAATTCACTCTTTCTTTAAGAATTATATGGACAATATTTAGTGAAGGACAAATACCAATTTTGTAGTTCATGTGTATTGCATAAAAATCAAGATCAATATCTTCCCCAGAAGACAAGTCAGAACCCTTTCTACCTTCTATATAATTGTCGACCATTAAATGTGTAGAATAGTAACTCTGTATTAGTTCTTTTCTAACACACATCCCGGCTCCAATAGGAAAAAGGTTATTGTAATATTCAGACTGATTCATAACAAGTTTGGTTCCCGCATGCCTGCGAATTGCTAACATCTCTTCAAATTGAAAAAACCATTTTTCGGGCATATGTTTATACTCCGGATAAATATTTCCACCTATTATCCCAATTGATTTGTCTTTCAATACTTCATTTGCAATTTTTAGATAATTTTTGTCCAATACATTGTCATCGTCAACAAAAACAATTATATCGCCTTTTGATGTTTCTGTTGCTTTGCCCCGTGCGGCCGTCAAACCTGGCTCGGGCTCTTTTACAACCAGAACTTTGTCATTTTTAAGAAATGATAAGTCAGATACAGGAGTAGCACTATTATTATCAACAATTATCAGCTCAAAATCTTCCGATAGAAAATCCTGATTCAAAATTGAGGTTACGGTTCTTTCTAGAACCTCAATTTTTGGATTATAAGTACAAATGCAAACGCTAATCATATTACTCATTTGTAAATCCGGCGAAAATCATCCAGTTTTTTATGTTTTCCCAAGATTCTTCAAAATTGACTAATGGTACGAAATCAGGAAAAATCTGATTCTTGAATTCTACATCCGTAGAAACGATGGTCAAATATATTGAGTCAGCATCCGAAAGTTGTGACGTTTTAGGAAGCACTTTTGTTTCTGTCTTTTTGATGGTCGAAAATTTGTTGGTACCTAGGAATCTTACAAGCGATCTTAAATAGGATCCAGTTTTCCGGCCCCAGACTAATTTTCTATATATGTTTCCAACCTTAGGAAAGGAAATTTTCGTCAGTATATCACTTTTAATTGAAGTGGGGTATGCTGGAATTATGTCACTTAAAACCGGCCTCACATTCAATTGACGAGCCATCGTGTCTATAAGCCGTGACCACTTTATGTGACTAAATTCAGCCAAATGATGAAATTTTAATCCTTTAACGAAGGCTGATTTCAATAAAAATATAATATAAGCTGCCGCATTTTTAACATCCGTAATATTTGAGTATCCATCCACTCCTTCCACGGCAACCACTTGCCCAAAAAGTAAACGGTCTATTAAAGCTCCTGTCCAACTGCCAGAACCTGCACCCCAGACATTTCCCAATCGAACAATAGCAATATCATTGGCCGGAAATGTTCTATTAATCAAATTTTCCATTTCTAATTTCGCCTCAATATAAGCGTAATCCCTCCTGTCACTCAATAAATCCAGTTCTATTTTCTTATCCATGCCAAATCCAAAAACCGCCTGAGTACTTATGTGTATGAGTTTTGTTTTAGGCTGGACGATTTTTTTCAATGTTGCTAGAATAGCCCTATTGGCTTTCGGAAAAGAATGTTGGATATTCGTTGTTGGGTAGGCCAAATTAACAACTACATCAAAATTTACACTTTTATCAATGGTCGATTCCTTTAAAATTTGCACTTTCCTATCTCCCAGTAGAAAATCACCATTGTCCCTGGTAATTGCGTATATATCAACAAGTGGCTCCCTTTCAAGTTGAGTAATCAATTCCATTCCAACAAAGCCCGCTGCTCCAAGTATTGCTATTTTTTTTGTTTCCATTTTACAATTAATCTTTAGATATTCTTTCTAAAATATTTGAAAGATTTATAAAACGAGCAGCGTCAAAAATTGAATTCTCAGAAGGGTAAAACATATTTTTAAACTGCAAAGCGAAGCAATCCATTAAATCACCGTATTTTATATTTGAATAAATCATCGTTGAATCATATTTTGTTCCGAGTCGGATATAGTTGGCAAGACCTACTGGAATATCCAAATAACCATTGCTTCCGGTAATTCTTATTTTGTTTGCCAAAAGTATTTTTCGGCTAAACTTGACCCTAAAATCGAATTCCTGATCTGCACTATTTAGCAACATAGAGGCAGAAATTTCGTGAGATGGCTCCTGTTTATTCTTTTTTATTTCAACCTTGGATATATTTAAAGGGGAAACATCTAAACCAGCCATAAATAAGGCCATATCAATAGTATGAGAACCCGTATCGAACAATACACCTCCAAATGGATCCTTATATACGTATCCTGACTTTGTCTGCCAGGAGAACCGGCCGCCTTCGTAAACTTCTATTGAAAGAATTTCTCCCAGCAATTTGCTCCTAATAATATCTCTTGCCAGTATCACAGACGGGAAAAGTCTTCGAAAATGAGCTACATATAATTTAGCCTGAGATGATTCGGCGAGATTTACCAGATAACCCGCATCGGCACCAGTACCTACAAAGGGCTTTTCGCAAATAATTATTTTGTTTTTGGACATCGATTCCTCGATAAGCGAACGATGGGTAGATGGAGGTGTGGCTATTATTATTATGTCACAACTACTTAAAAGATCAGTTTTTGACGTGTAAGTCGAATTGAGTTGTTTTGCAACCAAAATGGCCTGCGTTTCATCCAGATCAAAGACTGCTTTTACTTTTATGTCCGAAAACATAGGAAGCACCTTAACATAATTGTTTTGGGTTACGGCTCCACAACCAATAATTCCTAAGTTTTTTGCCATCAGATAGCCTGTTTGAATAAAGTTTCGTAATCAATTCTCTGAAATGTTTCCAGTTTGCCACCTACTGTTGCATTTTGAATTTTTACAGCATTGTTTTCAAGCGTGGATTTAGCTAAAATATAGGCCAATTCCATTCTGTCGACATTTGGATCGTGCCACCGATATCCTTTGCCGAAGTAGTTAGGGTGAATATGATTTACGTCGTCTTTTTCTGAGGTTATTACATGATTTATTATATTGGAAGGAACGATATAGGAATGATCAAACCCAATTAGATATATTTCGGTGCATCCTAAGTAAAATGCCAGCTGAAGATTTAAGAAGCTAACTGTGCCTCCCCAGTATACTTTCTCGTCAAATTTTTCGGAAAATTTTGGAAAAGGTACATAACGTCTCAAAAAATTTATATATAGGGTGGCCGCGTCCAATTTTAAAAAATGACGGAGATCCCTGGGAAATATTTTCGTGACGTTTTTTATGCTGTTTAATTCCGTTTTTCTATCCTCAGCAACGAGTCTGTCTTCCACTGTCAGGTACGATGGCTGAAATCCGGTCTGGTCCCAAATCAAAAAGTTGGCATTGCTGGCTATGGTAATTTCACTTTTTAATTTGCTTAAGTCGCATTTGAGCAAACTTGGACCGTTTCCCAGTATAAAGCAACGTTTACCGGCATGAATATTTTGAAGATTCTTTAATTGTTTCCGGTTACCTCTACCCTCTTTAGTCAAATTCCAAAAACCGTTGTCAATGAAATGATAAAAAATATTTATATAAAATTTAAATTTACGCATATTTATTTAATTGATCTATATCTTGTTATGAAGACTATGGTAGAAATCATCCGATGGATTCATTTAGCTGTTTGCAATAATAATATGATAAAATAAGTAAGGAGTAAAAGCAATGGTAAAAGGGAGGTCCTAAATTCAAAATTTAAGCTAAAAACATTCAGTGATTTATATGAATATCTTGCTGCATACCATGCATAAAAACCAAAATACCCGAGTAACATGCCGACTGGAACTGCATAAATCCCAATATATTTTATTAAAATGATGCTACTTAGAATATAAATCAGGCCTGACACGCCATCAGCTACATGGGAAATGATGTGATTTGTGGTTGAATAAATTTGAATATGCATGGCTCCAAAACGGTGAACAAAAAATGCGAAACCAAGTAAGAGCCACATCCACTGATTTACAAATGATATTTGACTATGCAAAATGTGCAATAGGTATGTCGAGCTCAATCCGACAGCAATTACTCCTAAGGCAAAGACTAAATGACTTAAGAACATCCCTCTTTTTGCCACTTCCGTCAAACTTTTCAAGTCGTTTTTTACCCGCAGCATCGCCATTAAAGGAAGTTTGCTATAAAAAGGAGCCATGGATATCTCCTTAATCTGATTTATAATTCTTAAAGCCAGTAGATAGGAAGCCACAGACGCCGAATCTCCAACCTGTGCATACACCAGACCGGTTAGGTTCGTTAATCCGACGGACATAAGTCCTGAAATGCCACTTCTCCATGCAGGATGCCATATACGCTTAAAAAATTGCCTATCAAAAGGAAGCACGGTGGAGATCTTCTGATATAACTTATTTTCAACGGTTTTACACAGATACCAATCGCGAAAAACATTTATCAGAACCCATACCTGATTGGCTATAACTAAATTTAATAATGAGGGACAAAATATTAAAACTGTTATGCTGGTAGCAATTGATCCAATGGATGTAAGTGTTTCAACCCTTCTGACCGTGGCAATTTTATATATCCCCTCTAAAAAATTCATATAAATTTTTCCATAGAAGTTCACGCACGAGACCAAAACAACCACCGCCCATGATAGCCAGGCTGCATGTATGTTGCTGGTATCTTTTATTGGTCTAAGAATTGACCAACTGCCCAGCAGTATCATTATTACAAACAATAAAGCCGTTTGCCACTGGTAGATTTGTTTCATTGTTGAATAAATTTTATTCAACAATGAATAATTGAGTCCATTATTATTTTCAATGGAATTATAGGAGTCTGCCGTAAACACTGTAATATCGCCGGCTCCCCCGAACGCATAAGAAATTAATCGAGTAAATGTCTGCCTGAATCCAAAATCTGCTATCGATTGTAAAGAGATAATAGTTGCAAAAAGATACCAGATTTCAATATCTCCTGGGGTGAATTTTTTTAATACCAATGGTAATACCCCGAATAAACTTAAGGCTTTAGTGGAATAACTCAGCCAGGTCATTAAGGTTGGAGAATTCCAAAACCTTTTTGAAACAATAGATATTTCAGACAATATTTGCCAGCTTTATAATATTTAGTCTAAATCCTTTAGTACGTTGCTGATCCCGCCGTCAATTTGCAAATTAGCTCCGTTAATAAACCCCAATTCATCCTCAGCCAACAACAGTGCAAGTTTAGATACTTCTGCCGGCTTGCCAATTCTTTGAATCGGATGAATTTTATTTAATTTATTAACTAAGGCCTTGTTATTGTTAAAACCTGCCCTTAACATTTTTGTATCAATTGCAGCAGGACTTATTGTATTAACTCTGACCACCCCTTGTAAATCAACGGACAAAGATTTAGTCAATCCTACCAATGCGCTTTTTGAAGTTGCGTAAGAAACAAAGCGTTGTTTAGTTAATTGCTGGTGAATGCTGGCAATATTAATGATAGATCCTTTTGATTTGGTTAATTTATCAATAAAAAATTGACTCAATAACAAGGGGCCCGTCAGGTTTACGTTTAACGTTTGATTCCAGTCCTTGAGTTTGATTTCCTTTAAGCCACTTAATATTTGTACCGCCGCATTGTTAATCAGCAAGAAAAGATCTTTTATTTCTTTGTCGAATAACCTCTCCATCTTGATTTTATACCTGGAATCTGTACAATATAAATTGAGGTCAAACTGAAAGAATTTATTGCTATAAGGGGACTTTTTGTTCTTAATATCTAAACCAATAACGTTATAACCCTTTTCCGAAAAGGCTTTTGCCAAGTTACTGCCAATTCCACCAAGAACTCCTGTTATAAGCACAGATTTTTGCACTAAAGAAGATTTAAATAACCAAATAATAAAGTCATTGATTGTTCCGTTGCACGTTTAACTGCTTCCACCGTATTTGATCCATTGTGGGTTCCAAAAATGCATTGTTGAAAAGAACGTAACGGACTTTCGATATCCAGCGGTTCCATTTCAAAAACGTCTAACGCAGCTCCTTTAATTTTCCCTGATTCCAATGCCTCTGCCAAATCGACCTCATTAATTAATTTACCGCGAGAGATATTAATGATAAAAACCGCATCCTTCATTTCAGCAATTGTTCTTTTATTAATTAAATGGATATTATCCTTGGTTAAGGCACAAGTAATAAGAATAAAATCCGCTTCATTCAATTTTTCAGGGAATTCCAGAATTTGGTCTACGCCAGCTTCAAAAGCATTCAGTGAGGTGAAAGGATCATACCCTAAAATCTTCACGTCAAACCCCTTTAGCCTCCTGGCGCAGGCCAACCCGATATCACCTAAACCGACCAAGGCTATGGTTTTACCGGTGACAGAGACTCCCGCAGGTTTAACCCAAAGACCTTTACGTACTTCTCTGTCAATAAAATGAGCCGATCTGGCCAGGCTTAATAGATAACAAATACCCAAATCAGCCACTTCATTTCCAAACATTTTCGGAGTATTTGATATGGAAATACCCAATCTTTCCGCCGCCTTTATATCTACATTATCTACTCCAACCCCCCATTTTACCGCTGCCTTTAGCTTTCCCCTCTTGCCGGCCTCAAAAATATTTTTGGTTGCCGGATCATCACCAATTATCCACCCATCCACTGTTGGTACTAAATCTAAAAGTTTTTCCTCAGACAATGATTGAATAAATTCCGGGATGACGAGTTCAATGCCTTTAGATTCGAAAACTCCTCTAAATTCATCAATTCTCTGTATCATCGGAGGGCACGTAACCAAAACTTTCATTCAACTATCATTTAAATTTCAATAGACCATCTTCCTATTACTATAAATTGTGGGCTTTGGAAAAGAGAAATTCAGCAACCTGGAAATTTAATTCCCCGTCAATATCCTGAGCCTCAATTTCCGGTATTTCAAATAAGAAAGGTCTCTCACCAATACGGTTATGTTTGCGTTCCAAAATATTCTGACTGAAAATATATAAGCAAGAGTTTTCTTCATATATAGGGGGTAGATCTTGTGTTCGGAGCAAAATAGATTGATTGTGATTAATAGGACGTGCGAGTGAATCCCAATATCGCACTTGTCTTTTTGTCACAGAAAACAAAGAATCGAACAAAGGATAAACTTCTAAAAACTTATTGATTGCTCCTTTGATTGAATTGACTGTTAAATTTGGATTTGTACTATGTGTCTGAAGATAGAAGTCTGATGGAATTTGATTTATTGTGTTCATTAATACATCGTTCATTGGAATATTCCCGTCACTCAAATGTTTTGGCCTTTCTAATATGAGAACATCAGGAAATAGCAGATTTACCTGATCGATGATTATCGGACTGTCTGTATCGACCACTATTTTATCGATCATTTGACAGGCTGAAAGGGAATGTAGTATGTGATGAAACAAAGGTTTACCTGCAAATTCCTTATAGTTTTTACCCGTTACCCTCTCACTGGAATGCCGCATTGGAACTATGGCTACTAATTTATGCTTCATAATGTCATTTATTGATTTTTTTTAGTGAGTCATAAATTATCTTTCTCTTGACCTGATTTATACTGATCGAAGGACTGCCATTAATCATAACTAAGATATAAAGATCTACTATTACTGCAGTTACCTTTCTTTTCCTTTTTGTTTTTTTTATTTTCCCTTTGCACGACAAATATTGGGAGGTTTTTAAACCTAAAGTCCGAACCGTAAGATCCACCGATTGAAAGCTCGCCTATACTGACCTGTCCAAATTCCCAGGCGCAACACTGGTGTTAGCGATTAAATTAATAGATGAATCCTTTACAATCAGGTGGAAATTTAATGACTCGGTATGTTAACGGAATATAAAAGTTCACCCTTATAACCCATTACAGTAACATGCATTTGATTTTCAGCGACACTGAAATTCATGAAACCATTTTCGGCTTTGGCGAAAATTCCCCCTTCAGGATGGACAACCGTTTTGGAAAGTTCTGATCCGGCACCGGAAACAAAATAATAAGTGTATCCCGGTGGTTTGATGTACTGAAGATTGTGATCATGCCCGCAGATATAGGCATTCACATGGTATTTTTCAAAAATAGGCTTGAATAGTTTTTTCATCTCCTGAGTTTCCAGCGCTTTCATCCTTCCTCCGCCCGTATAAACGGGATGATGGCCGAAAACAAATTTCCATTTGATATTCGCAGACGTTTCTGAGAGCGTCTTTTCCAGCCAGATTCTTTGTGCCGCCGTATCCTGTCCCGAGACATGATGTTTGTCGCCGATATAGGATTCAGACAAAAAAGGGGTTGTGTCCAAAAATACCAACAGGATTCCCTTTGTGGTATCATCATCAATAAAAAAAGTTTTGGAATAATACCGGGCAGGCATATTCCATTTGCGGTCTATTTTCGAGTAATCGATTTCCGCTTGAGGATCACCCCGGTAATCATGATTCCCGAGTACAACATACCAATCCGATTGCAGTGCATGGGCAGTATAAATGTCTTCATATGAAGCCAGCCAGTTGTGATCGCGGGTACTTTGGACGCCATTGGGATAAAAATTATCGCCGGTGGAAACAAAAAAATCGGGTTTAAATTTTTTGGCAACGATACCCAATTCTCTGGCCACTTCTTTTTGGTTATCCTCCCCATTTCTTCCCCAATCACCGAATACAATAAATTTTAAAGTCTTCTGTTTGACTTCGCGGTCATCGTCGGTATCGTATTTCTGAACTTTTTGTGACCAGGTAAAAGAAGAAAAAAACAGGGCAACGAAGAGTAGTGTCAGGTAACGCATAGGTGCGAAATTATTGGCGAACAGGCGGGTTCCAATAAAAAAATGATGGATGGAAATAGCACACAGTGACAGGCTATATATATAACCATCCTGTTAACTAAAACCATCCACCAAAAAGGCGTTGAGCTTTACACGTGCAGTAAACAGACCAAGCTGAGCTTAGTAACGGTTACGATCACGGTTATATCCACCACCACCGCCACGGCTTCCACCACCACCACCACGGGAACCACCGCCGCCGGGATTTTTATCTTCAGCAACTTTTACAGTAAGCGTTCTTCCTTCCAGGCTTGTGCCATCGAGGGCCTTAATGGCTTTCTCCGCTTCTTCATTACTTGAAAATTCTACAAATCCGAAACCACGACTCTTGTGTGTTTCTCTGTCTAAGATAACTTTTGCTGAACCAACGGTACCGTAGGGTTCAAACAATTCTTGCAATTCTGAATCACTAACGGCGAAAGGCAGACCGGCTACAAAGATTTTCATTCCAAAACATTTTAATAGGCGACAAGATACCACATTAGTTTAGTTCGGTGGTTGATTGCGCGACTTTTTTTAGAAGAAAACCCCGATTTGTTCAAAAACAGCCCATTCTGCGGGTTCTGGAATGCTTTTTAGACCTAAATAGCCTTTTATGAGGATTCTTCCCAAAACCGGCTATTGGATGAAAAAGGGATATATAACCCAAAAACCGGTCGGTTCATCCCGGTTATTTTTGAACGGGGTTGAGGAGATTTCCTTCAAACAAGTAAACCGTACTGGTTTTTCAGGAGATATGCGCTGGTTTTGAATTTTCAAGAAGAATCGATCCCCCGGTGTTTTGGGGTATGCATAGCCAGGATATTGCCGGTTTTTTGGTTCCCATTTGGGATACCAGCCAGGTGCACATCGTCCCGCAAGCGGCTATCGGATACAGTTAGTCCGATGGAAAGGAGCTTAATTACTTCAGATGGGCACGCAGCATCCAGGCAGTTTTTTCGTGTTTTTCCATGAGACCGGTCATAAAATCGCTGGTGCCTGCATCTTTATGGGCTTCGTCGAATTCCTTGATATTGGAACGGATGAATTCAATGATGCTCTCGTGATCTCCCAGCAGGTTTTTGATGAGGTCCGGACTGGAATTTCCACCCTTCATTTGTTCGGTCAGGTGGGTAAGTTTTAAAAAATCATTGAGTGTTGCCGGCGCATAATGTCCCAACTGACGGATTCTTTCAGCTACAGAATCCACTATTTCCTGAGACTGGTTATACAATTCTTCAAAATAAACATGAACGGAATGAAAATCCGGACCTTCCAGGTTCCAATGCGCATTGAGTGTTTTGGTATACAAAACAAATTCATCCGCCAGTAATTTACTTAGTTGTTCGGCGATCGTTTTTCTGTTTGATTCTGAAATCCCAATACTTGTTTTCATTGTATAATTTTAAATAGATTGATGACCCCCCTAAACCAAAAATGCAACATAAAGTTCAATTTATGTTGCATCATTGGCAAATGCATTTAGAAAAAATGCAGTGATATTTTATTAACCGGACTAAGAAGGTTCCAGGTCGGATAAGATTTCCTCAAACTCCGGTCGTTTGGGATCCGGACCGAACCGGTTGGGACCTTCTGTTCCCGGTGTAAGAGCGAGAATCAGGCTGTAAATCGGTATCAGCAGAAACCATCCGCTTTTATCGACATCGTGCATGCGTCGTACTCCGACGGCCAGTGATGGCAGGATAACGACCATGCTGTATGCCCATTGTAGCCATATCAGGCCCATCGCCAAACCCGCTACTGCTAACAGAAGGGAAAACAGGGCAGAGAACAGCACAAAGTACCAGTACTCTTTTCGGCGGGCCCGGCCTTCAAATTGGACGTATTTTTTTAATACTGCTAAATACCAATTCATGATTGTTGTTTTAAGGGTTAAAAAAAATTTACTTTCTAACTGAAAAAATAGTTGTTTTATTGCCAATTATAATACATTAGCCGCTAATTATCAAGCATATAAGTGTTTACACTTAGTCGTCGGCCCCACCGGACGATTGACTAACTTCGCCCGATGGCTGAAGAATTTACCTTGTCTATTTCCTATCAGGGAATTATCCGGGAAATATCCTGTCGCCTGAGGATAAGTGCATTTACCTATCAGGTATTGTGCAAGACCGGAGACAGTGAATGGATCGTGGAAAAAGACGATGAGGGGAAGATGCGCGCCCGGCAGGCAGATCCTTTTGCGCATACTGGACAAAAAGCCGATCCGGGTCTGGTAAGAGCTTTGATGGAGGAAATGGAGAGAATTTTGCTATAACCCAAACGGATGAACGCATAACCCATTTTTTTTAGTAGAACTAAAATTATAAACCCAATCAGATGGACGAAAATCTGGACCTGCCGGAGTACACCGATGTAGAAGCAGTTTTTAAGCAACGAAAAACGACGGATGAGAAAATTCAGATGATCGCTACTTGCACCCTCAATGGCAAATCTCACCGGAGTGTTTGGATTGAAGTACCCACGGCGTTGTATAACGGCTATAAGGGAAAAGTGAAAATTATTGAATTCAATGTAAAGAATGGACTACTCGAAGTCCTGAAAGTTCAAAAAGCTTAAGATCCGCATCATCCTTTTAACCACATACCCTCCCGGTTTCATCCAAAAACCTCCAGGAACCATTTAACCTGCCAAGGAATCAATCGTCTTGGCCAGTTTTTTGTCTTTTTCGGTAACCACATCTCCGGCATCGTGGGTCGACAACCAGATTTCAACCTGGTTATAGACATTGGTCCATTTTGGGTGATGATCCATTTTTTCTGCTGCCAGGGCGACCCGCGTCATGAAAGCAAATGCTTTTGAAAAATCTCCGAAAGAAAATTTCTTATATAAGGTATTGTCTTTTTCTTCCCACATATTGATTAAATAAATCGCCAATAACTATAAGCTTCATCAAAATGAAGATTCGTATCTGGCCAGTGATCCATATCGAAACCGGGGGCCTTTTCCAGGGACTGACGGCTCTGATTAAAAATAAAACGTTTGTTTGCCGGGTCCAGTTTGAGCAGCCGAAAGGGTATGGCAAAATATTTTACACCCAGACCCAGAAATCCACCGAATTCAATTACGAAGTAATCAATCCTGCCTGTTTCCAAATCCAACATGATATCCTTGATGTCTCCTAAGTGCTCATCCTGTGCATTGACCACTTTATCACCTTGCAAGGAAGAGGCCGTTAAATAACGTCCTTTTTGATTGGGCAGCAGGGCACCCTGGTTTTCACCAGTCAGATTATCTTTTTCGAATAGTTGGTCTTTCTCATTTATTTTTGTGTCCATAAGTGAAAATTGAAGCAGTGAAGGAATTAACACGTCAAAAAATCATGCCATCCAGGCGGCCATTTGAACCGAATCGGGACTAAAATTCCACAAATTAGAACAGAAAGCCACGATTTTTGATTTCTTTAAGTTTTAAACCGGCTTTATTTTTTTATTTTGCATGCTAACTTACTGATACTTAGCATTTAACCATTTAATCGACCCAATTGAACTCATTTTATAGAAATTGGTATATGTCTTGCAAATACTATTATGGTTTTTCATAGGATATTGGATTTTAAAATGGGCTGGATTTCTATCCTGGCCCTTTTTTTTTATTTACCTCGCAAAGATTTCATTTAACCGCACAATTAATACACATGAAGAAGACCAGCACCCTTGTTATCGTTCTATTGAGTAGTTTGATCTCCCTATCATCTTTTTCGCAATCCAGTAAATCCAGTGGATCCGGTACCACCAATCCAATGCAGATTGGAAGCCTGTTTTTGAACGCAGGTCTTGGATTTGGAGCGGGCTACAAAAACCCGACTTATGCAACGCCCTGGGGATTCAAAATAGCCGCCGAATACGGCATGTGGCAGGCTGGCCCCGGTGTGATAACCCTGGGGGCGGAACTGGGAAGTACTTTCTCAGGTGAAAATTTCAACGGCAATTCTTACCATTCCAGCACATTCGTGGTAGCAGGAAGAGCTGCCTGGCACTATGGATGGAATATTCCGGGACTGGATACCTATGGAGGATTTTCTGCCGGAATTGGATTTAATCATTATACCAATGAAGGGGTGGACTACAATAGTCCGGTTCCCGCCTTGGGTGCATTCGCCGGCGCCTCTTATTTCGTAACGCCCACCTTCGGTTTCAATTCTGAATTTGGATATGACATCACAAATTTTCAGATTGGCGTAGTCTTTAAACTGGACTAGAAATTTTTATAAAAAGCCGTCCTGTTTTTGACAGGACGGCTTTATTTTTTTACTTACCTGGAAGCCGAAACCTCCCTTTCTTCCCGAGGTGTTTTATTTTTTGCAAGTTTTCCTGCTCCCTGGATCAATTGCAGAAATTCAGTCCGGTAACCTTCCGGATCGGGGCCCAACGCATTTTTTGCCAGTGCATAGGCACCTGCAAAAGAAGATTCCTGCTTAAAGGCTGAATTTCTGAGCACCATGCCGAACTGGGCGACAGCCGAAACGAAGCGAAAATTGGTTGACGTGTTTTCCACCTCTACTTGTGCATGGGTGACGGCTCGTTCGATCAGCCGACTCTCGTCACCGGTTGGTTCTTTATAGCGGAATTTAATGGTAGCCAACTCGTTTGCATTTAAAGTTGCAACGGTTTGATTTTTTTTCTGGTATTTCAATGGATCTACTTTTTCTATAAAATCATTTTTTACGCCGACGGGGATAATTTCATAGAGGGCAGTGACGGTGTGACCGCTGCCGAGTTCGCCCGCATCTTTCTGATCGTTGTTAAAATCCTCTTTGTTCAACATGCGGTTTTCATATCCGATCAGCCGGTAAGATTGCACAAGTGCGGGATTGAATTCGATCTGCAGTTTGACGTCTTTGGCAATCGTGAATAAGGTTCCTCCAAATTCATTAATCAAGACTTTCCTGGCTTCCATTTCATTATCGATATAGGAATGGTTCCCGTTGCCTTCATCGGCCAGTTTTTCCATTTTGCTGTCCTTATAATTACCCACGCCATACCCCAGCACGGTCAGGAAAACGCCCGTCTTTTTTTCTTTTTCGATGATCCTGTCCAGCTCAGAATCGCTGCTCGGGCCTACATTGAAATCTCCGTCGGTACAAAGAATAACGCGGTTATTTCCTTGCTTCATAAAATTTTGTTCAGCTATTTTGTATGCCAGTTCTATACCGGCGCCACCGGCCGTGGAACCACCTGCTTCTAAACGGTCAATGGCTTGTTTGATTTTTTCTTTTTCCGATCCGGGTGTGGAAGCCAGGACCAAACCTGCATTGCCAGCATAAGCTACCAAGGAAACCCTGTCTTTTTCGCGAAGCTGATCGACCAGCAATTTAAGTGAACGCTGCACGAGTGGAAGTTTTTCAGGTTCGAACATAGACCCTGAGACATCAATCAAAAAAACCAGGTTGGAGGGCGGCAGGTTTTCTGTGGGAATTGTTTTTCCCTGAAGACCGATCATCAGCAACTGATGGCTGGGATTCCAGCTGCAGGAACTGATTTCCGTTTGGATGGAAAAGGGATCAGGGCCTACTGGTTGCGGATAATCGTAGTGGAAATAATTGATGAGTTCTTCGATCCGCACGGCTCCGGCCGGAGGCAACTGCCCCGATTGCAAAAAGCGGCGAACATTGCTATAGGAACCGCCATCCACGTCGATGGAAAAAGTAGAGAGTGGATTTTCTTCTGCTGCTAGAAACCGGTTTTCCCGAATGACATCATATTCCTCCGTTTTAAAAGCCACCTGAAAAATAATTAAAATAACTCGTCCACTGTTGTGTAATCGTATAATGGGATGCATCCGGTTATAAAACTTACCATTATGCGATACCTATTTTTAAGTTATTTTGGCCTGATCTTTCTGGCCACAGCCCCCGGATCCTTGCAAACCCAGAGGATAACAGGGATTGTCCGCGATTCCTTGGGTGTGCCAATTGCCGGTGTGATTGTGCAGGAAAAACTTCATCACGCATCTACCCTGACCGCTCCAGATGGAAGCTTTTCGCTTTCCACAGATTCGGAGCAAGTCGTTTTAGTCTTTCAAAAAGCCGGATTTGAACCGCAGGAGATAAAAATAAATGGCCATGAGAACTCCCTGGACGTCCGCCTCAAATTTTCTGGCCAGGTATTTAATGAAGTGGTAGTAACCGGATACGCTACACAATACAAGAAAGATATTACAGGTGCTG
>Ga0206938_1121_pt2 | contig 19576 bp, 20 predicted proteins | sample Alteio_BWOrgHeat_12_FD_152918 | JGI IMG/M metagenome (GOLD analysis project Ga0206938, IMG submission 152918) | Enriched cells from forest soil in Barre Woods Harvard Forest LTER site, Petersham, Massachusetts, United States -... | ecosystem: Environmental > Terrestrial > Soil > Temperate forest >... | reverse complement strand
ACCCGCTCGTCACCATGCTTGGGCATCCCACGGGCCGCATTCTCCTCGAACGCGAAGCTTACGCGGTCAATATGCCCGAGGTGATCGCCACCGCCGCCAAACACAACAAAATCATCGAGATCAACGCCAGCCCCTACCGTCTCGACATGGATTGGCGCCTGTGGAAACACGCCAAGGAACTCGGCGTAAAATGCGCCATCAATCCCGATGCCCATAATATTCCTGACATCCAGCACATCGCCATCGGCGTCGGCATCGCTCGCAAAGGCTGGCTTACGAAAGCCGACGTCGTCAATTGCCTGGCGCTGAAAGACATGGAAAAAATTTTGGCGAAACGAAAATCTTCCTGAAAAATCGCCGGAAATTTTCGCAAAAATATTTCTCCTCGCCTGCTCAATAAATGATTGCCGCGCGCGTCCGCACTCGGAAAAAGTTTTGACGACTTTTTCCCGCGGCGTATAGTGCGGCTCAGTCGTCACCCCACCGCGACTACCCAAGGAGGATGGGAATCCGCGCTTCCACTGGACGGAAGTCTTGTCGTTGCGATTCCCGCTAATCAACCGCTCGCAAGGAGTGTCGTCGCCATGGAACTGCTGCAGCAACTCATCACGCTCGCCCAAAACTTCCTCGACCGTCAACCCGCGCTCGCCCTCGCCATGGGCGGGGCGCTCACCGCCGTCTTCCTCTGCACCGTCTTCGGCCGTCGCGATGACCAACCCGATTCCCCCGGCCTCGCGACCCGCATCTATCTCCAATTCACTCGCCTCCTCTGGGCCGCGCTCCTCGTGGCCCTCATCGCCGCCACCGCCGTCTTCCTGCAAAGTTATCTCGCGCGCGTCCTCACCGATTACCATCAAAATCACGGTCGCCTCACCGAGGTGAACTGGCAGGCCGTCCGCACCATTTGGGGCGACGAACAGGTCCAGGGCGAACTCTCCGCCGATCTCTGGTGGGAGGAAGAGGAAACCGAGCGCATCGAATCCGAGGACCTGACCAAACCCGCCGTCACCCGCAAACACACCGTCCGCCACACCGTCGCCGAAAATCCATTCGTCAGTTCCCACCACGAGGTCACTCTTCGCCAAAACCCGCGCCACAAAGGCTCCGCACTCTACGCCGCCTTCGAGACCGACTGCCGTTTCACCTACGTCCTGCGCAACCCGGCCGACCACGACGTGACCGCGCAACTCAAATTCCCGCTGCCTTCCGCGTCGTCGATGTACGACGATCTCGCGATGACCCTAAACGGCACCAACCAACTCGACAACCTCCGCGTCGAGAACAGCGCACTCGTCCTCGAACCCGATCTCGCGCAGGGCGCAACCGCTCAACTCGAAATCTCCTTCAAAAGCCGCGGCCTGTCCTACTGGTACTTTCAAATCCGTCAGGCTCGCGAAGTTCGTGACTTCGAACTTCTTTTGACACTCCCCGATCTGCCCAAATCCAAACTCAACTATCCCGAGGGCTGCATGACGCCCACCGAAATCAAACCGACCGATGACGCGCACGGCTCGATCCTCGCCTACCGCCTCGACCACGCCATCTGCGGCAAAGGCATGGGCGTCGCCCTTCCCATGCTCGCCCAACCCGGCGAGACGACAGGTGAAATTCTCGCCGAAGCCGAAAAAGGCTGGGTGCTGCTCTTCGCCGCCGTCGTTCTCGGCCTTACGCTCGCGGGCGGTCGGGGCGCGGTCCTCATCGGCATCCTCGTCGCCTGCGCCGTCGCCCTCGGCTACGGTCTGCTCGGCGACCTGAGCGACACTTTCCTCGGCTTCTGGGGAACCGACCTGTTCCTTTTCGTCCCCTTGCTTCTCGCTCTCGGCTGGCTGACTTCTCATTGCCTGCCGAGCCTCGAGGGTAAACTTATCGCCCTCGAACTCTTCCTCTTCGGCGCTGTCTATCCACTCCTCGCTGGCTTGGATACCGACCACGAAACTCTTTACCTCAATATCGCCGTCTCGCTCTTCCTCGCCATGGCCGCGTGGCTCATCGCACAACGTCTCGGCCTGCCGCGCGCCATAACCAATATCGCTCCCGAATCTCCCGCCATCGCCGTCACCTAACAATAATCCATCCCAAAAACAGGCGCGCCGCGCGGAGCCCGTCCTGAGCCCGGTCGAAGGATCATGGTCGTCGGTGATCATGGCGAGCAACGGACGCGACGGAGCGCGCGCCTCTAAAAACCCTCTTTCCACAGTTGCCAAGCCAGCATTTCGCTGGCAAGTTAGCCTCGGCGAGCACATGGCATTTGACTCCGATCTAAAACTGCATCTCGAATCGTGGCCTTACGACCCCGATGACTGCGTCCGCATCATCAAACTCGCGGACGGCCGTGACGTCATGCAAGTCCGCCTGCCCCTCGGCATCGAGCAGTACGAACTCGAAGGGCGCCCGGACGGCCATCGCCCTCACGGCGCCGAGTCGCTCCTCGACCACCAACTCGCCCGCCGCGACCAGATCGGCCCGAAGAATTTCAAGCTCGCCCCCGACGAATGCGTCGACCTCTTCAACGAGGGCGTCCTCTACTACTACCGCTACCTGCACCTCTTCCAGCTCAACGACTGGGCCCGCACACTCCGCGACACCCAACGCAATCTCCTCCTCTTCGATTTCGTCCACCAATTCGCCAATCGCGCCGAAGACCGCGATTACCTCGAACAATGGCGCCCCTACGTCCTCCGCATCAACGCCGTCGCCGCCGCCATGCTCGAGCTCGCCGAGAACGACCACCCCAAGGCCCTCGCCATCGTCCAGTCGGCGCTCGAAAAAATCGAGGCGCTCCCCGACGCCGAGGAAGACACCTTCCGCTTCGAACGCCAGCGCTCCCTCGAGGCCCTTCACGAGCTCGCCGCCGAGATCGAGAAGAACACCCCGCTCACCGAACTCCAAAAACTCGAGCACCAACTTTCCGAAGCCGTCACCCACGAGCGCTACGAACGCGCCGCCCAACTCCGCGACCGCATCAAACGCCTCCAGGAAAACGAAAAATAGTTCGGTACCTGCCCCCCATCCGCTAAGAAAAACGAACCGGATTCAAATTTTCGGCCCCATTTTCGCAACCAACTAGTTTCCAGCCACATCCATCGGAAAATCCACTTTTCCAAATCCGGTTCGTTTCGCAGTTTGGCATACTTCTTTCACTCTCCCCCGCAACGACAAAACGCAGATCGTCCACTTCTGGCTTTCGCAGTTTTAGCGAAGTAGGCTTTCAAAGAACTGCACCAATCCTACCCCAACAAAACCTCTCCGTCCAGCAAAAAATATCGATTTTAGATATCCCTATTAAAAAGATGACATACCTCCTTCACCAGACGGGTTGTAGCTGCGCTTCTGTGAGCCGAGTCGGACGAGACGCCGCGATTTAGTTGTCGCGGCAACCGCAGGTTCTTGGCCCTCTTATTTTCGGCAGGAATAAGAAACTCAGACCACTTCACATAAAAAACGCGGAGCGCATTTTCATGCGCCCCGCGCGAATACTTCTTCCGAACGGCGGCTTAGTTCCGCTTGTTGTTGCCGTTGCCGGCTTCCGTCAACGGCTCGTTCACCCGCTTGGTGATCTCCGCCGTAAACTTATCCAGCGACTCCAGGCCCGGCGCATTCTCCGTCACGCCGATGCCCGCCTTCTCACTCAGGATCAGGCCGAGCAACTGGCTCAACACGTTGACCGAACCCAGCCCGCCGTCGCCTTCGCCGTCCTTGCCGCCGCCCATCAGCAGCACGCGCTCGGGCACAATCGGCTGCGCGCTCTTGGCGAACTGGTCCGCCACGAGGTTCAACGCAAACAACCGCGAATCGCCGTACGCACGGATCTTCTGCAAGAACACCGCCGCTTCCGACAACCCGATCTGCGCGATCCGCGATGACTCACCACGGCCGAGCAATTCCTTCGACCGCGACTCGCCTTCCGCCCGCGCGACGTCGCGCTTGGCCAGCCGCGTGGCCTCGGCCAACTGGGCCTCGCCCTTGTTCGCGGCCACCTCGACGTCGATATGCGACTGCGTGAGCTCCGTCTGTTTCGCCGCCGTGGCCTGCGCCTCGTTCAGCGCCTTCAACCGCGTCGCCGCTTCCTCCTGCTTCGCAAACGTCGCCTTCTGTTCCTCCGCCAGGCGCCGCTGCCGCAGTTGGTCGAACAACCGCTCAATCGGGTCCACCTGCCCCGCCGCCACCTGCGACTCGGGCCGCCCGATCAACACCGCCACGCAGTTGATGTCATAATCCTTGAACCGCCGGCCGAGTTCCTCGGTCGCGCGTTTCTGGATCTCCTCGCGATGCGTCAACAGGTCGAGCATGCTCGACGACTGCGCCACATCTCGAAAATACGCCGTGAGAATCGGGTCCAGCGTCTGGCTGATCAGCCGCTTCACGTCCCCGAACCGCTGCACCACGCTCGGCGCCTTCTCATAATCAATATGCAGCACGAGCGACAACGGCAGCACCGGCTCATACCCGTCCGCCGTGATCAACTCGATGCTCGTGAGGTCCTTGTCATACTGGTGCGCCTCGACCTGCCCGGTGATCCAGCGCAGGACGAAGTTCACCGTCGGCACGGGTTCCACCTTCAACGCATACGGATTGAGAGCGTACTTGCCCGGCGGCAACGCCCCGCGCCACACACCGCGCGCGCCCGACTCGACCTGTTCGCCGTAACGAAACGTCGTGCCCGTCAAATCCGACCCCTTGTCGCCGTAGTACGACACGACCACGCCGACAAATCCAATCGGGATCAATGTCTTGGCCTTGATCTCCACCGTCGCGAACCACCGATTGATGAAGAACGTGCCGTCCGTCAACACCTGCAGCTGCTTGCCGCGCCGGCCGCCCATCGTGAGAAACGCCTCGGGGTCCTGGAAGTAATGATGATCCAGTCCGCCCTCTTGCGGTTCGATTTCGGGCGCGATGATCTCGCCATGCGCAATCGGCTCACCATCGTGCACCGTGACAATGCCCAGCGTGTCCGTCGGGCCCAGCAACGTCGGCACACCGAGGTCCGGCGTGGCGCTGGTCGCCGCCGACCCGATCACCACGGGGCCGAACCCCTTCAAGCTATGCAGTTGCGCCTGCCAATCCTGGTACGTCTTCTCGTCCTTGTCCCGAATCGGCCCGGTGTACACACGGTCCTCGGCGATGACGACGAACAACGCCTGGTTGAGCGCATACACGCCCTCGCGCAAAATCGCGCGCTGACGTCCACGCTGTCCGCCATTGTTCAAAAACGCCGGCGCGTCCTGGAACGAGTTGCTTTCCACTACTCCGCCGAGCGTCTGCATCGGCGGCAGCGGCGCGCCGTCACGCGCGTACACGTAACCAATCTTCCCCTCGGCGATCGTCACCAGCGGTTCGCGGTGAATCCGGAACTGCCACGGGAAAAACCCGAAGTGCAGACCGCCGCGCAACAGCATCGTCTGGAAACCCGCCTCGCCCTGACGGGCGACAATCCGGCCTTCCGTCAAGGACCCCGCCGCCGACCACAACTTCTCAATGATGCCGACCTTGTTGTGCGGGATGTACCGCACCCCAAACAACCACGCCAGGATAAATGACAACACCGGCAGACCAACCACGATTACCAACGTAACAATCAGAGCTTGCATACAGCACTCCCTTCTTCGTTACTGGGAACACTAATGGCTTGCTAGCTTTCAGGGCCATTACAATGCCCCCGATTATTTATAACGTCTGAAAGCCGCGCCGTTTCCCCTCGGAGGGTCGCGTTTCACGTGACCGCCGTTCTCCTCGTCGTTCCCCCCGCCGTCTCCCTTCGGAGGGTCACGTTTCACGTGACCGTCGTTTCCGGATTGTTTCCAAACGCAAATCGCATACGATAAATACGCTTTGGCCGACAGAAAACATCCGCTACACCTCGCATCGATTCATTCCCGGGACCGATCTCCTATCGTTTTCGTGACCGTCTGCACTGCACAACGAAGACCCATCCTTGTATCGAGCCCGGCATTCGACCTGATCACGTCCACCTGGCGCGAGGCAAATGACTGGCTCGTCGGCCGCTTCGTCATCATGCCAAACCACGTGCATTTCTTCTGCAGCCCGGCATCCGACCAATCCAAATCCTTGGAAAAGTGGATCCAATATTGGAAAGCCGCGGTTACACGCCAATGGCCGCGCCCCCATGACAAACCCATCTGGCAGCGAAGCCATTGGGACACACAACTCCGCCGCGAAGAGAGTTACAACGACAAGTGGGAGTACGTGTACCAGAATCCAGTCCGATATAATCTGGTTAAAGATCCAAAGGGTTGGCCGTATCAAGGCGAGCTGAATCAGTTAATTTGGTAGTTCCCCCCTTCGGAGGGTCACGCTTCACGTGACCGTCGTTTCCGGGTTGTCGTTTTTCCCCGCCTTCTCCGATTCGGAGGGTCACGTTTCACGTGACCGCCGTTTCCGGGTTGTTTCCCTTCGGAGGGTCACGTTTCACGTGACCGTCGTTTCCGGGTTGTCGTTTTTCCCCGCCTTCTCCGATTCGGAGGGTCACGTTTCACGTGACCATTTTTTGATTGGCCGCGGGAGCCGAGTCGGACGGAGCCGTAAGACGCGACCGTGTGTGCCGTGGTCGCAAACGCCGCGACGTCGTTTTCGCGGCAACCCAGCCCTCCGATTAAAAGCCCAATTGGATCTTGATCTGATCCCCGATCCTATGGATCTGATCACCCATGGCGCGAGTTCCATCGAAAAAGAGGGCGGATAGACATCCCGTCGCCTATTCCGCCCCTCCCGAACGCCTCCTCGCCAGGGACAATATCAATCCATTGGATGGCGTCGTCCTCGAACCCACCGCCCTGGCGCCCCTGAACTGCGTCTACCGCGACGACCCGCACGGCATCTTCCTCTACCAGGGCGACTGCCTCGAAGTGATGGACGCCATCTATGGGAAGCATCCCGACGGCTGTTTCGACATGATCTTCGCCGACCCGCCTTACTTCCTCTCCAACGGCGGCATCACCTGTCACGCGGGCCGCACGGTCAAAGTCCACAAAGGCGACTGGGACAAAAGCAAGGGCCCCGAACTCAACCACGAATTCAACACCGAATGGCTCAAACGCTGCCAGCGCGTCCTCAAACCCAACGGCACCATCTGGGTCACCGGCACCCACCACGTCATCTTCAGCGTCGGCTTCGCCATGCAACAGCTCGGCTTCAAAATCCTCAACGACATCGCCTGGGAAAAACCCAATCCGCCCCCCAACCTGTCCTGCCGCTACTTCACCCACTCCACCGAAACCATCCTCTGGGCCGCCAAAACCGAAAAATCCAAACACCTCTTCAACTACAAAGCGATGAAAGCGGTGACCGGCAAACAGATGAAAACTGTGTGGACAATGCCTGCACCCGGCAAAGCCGAGAAAACTTTCGGCAAACACCCAACTCAAAAGCCGGTGGCTTTAATCGAGCGATGCCTCCTCTCATCAACCAACGAAGGCGACCGCATCCTCGACCCATTCCTCGGCGGCGGCACAACCGCTGTCGCGGCGGTAAGAAATTACCGCCTCTTCGTAGGTATCGAATTAGACCTATCTCATCTGCAACTCGCCGCTAAACGCATCGACTGCGAAGCCGAGTGCTCGAGACGCCGCCTCGACGCTTCCCCGGCGGCAATTGTCGAAATCTGGCTGCGCGAATTCCGTGTCAGGGTTTCCGTTTCCCTCGCCCGTCATCCCGAGCCTGTCGAGGGACCTCTCCCGTTTCCGGATTCTCCGCCCCACACAAAAAATGATCCGAATTATCTTGATCCCGATAGCGGATCTATGGATCGGATCAGGGAAATGGCGGACGCGCCCGAAATCCAAACCGAGAGCATCTTCCACGAGACGAAATTCGTCTTCCTCTCATGCGATCAACCGCGCACCGGCAGCGTCGTCCACACCACCATTGACGCCGACGTCCAATCCGCCTGGACCCGTACGCCTCAATCAGTGAAATTACAGACGACTCACATCGTGCGTTGCGAGACGGAGGTTCTTCATTTAGTAAAAACCTGCTAACGATTATTGGAGATCCAACCTACCCCTTCACAACCTTCAGAGTAATCGTTTTGCTCTTGCATTTCAGAGCGTACCGCTTCCTTAGCGCAACTATAAGAGAAACCCCAAAGAGAACAATAAATACGCCCGTGTTCGCCAACAGCATATTATCTACTCCGTTCGGCGCTTTGTATGATTGCAGGAGTGGCACACCAAAACCGACAACCACCGCGAAAAGTAATGACGAGATAAAAAACCAAATTTCGTAATCTTCCAGTACGCGAGCATCCACCATCCTAATCTGAATCGTGTCGGGCATCGACACAGTGACAGTCAAATGCTCCGCCAAGGGGTTTGCTGTAGCGTCTCTTGTTATTTCTTGTTGGTTGTCAGCCACGATAAAGCGTTCCTGCATTCATCAATCTGTTAAACCATTAATTTCATTCCAAGAAGCTTGAGGCATCCAACCGTTGTATCTCGTTCCCTGAGGCACCGGAGGCGTCATCAAAAAATTTAGCGGTATAGGTGATGTCTGGGCTATTGCTTGAAGGGCCTGAAGAATTTGAGTCCACTCCTGTTGTGTATTGATCCTGATGATGTATGAATTTCCTAGAGCCTGATGATAGCGATACGGGCGCAAAGCACCGGCAATTTGTTGTTGTATGGCCGCCAATTGCCCGTGATTCACTTGATTCACGCCATAAGTCAGTAAGAAATGCATCCGCCTGAATGAATCAAATGCTAAATCCTCAATCAAGGTAAATCGATTCGTCACGCCAGAACGATCGCCGATATTGATTCTCCATTGAACATACCGAGCGGCGATGTTCTAATTACAGCCGATGAACCTCTCCATGACCAGCGACCGTGCCACCGGCTACAAGAGCGGCTCTCAAAGCGCACGCGTGGTCACGGAAGCGTGGGGCGCAGACAATTTCTACTGCCTGAATTGCTCTTCTCCCGAATTGGACTGGCTGAAGGCGGGGACAAAGATCAGTGACTACCAGTGTCCAAAGTGCGACCTGTGGTACCAACTCAAAAGCCAGCGCGCGGCCATCCGCAGTTCCGTTCCCGACGGCGCTTATGGCACGATGATGGACGCCATTCGCCATGACGATACGCCGAACTTCTATTTCATGCAGTACGACTTGGCGACATGGAGCGTGCGCAACCTCTTGCTTGTCCCACATTTCGCATTTCCGCCTTCAGCGATCATCAAGCGCAGGCCGCTTTCGCCGAAGGCACGACGTGCGGGCTGGGTCGGTTGCAACATCGCCCTCGGCCAAATCCCCGCCGACGCGCGAATCGCGCTTGTCGCTGAAACCAAGGTAATGTCAGTCAAAGAGGCGCGCGAGCGCTATCGTCGCGTGAAGCCACTTGAACAAATCAAAGCCAAGGACCGCGGTTGGACGCTTGATGTATTAAATGCCGTCCGCCGGTTAGGCAAAAAGGAATTCACCACCTCCGACGCCTACGCCTTCGCCCGCGAAATGGAAGAACTTCATCCCGACAACCGGCATGTTAAGGACAAGATTCGCCAGCAACTCCAAGTCCTCCGCGACACCGGCTTCCTCTCCCACCCCGACCGCGGCGTATGGACCGTCCGCTAGATTTTGGGCTTTGTAACAATAGATCGCAAATTCAACCCGTCTTCTGTCCAGTGCCGATACATGGCACTACCATGTATCGCCTATTTCCGATCGGGGCGCGACGGATTCGACTTCCACATCCGCCTGGAGCAGGACGACTACGTCATCGACGTCTTCGACAGCTCCATCGAGTCCGCCGACGCCGCCCATCTCACCGCCTACACTTGCGATACGTGGTCCGATGTCCTCGCCTTCTGCACCCGCTACGACGGCCTCTCCGTCCTCTGACCACCGCGTCCAGTCCATGAAGTAAACGCCAGCGAACTCCCTCGGCCATGCCCCAGTCCACTCTCCGACCGATACATATTTAAGATGGGTATCCTCTCCCGTTACGTACCAATACATGGTACTACCATGTATCATGGCGCCGTTCCACTCCGCCTCGAACAATCCACGGCTGGCCTCGCCCTCCAATCCGCGCTCCCCCAATGATTTAGAGAATGGTGCGAGGCTTGCCCCGCAAGCTGCGGCAGGGTATAATGCTCCCGTGAAACTCGACCGCCAGATCGTCACGAAATCCGCGCTTCGTGATCATGCGGACGATAACTACGTTCCCGGCACCATCGAGGAACGGATATTGATGGTCTGGCCTATTACCCGCGAAGTCGCCGCGCTCAGCCCGCAACACGATGTGGAACGAAGATTACAAAGAGATGTTGTCCGCGTTGTGCGCCGAGAACGTTGAGTTCATCCTTATCGGAGCCTACGCACTGGCGGCCCACGGGTTCCCCCGCGCCACGCTGGACATGGACGTCTGGATCCGCCCGACTCCCAGCAATGCCGACCGCGTCTGCAAAGCCCTCGTGCGCTTCGGCGCTCCGATGAACAATCTTTCGCAGTCAGATTTCATAAAAGAGGACGCCGTCGTGCAGATCGGTGTCGCGCCCCGGCGAATTGATTTTGTCACGAGCATCTCGGGATTGAACTTTGAAGAAGCCCGTGCGGGCGCGGTTGTCCGTGAGATCGAGGGAATTACCCTCCCTATTCTGGCCATGCCTGACCTTATCCGCAACAAGCTCGCCACCGGCCGTCCCAAAGATCTCGCCGACGCCCAACTCCTGCAGAATCACCTGCGCCGATCCTCAGGCAAGTCCTAGCGCCATCGAGTCCGCAGACGAAGCCCATCTCACCGCTTACACCTGCGACACGTGGTCCGACGTCCTCGCCTTCTGCACCCGCTACGACGGCCTCTCCGTCCTCTGACCTCGACGGCGGCTATCCATCTTACGTGTGAGTGCGGGGTGAAGGTAGAAGATCGATCGCCGACCCAAGTATGGCTCGCGACCACCTGACAGCAACAAATTCACCCACCCGAGCAACAAGTGCGGGGAGTTTTAGGGATCGTGCTGCAACGGCTGGGCAGGCTGCTCGGGCTGGTTCTCCGGGGGGGATATAACCCGGACCCGTTTGGCCTGTTCAAGGAATTCTTCCGTGGCTTTCTTAAACAACTTCAGATTGCCCTTGGAGATCTCCCGCAGCACCGCATCGTTTGGATTTTTCAGTAGCATGGTTTCAGTACCGTCCTCAAGTTAGCGCTAAAAGGGGGCATTTTCAAGCTCTAATTACCAGGCCCAACAGATAACAGAATGGCCGTACCAGATTGTCGACCTTCCGATGCTCCTCTTCCGTCACACCAAAAACATTCTTCTTACTCGACTCAATGTTCACCACGCCAATCTGATCGATGTCGTCACGACCGCAGCGGATGCAGACACTCGCAAAACTTTGGAACGCCTTTTTACGAAGGAAAGCTTTAATCCCCGCCTGGACACTCGCCGGAACTCTCGGCTGAAACGCGTCGTCGGGAATCTCTCGCGTGTCGTTAATGATGCTGGTTAACCCGGTCATGAACGCTTCCGGGGCGCCCGGCAACAGCCGTTCTTTCCAGTTTTGTTGGTCTTCTCCCATCACCGGCAGGATCAATTTATCAGCGCTCTGACCTCTGGCGTAGCCCTCAATCACCAGGAAGTGCCCGTACACAGTCAGGGGCGCGCCAGGTTCTACGAATTGTAACCGCGCTTGCAAAGTGGCAGGTGGTGCCGTCTTTGGATACGCGACCATGTAATTGGCGTCAACAACCAGACCTTCCGTCTGCCGATAGTAAGCGATGACCACACTGCGGATATTATCCAGGATTTCCTTAGCCACTTCGACTTTGATGCCAGGGTCACTCTGCACACGGCTGACGGCGAGAGTCGCTGACTGGAGCTGCTCGGCGTAACGCGGCAGAAACGCCGTCTCGTAGTCCTGTTGCCGCTGCTTCTGTCCCTCTTCGGCTTTCAGCCGGGTCGTCTCCAGATGCGCAAGATAATCCGCGTATCCCCCTTGCACGTAGGTTTTCACCGGCCCAAACTCCGGCGGCAGAGAAATCTCGGGGTGACTGCGCCGGTAACGAACGTTATCGCAGTGAATGCTCAAAGCCATCAGGGCGATCACAATGGCCGCAACCACGAGAAAGCCCACCACGTAGAATACCAATAGTCGCGGCTTGTCGACGTGTTCGTCAAACTTACTCAAATCTGCAATGAGGATCGCAAAGAAACCAGTGATTCCGTACTTGAGGTTGCTAATCCGCGGAGTATAACGAAGCTCCACCGTCTTCTTCTTTGCGCCAACCCATCCATCAAGGCCGTAGCAGGCACCCACGGCCATGCCGATGAGTGATGTAGATATCTCGATTGGGGTGCCCGGGAAAATACTCATAACCTTACCTATTCCGGTCAATAAGCCTCACCAAACCAACCTAATTATCAAGTAAACCAAGGATACAAACTTATAGCAAGGAATTATTCACAGTCGTCCCGCCAGGCATTCACAAGCCTTCCGCGACGTCGGCTTTCTCTCCCACCCCGCCCGTGACGTGTGGACTGTAAAATAATCGGGCACAACTCCTTCGTGGCCAGGGGCATCGAATTCTACGGGCCAACTACGGACAGAGACTGGAAGCCGGCGAACGCGGCGCGGGCATCTCGAAGAGGTCAGTAATCCACACCTTTCCAATAGTTCGGTGCGGTGACGTACTCGTAGCGCTGGGGATCCTGCGCCACCAGGGCGTCGGCGTCGGCATTCCAATACGTGCCGTGAGTGTTGGCCGCGTTGTCCTGGACGACGCTGTAACCGAGTTGGTAGTCGCTGAATGACTTGCTGCGCTGGTCCATGTCGTCCCAGTGCTGGTAAACGCTGCTGTTTTGGATGTCGTTGCGCTCGTGTGCGGCGTCTGCCTGGGCTTTGGAAGCTGCGCCGATGGCGTGGATGCGGTCGATTTCCGGCTGGGCGAGCTTGGCGCCCTCCTGATTGACCACATTCTGATCGACCCGGAAGCTTTGGAGGACGGCGGCCAGCGCTGCCCGCTCCTGGCCGGCCACTGCCGACGGCGCGGTGGTGACATAAAGACTGCACCACCAGCATCCCTTGGCCCAGGGAGGATCGTCATAATAGATCGCGACCAGTTCCCTTGGCCCTTTGCCGTCCTTGAAGTCCACTTGACCGGTGATCTGGGCGCCGCGCCTCGGGGAGCGCGCCGGCACGGGGGTCGAACTGGCGATTTGGAAATCAGCCGGGGGCAGGCCGGCCCTGCGGCGTTCCATTTGAATCAAGTTTGTATAAGCTGCCGCCGGCTCGCCACCGTAGGGCAGGAAGAGCAATTTCCCATCTTGCGGATTGCCCTGGCCGTTTCTTAAAATTTGGGCGACGCGAGGGTTTCGGGGGTCCCAGACCTGGATCGCCATCCCGAGCGCGGCGGTCTCGCCGTTCGGTCCCGCCGCGTAGATAGTGCCACCCCCGCTCCTTTTCGGGTTGACCTGCCAGCCGTCGGGCAGGCTGACACTCGCCGAGTGATCGGGGAGCACAAACTGTTTGAGCGATCCAGCCGAGCTACGCGAGCCGGAGTTGGCACCGGCGGTGCTCGCCCCCGCAAAAGGATGCCACACCCCGAACAGCGTTTTCATCAGCGAATCGTGGCTGGAAGCAAAGCGCGACACGTCATCGAGGATGAGGGCCGCCTGCACATGATCCGTGGTCACCTTGGTAGCAAGGATCAACCCTTCCCACTGGCCGTTTCCCCCGTTGCGCTTGGTGACACTGAAGAAGGCGGCGACGGATTGAGAGTTGCGGACCTGGAAGAGCTTCCCGACCTGTGGTCGCTCGCCATACTCGCTGTGAATCGAACGCAGCAGGGAGGCCATGGCGCCGGCTTCCGTGGTTTGACCCTCGACCTCACCGTAAATGATTTTGCCGCCCTGCGGGGTGTTGATGGTTTGGAGCGCGCCCTGGGCCCGGCCGTCCCACATCTGAAAAAGGCCGAGAACCAGACCGATGGCTGCACCTGCGGGCAGGCGTTTTTTCTCGTGTAATTGTCTCACCGGTGCTCCCTGGGTGGATTGTTAATTCACGTCTTTTCGAAGCCGTCCGCAGATTGGCCCATCCGGATTAGGCCGTCAACCGCCAAATCAGGCGTTCCAACACGTGAAAATTAACGGACGCTTCCCATTTGGTGTATAAAGAAGGCGTACGGCTGTCTCTCAACAACCGCACGCACGCAATTCCTCCACCGCTGCTGCTCTGGCCGTTAATTCTTCTGGTAGAGATCGACCAGGACGTTCGTGTTCTTGTTGCTGGAATTTTTATACTTCAACTTGATCGTTCCCAGCTTCGTGTAACCCGCCGGGGTCGACGCTCCCGCGGGCAATTGCAGATACGCGCCCACCGGGGGAATGGCTGCGGTGCCGAGTTGGCCGTTGGCGTCCACCACCACCGCCGTGGCGTTGGATACGCTCGTTCCACTCACGCCCGCGATGAATGCGGCCGTATGGGTTTCGTTGCCGAGGCGGATGACATTCGCTTCGCCGTTCACGCCGCCGTTGCCGATATGAATATTGTTATTGCCCGTCGAAATGGCAGCGCCCGCTCCATAACCGAGTGCGATGTTGCCAGTACCATTGGTAAGTCCGCTGAGCGCGCCACCGCCGATGGCCGTGTTGTTGTCGCCGCTCGCCAGGTTCAACAACGTCCAATAACCCGCGCCCGTGTTGTTGGTGCCATTGGAGAAATACAAGCTGGCATACCCAACCGCCGTCTGGTTGAACGCGCCGAGGGGGGACAACAAGTCCATCGAGATATCGCCCACCGCCGTGTTCTGGTTCGTATACCCGCCGACCTGCCCAAGATTATTGGCTTTCGCCGACAAGAGGGCGCCAAGAAAAAACGCGCTGAAAAGCACACCGCGCAACCAAATCGACCGGTTCACACAACGAAACGAAATTGACTGACTCATGTAGATGATTCCTTTAACGGGGTGGTTCGATGGTCGTGGCTGTCCGCAACAAGGCAGGAGAGATCCCCCGGGAAAAATCCCCCGCCTCTTGCGAGCCTCTAAAAAGCAGTAATGATGCCGATGCGTTAACTGAGGGTAATCCCTGAAATGCAATTCGATTAAGCTACCGATCCGGCGAAAAACGCCACCTCATCATCCGCGTCGGGACATTTATGAACATGTCCCGGCCGTCTCTGTCCTCTGACCGCCGCATTCCAAACCAACCGCCCCTTTGTAATCGACCGTTCGCCACGCCCCGTGCGATAAGCGTTACATGGAATTCATGCGCGACCACTTTGGCCCGAGCAAAGAAGAGATCTGGAAACAATTTGCTGACGAGATCGGCGGCCGGTTCATTGGCAGCACCTGGCAGGGCGACAAGGTCGAAGCGAAGCACGGTGAATGGATCGTCACGCTCGACTGGTATACCGTGTACGGTGGGGGTCGGTTCGGTGGCGGCTCGGTCACTTTCACGCGTATGCGCGCGCCATACATCAACCCTGACGGCTTTCGTTTCCTGGTCTATCCGTCCAACATCATCGCCGAAGCGGCCAAATGCTTCGGCCTGCAGGACATTACGGTGGGGTATCCGGAATTCGACAAGGCCTTCATCATCAAGGGCAATGATGAACAGAAACTCAAACGTCTCTTCGCCAACCCAAGAATCCGCGAACTCATTCCTACCCAAATGGGAGTCAACTTCCGCGTATTGGATGATGAAACAAACCTGTGGAGTGCTCGCGGCTTCCCGCCGAATGTAGACGAACTGTTCTTCAAGACCGCCGACCTCATCAAGAATGTCGACGAACTCAAACGACTCTATGAACTCTTTTCGGAAACGCTGGACGAACTCTGCTGCATCGGCTCCGCATATAAGGACGCCCCAGACATAAAGTTGTAACGCGGACCTCTACTTCGGCGGCAACGGACGTCCCGCATGTTCCTTCTTAGGCTTGCCACCGCCCATGAGCGCCACCAGAATTGCGACAACCAATAGCACCGCCATCGCGATCTTGGCCAACACGAGGCTGACGAAGTAGAACAACATCAGCCCGATCATCAACACCGCCATCAACGCAATCGCCAGCCGTTTGATTGGATTCATAAGCACACCGTCCCGCATGCGGGTCCATATTGCAAGGGAGAGAAACAAAAAGGAGCTGAGAGGGAAACTAGCTTCGTGCGCACTCCCCGATTACTACTCCTCTCAGCTCCACCATTAACGTACGCCATATCCAGCGAAATGCGAGCCGAGTTGCTGGGAGCAACGAGACGCAGCCCAGACGAAGTCTGGGACCCCAACGGGGCGAGCCGAGCGGGCGCGAGCGAGCGCAACTGAACCGGGCCGGGTGTATTAATCCAATTCAATTGATGGTGTTTCCCGTGGAACCGGGCGAAGGTAGTCCGAATGTGGTACCTGGTTATTTTTCTTTCCGCGCTCATTCTCGACTTCATCCCCGTCTTCGCGCCACCACCGTGGGTGGTCATGGTGTACCTCTTCGTTCGCTTTCACCTCAATCCGTGGCTCATCGTACCCATCGGCGCCGCCGGCTCAACCCTCGGCAAATATCTCATGACGCTCTGCGTTCCAAAATTCTCGAAAATCTTCATCAAGCGAACCAAGCATGAAGAACTGCAATATGTCGGCAAACGATTGTCGCGGAAACTCTGGCACAGTTGGCTGTTCGTTTTCTTTTTCGCCATCTCGCCGCTGCCGGACGTGGTCCTCTTTACCGCTGCCTCGATCGCGAAAGTAAAACCGCTCCGCATCCTGCCGCCCTACTTCCTCGGCAAACTGGTCACGCTCACCGTCCTGCTCTTCGTCGGACGCTACGCCGTCACCAATTTCATCAACCACCCTGCCGGCGCGTTTCCCTGGAAAGGAATCCTCACCGTGCTCGTCGGCCTCGCCCTAATGGTGGCGCTCCTCTTTATTGACGGCCGCGCACTCCTCCAAAAAAACAAGTTCACCTTCAACTTCAAAATCTGGAAGTAGAGCAACGGATCACGCCGTCGCGTGCGCCGCCAGATTCAGCATCCACAGGGCCATCGCGCCGAAGATCAGAAACGCGATTGCACTGGGCCACAGCGGTATCATGTGAGCGCCGACGTATACGGCCGGCTTGATCACCAACCGCAACAACTGCGCGATCGACAACAATCCGAACAATACACCGGCCATTCGCAATCCTGTGATTTGAGGTTTCATATCATTTCCCTCCGCTTATAACTTCGGCCTCTGTGCGCGTAAATTCAACCGCAACCTTCCCGTAATCCCGGTAGAAAACTCCCTAGAACAGGTTCGGTCATTCGACCCATTGCGAACGCCCCCGCATCGAACGACGTTTCAGCAGAACAACGAGAAATCGTCGGCAGATTTTTGGCGGTGTCCTCAAACAAGCCACGCGTCAATCAGCCTGCCGAGGTTTCCGTTGTTCATAAACCAGGGAGAACGGAATGGAGGGAAGTACAATGAAGACAAGACATGCAGTAGCGATCATCGCCGCGCTGACATTCGTCGGCGCGATCGCAGCCGTCGCGGCGGATGCCGATCGGCTGGACAATGACGTCCACGACACCATCGCGATGTACCGGGCCCACAACCAGAGTACGCAGAGCCTATTCGATACCGCGGAAGGATACGCCGTGTTTCCGTCCGTTGGCCAGGGCGCCATCGGCATCGGTGGCGCGGAAGGTCGCGGCCAGGTGTTCGAACGCGGGGCCCTCATCGGCACTGTGAAACTGACGCAAGCCTCGCTCGGCGCGCAATTGGGCGCGCAGTCGTATTCGGAAGTCATCTTCTTCGAATCGCCGAAGGCGCTCGATGACTTCAAGGACGGCAAGACCGCCATGAGCGCCGGTCTCAGCGCCACCGCTGCATCCGAAGGTGGAGGCGGCGAGGCGAAATATGAGCACGGCGTGCTCGTGCACACCATGGCGCGTTCGGGCCTGATGTTCGAGGCGAGCATTGGAGGACAGCACTTCAAGTTCACGCCTCTAAGCGACAGCGGCTCAATACCGGCGCCAGCGGCAACTACCGCGCCGCCAGCCGAGTCATCGCCACCGTCGCAATCCGCAACGCCGTCGTCCACCACACCGCCAGCGCCACAATCGCAATAGCGCGTGGTATCTGGTTAGTTGGTCAAAGCCGAGGGTCGGGCTCTCAAAGTCCGGCCCTCGTTGTTAAAAACCGGTCGCCTTATTTTTTCGCCATATACCGCGACCGCATTAATTCGATGTACTGTTCTTCCGATGTCTCACGCCGGGCTTTCACCAACGGCTGAATATCTTCTGTGGCGACATAACGCAATCGATTCGTCCCGTCCGTCGCCGCATCAAAAATCACCTTCGCTACGTCTTCCTCGGTAGCCAATCGCTGTCCTCGCAGGCTGGCAAATATCGCGTTGGCGCCAGCCACAAAGTCGTCGTAGTCCGCAGGAGAATTATTCTGCGCCGCCTCCGCACCGCTGCGTTTCCCGAAATTCGTGCTGAGGACTCCGCCCGGCTCAACAATCTTCACCACGATGTTCTGCGACGCGAGTTCGTACGACAGCGCCTCCGAGAAACCTTCCAGTGCAAATTTGCTGGCGCAATACAGCGACAACATCGGCAACGTAAATACGCCCGCGCCCGAGCTGACATTGATAATCAGCCCACCCTTGTTCTTCCGAAAATGCGGCAGGATCGCCCGCGTGACGTCCATCACGCCAAAAACATTGATATCGAATTGCTCCTGACACTTCTGCCGCGAAATCGACTCGAACACTCCGAACAATCCGAACCCCGCGTTGTTGACCACCGCGTCAATCTTCCCAAACCGTGCAATGCCTCCTGCGATCGCCGCTTCAATGCTCGCGCGGTCCACCACATCCAGCCGAGTCACCAACACGTCCTCCAACGCGGCCAGTTCGCTCTCTTTCTCCGGTGCCCGCATTGTCGCCACCACATTCCAACCGCGCCCCGCAAAGTATTTCGCCGCCGTCTTCCCCAACCCCGACGACGTCCCCGTAATCAAAACTGTTCTCTTCATAGGCTCCTATCTCACATTGATTCACCGCTTCGTCAACACCCTGGGGTGAACGCCCCATGGTGTCGTTGGACAGTGAGGACTACCGTGGTGGTATTCCAAAAAATCAGAATCCAAACCAAATGGAGCACGTTATGAAACAAGTACAACAATTCTGCCTCTCACTGGCCGTCATGGTCGGCGTCGGCGGATTCGCGATGCTTACACCCCGCGCTTCGGCAGCCGATATCGTTGTCCACATCGGCGCGGACGTCGCCGTTCCCAATGCGCCTGTATATCACTACATGTATTATCCCGACGAGGAAGTCTACTTCGTACCGGAAACGCGTGTCTACTGGTGGTCAGACCACGGGGAATGGCGCTCAGGACCCGCTGTGCCGGCAGGCATGAAGTTGGGAGCCAGCATTAATCTCGGCGTCGACGGCCGCGATCCCTGGCGGCATCATGAAGTAATCGTCAAGCAGTACCCGCATCATGGTCACGACCAACAGGACCGTGATCACGACCACAAATAGAATCACATCTCCGCCGCCTGACCACGGGCTCGTACTGGCTGGCCCGTGGCGCGCGGCTTCGTTCGCCAGCCGATCCTCTTCCTTAGTTCAACCCCTCG
>Ga0206938_1129_pt2 | contig 19698 bp, 18 predicted proteins | sample Alteio_BWOrgHeat_12_FD_152918 | JGI IMG/M metagenome (GOLD analysis project Ga0206938, IMG submission 152918) | Enriched cells from forest soil in Barre Woods Harvard Forest LTER site, Petersham, Massachusetts, United States -... | ecosystem: Environmental > Terrestrial > Soil > Temperate forest >... | reverse complement strand
CGCCGTATCCAGCGGGGGCAAATCTCTCCCCGCTAGGAGGGGAATCTGCAAGAGATCAAGGAAATGACTATCGCCTGCTTTGAGTTCCACGTTGGTCTTCAAAGGTATTTTTCGTGCCCGGTATTCCATGATGGTGGTCCACCATCCGTAGGACGAGGGCACGCTGTGCGCCATGGTCATCAGCTGCACACCCGGAACTTTTCTTAGTGCGCTCAGCACATATTTTTTATGGCTGAGCGAAGTATCGGAAGAAGGAATTTCAATACTGATAATAGCCTGTTTGGAGAATCCAAGGTCAGCATTCAGCATGAACCGGATCTGCTTGCTGACCATCATTGCGCCGATAACAAAAAACTGTGCTATCAGGAACTGCGAAACCGTGAGCGATTGACGCAGCCAGACCCTGCGTGTGGTGTTGGTGCCCGCATGGGCACGATTCTTCAATACCTCCAGGGTATTGGAAGAAGAGAGCACCCAAGCTGGATAGAAGCCGGCGAGCAGTGTGACCGAAACCAATAGTAATCCGAGGAAGGCCATTATAAAGGGATTGGTCAGAGAGAAATGAACGCCTTCGGGAATAAAAGAAGAAAATACTTGCAGGATAACGGGTGTGAGAGCGACCGATAGCGCGGTGGCTACAAATGTAACGAGGAACGTCTCTCCCAAAAACTGGAACATTAGCTGGGACATGGAACTTCCCATGGTTTTACGTACACCGATCTCTTTGGCCCGTTGCGCGGCGTTGGCCGTGGTCAGGTTGATGAAATTGATGCAGGCGATCAGGATGAGGAATCCTGCGACTAGCATGAGGCCCCTTAGTGAGGATTTGCTGGCCATAGGCGAATCGAAATTTCCGTAATCAGGATTGAAATGAATATCTTTTAAGGGCTGTAGAGAATAAGTCCAAGAATAATTGTTTTTCTTCGCATCCTCGCCCTGGTATTTAATGAAAATAGACTTCAGTTTTTTCTCCACGGAAGCTGGAGTAGTAGCGCTGCCCAACTGCATCCAGAGTTGCTGATCACTGGTGGTGGACCCCCACTGATCCCAATACATCGAATTCCTCAGAGAAGTGCTCTGCAACACGGTCGCCAGGGAAATAAACTCTTTGAAATTGAAATCCGTTTTGCCTTGTTCATCCAGGTCCGCGACGATGCCGGAAACCTGTGCAGCCACCGAATCATCGTAGATGATCTTTTTACCCAGCATGTCGGCAAAGGACAGTTTCGGGAAATAGAGTTTTGCACGGCTGGCACTTAAAACAACCCGTCCTTGCTGGCTGACGGCTGATAGTTTGTTACCTGCTATCCAGTGATAGGGGAGGAACTCAAAATAACGGGTATCGGCAAAAATGATATGTGCGGGCTGTTTAAAGACCTCTGACTTTACGGAACCCGTAATCGGCACTTCTAGTTTTTGGGGATTGTAGTAGCGGAAGCTCACAAGATTGTCTATGCCACTGAGGTCTTTGCTTACGGCCTCCGCCAGCGGAGCCGGCACGCCGCGCGTATGACCCGGTTCACCCTGGAAGGCAAAGTCGCTAACCACGCGAAACATCCGGTCGGGATGGGCTTCAAAGCGGTCGAAGCTATAAGAATACTGGACGATCAAAAAGATTACCAACGATGCGCTGATACCGATGGATAGGCCAAGTACATTGATCGCGGAAAAGATCTTATTGCGGGCGAAGTTCCGTAGCGCGATGACCAGGTAGTTTTTAAACATGGGAGGTGCATTAGCTGATCCAAGGATCCCAAGGGCCATGCCATTCCAAAAAATGTTGTGACTCAACTATTTGCAAATCCTTTGGACCATTGTACTGTTCGGGATTGGCGGGCGGGTGTGCGAAAGTGATACAGGAGCATTTTGTAGGCTATAGGAAACCATCAGGGGATAAGTTCCAGTATCTTCGGTGAATCTATCAAATGCCATTACCATTTTACTGTATTTTCAAACTGGAATACAAACATTTTTTGATAACCAGGTTCTAATATTTGTAAGTAATTATGAAACAACTCTCCTCCATTGGCCGGATATTCTATGCTATCAGCATGATTGCCGTAGGGGTGCATCAAATCATTATAAAAGACTTTCGCCCCGAGATTTTACCTCCGTTTCCGGCCTGGGCGCATACACATACTGTATTCCCTGTTCTTACTGGAATCATTCTGATAGTTTCAGGCATTCTTATAGCTGGGTTCAATGCTGAAAAAATATGCGTTTTTCTGGGATTACTTTTTCTTGCGTTGATTGTTACCTGCCAGCTTCCCTACATTCTTTTTATCAATCCAGTCAGGCCGACACATTTTGAAGTTTGGTTTGGAGCGGGTGAGGAATTGGCCTATAGTGGCGGTGCATTTGTAATGGCAGGGTTATTTGCGGGGAAATCTAGTGTAATGGGCAGAATATTTTTCTCGCTGCTCATTATTATGTTTGGCTGCAGTCATTTTGTTTTTCCGGATTTTGTGTCGACAATGGTACCCAAATGGATTGGCGCACCCATGTTCTGGACCTATTTTGTGGGAGCAGCTTTGATTGCTTCGGGTATAGCGATTATTTTCAAAATATGGATAAAGTGGGCTGCTTTTTTGCTGGCCGCCATGCTTTTGCTTTTTTTTCTCTTTTTCCATTTGCCGGATGCTATCAACAATCCTTCAGATGGGCATGGAAATGAGATAGTGCGTGCGATTATCGCGCTGCAATTCTGCGGTATTGCATTGGTGATCGCTGTAACCAACAGCAATGTAGAGCAATCAGCACGGCATCGCACTTAAAACTTGCAAACCCGCCTTTTTCACCTACCAAGCTGGAAACTTATTTAAGCTGCCGACCCCTATAATCTTATATACGTTGCTATTTGAATGACATTATTGTTGGTTCTCGCAGTTCCTTTATTTAAGACAAATTGATTCATATATCCGATTTCTGTATCGTTTTTTTGGGAAAACCGGTATCCTATCGAAAGATAAGCCCGGTTCTGGTCAAAATATTTTCCGTTGACGACAGATAGATCGCCGATATTGACAAAAACTTCGTCCTGCAATGAAAAGAACCCCCCTTTTTTAAATCCACCGGGCGATTTTGCAAAAGGCGCAATCATTCGGGCGAAATAACGGATCCTTTGTACGAATGAAAATCCACTGGTAACCAGTTCTCCATCTTCTGCTACCGATTGCCCAATGAACCGTTGTTCCAGTCTGAACCGGTTTTGAATGGTGATACTGTGCTCATGAAAGCTGAATGCTTCATTTAAAACATATTGCTCCCATATGCGATCTTCCGGACCGTACCCAGAAACGCTGTCTACAGTACGCCGGCTACTTATATATGCATAACCTACGGTAATAATTTGATTGCTTTTCAAGTTGTAATTCAGACCCACACGCAAAAGAACACTTTGTATCTGCTCGATATTATCCGTGGAGCGCAGTTGTGATTCAACATGCAGGCTAAACTTATTTTTCAATTCAATCCTTCCAAATGCTGCCAGCCAGCCAACAAACTGATTTGTAGTCTGTGCTCTGAGTATGGAAGGGAAATATAGAAAAATGGCGATCAATAAAACAGTCATCATCCATTTCATGGGAAAAAGATATAAAATTCAACTGAATTTATGATTTAAGCTCTTCACAAGCTAAACCGCGATTGTGGTCGTGATTTTTATGTTCGAGCCGTCAGAGGAAATTTGAATTGTTTATTGAGACAAAGGTTTTCCGGAATGATTAAATTTCATATTGGCGTTTAAAGGGTGTCTTTGGAAATAAGCACTGGACATCAATTGTTTTTAAAATTATTTTCTTTCAATCTATATTTTTGGTCCATCTGGTTATCGAAATAATCGAATTTCTTGTCGAGCGTTTTTTGAATTTTAAAAGTGTCATTCATCCGCCTCTAATTTAATTCCCCGCACGGTCGCACGAGAATGTATCCCCCATTATTGATGATGGGTGATGACTGCGCAATTTCAGCCGCTTGATTAACAGATTCCGCCTTTATTACAATAAATCCGCCTTCTGTATTATCCGGGAAATGATAGGAGTTAGTCCCATTTGAATCAATCCGTTTTCCCTCTGACTCCAGCGGATAGCCGACTTCTAAATGCTTAGCTTTTATAAGCTCGGACATCCATTTGCCCCATGCGGCTTTGTGGTTTTCCTGTGCCTCTTTTTCAGCTTTTTCCAGATGGTTATACCGGAGGGCCATATTACCTCCAAAAAATGTGAGCATGTATTTTTTCATAAAATTTTACATATTTGCCTTGTAAAAATAGTAAGAAACCTGAATTACCTTGTGTTCGATTACAGAGTTTGGAGTGATGTGGATACCAAAATAAGGTTTGGAATTATGAATAGGAATAAATGCACATACGGCATGAAAGAAGTCTTCGTTTTCTTTGATCGTAGAAAACTTTGAGATGATGGATGAGAATGATCAAACCAAAAGGAAAGCTTTCCTTGGTCTAGTCTGGCTAATGATCCTCTTGGGAATATTGCTTTTTATTCCTGCTGGGACCTTGAAATTTTGGCAAGCTTGGGTCTATTTGATCATTTTTGGCGGATCGTCATTTTTGATCACCTTATTTTTGATAAAGGAGGATATGGAGTTATTAAAGCGAAGGCTTAGGGCGGGTGCGGCGGCTGAACAGGAGAAAAGCCAAAAGATCATTCAGATTTTGGCTTTTTTTAGCTTTATTGGCATAATAATCCTACCTGGTTTTGATCACCGTTTTGGCTGGTCCCGGATCCCGATTTATTTGGTGGTAGTTGGGGAAATATTGGAGTTGTTTGGATTCATAATTGTATTTCGCGTTTTTAGAGAGAACAGTTTTACTTCGGCCACCATTGAAGTGGCGGCAAATCAAAAAGTGGTTTCAACAGGTCCATACTCTATTGTTCGTCATCCCATGTATTCGGGTGTTTTGCTTTTATTACTTTTTACTCCGGTTGCCCTGGGTTCTTTTTGGGATTTGTTGATTGCAGTTTTTATATTTATGATAGTTATATGGAGACTTCTTGATGAAGAAAAATTTCTAGCTAAAAATCTGCCAGGGTATACAGATTATTGTCAGAAAACCCGATTCCGGCTAATTCCGAAGATCTGGTAATTACGATTACCTTAAACTGATTATAAATAATGCATAAAGTGGGCAGCCTTGAATTACACCCGCTAAAATATTTGTGATGGAGGAGGTTTTTGAGAAACAATATGCGCTGCTGAAGGATTCAAGAAAGATTGTCTTGGATTTTATTGAAACTCAAGTCGGAAGGGACCTGAACACGCCGGTGCCCGCTTACTGCAACAATACAATCAATAATTTACTGGAACACACTGCTCAATGTTATTTTCATTGGTTGGCATATTTTGCATTGGATCAGCCTCAAGGATCCTTAACAGAACTGGATTTCACGACCCTGGAAATGATTCGCAGGCAATATGGCCGGGTAGATGAAGTGATGGCCACCTTTCTGGGAAATTTTGCTGGAAAAATGGAGAATCCCATTGATGGAATGCATTCAAGGAATGGCCGTGTAATTGCAACACCCCTTCAGGTATTTACCCATGTCCTAACACATGAATTCCATCATAAAGGGCAAATCATGTCCATGTGCCGTTTACTGGGGCACATACCTCCGGAAACGGACCTAAGCCTCTTTTTTTAGCCTGCGCTTCTGGACAAAATGTGCTCCTTATGGAGCAGTTATTCGGTCCTCAGGCTCTCCACCGGATTTGCAATGGCCGCTTTAATGGCCTGGAAACTGATAGTAATGATAGTTATAATAATGGCAGATAAGCCTGCTACAATAAATACAATCGGACCAATGGCAATTCTGTAATCATATTTCTCGAGCCAGCCGGTTAAAAAATATAAGGCAACAGGAGAAGCGATCAAGCAACTTATAAGTACCAGGAGAATAAAATCTTTGGAAAGCATCATCCAGACCTGCGGTATGGACGCGCCTAACACTTTACGGATACCTATTTCCTTGGTTCTTTGTTCAGCAATATAAGCAGCTAAACCAAACAAGCCCAGGCATGATATAAAGAGGGCAAGGGCTGCAAATAAACCTGCCAATTTCCCTACGAGGGTTTCCAGTTTAAATTTGACTGCATAACCTTCATCGGCAAATGTATAAGTGAAAGGATAAGCCGGATTATATTTATTAAATATGGAGGTAAGCTCGGTAATAGCATTCTGTGTTTTTATTTCTGCAGACAATCTATAAATCATTACGTTCTGGGGAATTGCTTCGTACATGAAAATGGTGGGATCAGCAGGTGCAAATGGAGATGCCATCAATGCGTCTTTCACAACCCCGATTATTTTAAAACGGGTGTCCATATTGGTGATTATCTGGTTAATTGGGTTATTTAAACGCAATAACTTGACCGCAGCTTCATTAAAAATCACATTTAATGTATCTGAAATACCTGAGAAATTCCTGCCCTCCTTCATGGTCATGCCAAGAGTTTTGAAGTAATCATCTGTTACGTGTATGTAGCCCATATTGACAGACTCACCTGGTTTTTTGCCAGTCCAGTCATCCACATCTCTATGGTTACCACTAGTAGTGACATTGTTTGAAGAACTCGTTATCAAACTGGCAATGCCTTCTTTTCTTATTTCGTTACAGATGGCGGCATGATTCCGGTTTAGATCTTCATTCATATCCGTCATGACAAGTCTGTTCTTATCGTATCCCGAAGGCCTATCCTTTGCATATTGAATCTGCTGGTAAATTATCAATGTACTTATGATTAGAGCGATCGAACAACTGAATTGAAGCACTACCAGTATTTTCCTGGGAAAGGTTGCCCCTTTACCTACATGGACATTACTTTTCAAAACTTTAATGGGATTGAAGGAAGATAGATAAAATGCCGGTTTGCTGCCGGCAGCCAGCGCAGTTGCCAGCGTGCAACTCAAAGTGATTATCCAAAAAAAGGCACTCGTAAATGGAATTTGTATCGTGTTGTTCGTAAGAGTATTAAAAGATGGCAACGCCAATTGAACGAAAAGTATAGAAAAAGTAAAAGCTATAAATGTTAATAGAACTGATTCAATCATAAACTGAATTACCAGTTCCTTTTTACCAGAACCGATGGCTTTTCTAATGCCCACTTCTTTAGCTCTTTTGTCGGATCTTGCTGTAGTAAGATTTATGAAGTTGATGCAAGCAATCGCCAGTACCAATATACCTATCATGCTGAAAATGCGGACATATTCGATGAATCCTGCCACCGGTTTACCATTGTCGAAGTTGTCATACAAATGCCAGTTTTTAATCGGGTCAAGAATTACATTTGTTGTCATGGACATACTATTGTCCGTCTCCGATTTTTCCAGATCTCTTATCTTGGGAGCAATTTGCGCATAAGAAATTCCTTGTTTTAATTGTACATAAACAGCAAAATTTGTCCAGCCAAATCCCTTAGACCTTGCCAGTTTTACCCAGCTGTCAGTGGACTCCAAGTAACTGAATGGTACTAGGAAATTGAAATGTAAAGTCGAATTGCCAGGTAGATCTTTCAAAATGCCGGTGACTTTTAAATCATTTTTATTGTCATAACGTACGGTTTTATTGAGTGGGTCTTCATTTCCGAACAATGCTTTTGCGGTACTTTCTGTAAGCACGATACTATAGGGATCCTGCAATACTGATTTTGCATCGCCTTTAAGTAATTCAAATTGAAACATGGTCAGGAAATCACTTCCTACCTGATTTCCATTTAGATATAGTTTCTTGTTGTCAACTTTTAATCCATGAGAACTACCTCCGTCTGTTTCTGCAACCGATTTTATTTCGGGAATCTTATTGCGCAGGGCATCGGCTAATTTTAAAGAAGTGCCGCCATAACTCAGTGTATCGCCATTGCCGTAAAAATTTCTGCGGACCTGGTATAACTGCCTATAATCAGGAAGAAATTTATCGAATGCATATTGGTTATATACCCAAAGCCCGATGATCAACGCAACCGCCATCCCGATTGCCAGACCTAAAATATTAAGTACACTATAACCTTTGCTTCGCAGAATGTTGCGCCAAGCGGTTTTAAAATAGTTTTTAAACATAATTTCAGGTTAACCAAGTCAATAAATCTATTTGAAATGTAGGGCGGCATACCCTTGGTATAAGACTTCCAATAGAATACCAATAGATATTAATTTGATAATCAAATTATTGCCTGATAACGAGCGGTAAAAACTGTTCGATTTTAGTACAAGGGTGTACAGTAATAGTGTCGTCCTAAAATAACTATACAACTGATATCATTTCTAGGTGACAAGTTGTAGTCAATAGGATAGAATGTTCATCGTCTCCGCGTGGCCGTCGATCAGTGATTATACTAGATTAAAACGGGTTTTAACGACCTCAATTGGTAACGAAAACCTCGCAAAATTGCCCTTGGTTTTCAAACGGATTCGAATAAAGTTTTTTATATAAATCGCCTCGAATTTTACCCATATAACATGTTCTTTATTAACTAGTTATTAAATATAATCTTTTCTGGCATTATAGTTGTTTTTAGATAGAGAACACATAAAATCATATCCTATGACCAATTCCGAATCGATGAAAAAATCATCCTCACTCCCGGTTAACGAAACAGTTATCATCTATCTAATTGCTGCCGTACTTTTAACAGGCGTTATGGTGCTCGCCTTTGTTGGTTGGCAGGGACAGTAGATGGGTCCCAACCCTTGCTCGTAGTTGTGCCAGCGCTTCTTTTTCGCATTGAATTTCTGGCAGATGTGGTATTTCTGCCCGTATCAGGGTACCTCTGCTCACCGACTGGCGGCAATTAATAATTTAGCGATATCCTAAACAGGCTATAACAGTATTGTTTTTTTTCCAATGAAGTGAAAAATTATTCACTAGGAAAAAAATAACGCTTTCCAGTGTATGGATGGCGTTTCCCTTATGAAAATCCTGAAGGCTTCGCCTGCGGATCAAGATAAACTCAGTCACTGCCTTTCTGTTCCCAAAAAAGACTTCTTCCTGGTAGCAAAGATGTAAATGGCCAGACGATCCCTGGGCTAAATGAAGGGGAATCCGCTACCAGTCATAAAATTGAAGTAATTTGTACGACTTTATCTGGTGGCAATCATTCAAATTGATGAAAGGATTTTTTTTGGATGTCTTTTCAGCATGTATTGATGCTAAAGCCATGAGGGCCGGAGTGACCTCCAGCGCGATAAATACCTTTGATAAAAAAAATCAAAACAAGCAATGAAGATTATCCGGATCATTTGTCTGGTTTATTTAGTCACGCTGGTAACGGGATTTACTAAGACGGGATGGAATAAATGGATTCCGCTCTTTAATGGTAAAGATCTTTCAGGATGGGATACTTATATTGGTCCTGATTTGAACGACAGCGGAAAATTTATTTCAGGAGACCCGATTGGATTGAATAAGGATCCCAGAAAAGTATTCACAGTTGTTAATCTAGACGGAGAGAATTTAATCCGGATCTCCGGGGAGAACTGGGGAGCGATTTCGACCGTTCAAGAATATGAAAATTATCATTTACAGCTTCAGTTCAAGTGGGGTGTATTAAAATGGGGTCAGAAAAAAAACAAGAACCGTGATAGTGGACTATTGTACCATTCAGTGGGAAAATATGGGGCAGATTATGGCGCCTGGATGAGATCGCAGGAATTTCAAATTGAAGAAACCAATACTGGCGACTACTGGGGTGTAGCAGGCGGTATGGCTGATATACCGGTTGTTAAGAAATCGGAAAAAGAATACGACTATGACCCGCGCGGTATATATATAACGTTTAAGGAGGGTGGAGAACAGGGTAGAAGGTGTTTTAAAAGTGCCAATGCGGAAAATCCAACCGGTGACTGGAATACCATTGATTTATATTGTTGGGTTGATACCAGTGTTTTTGTAGTAAATGGTAAAGTTGTAATGACACTTTACCATCAAAAGCAATTGGAAAACGGTCAGGTGTTGCCTCTCACAAAAGGCAAGATTCAGATTCAGTCTGAAGGAGCAGAAGTATTCTATAAGGGAATTAAGATACAAACGATTAATTCGTTACCAGAGGAGTTCGCCAATCCATAGTTCAAAAAAAAGTATACGGAAAGAATTCGTTGTGGGAATCTCAAAAACATCCTTATATATGTTGGTCCTGCGGCTCTTTCCACTTTAATGCGGTCGCCATACCATTTTGAAAAACCGGTATTCAAAATGGTAGGTTTGGTTATTCGGACTGCCATCTTCCACTTAATGAAATTGATTGCAATAATTTGTAAATGAAACTATTATGCAATGCAGCAAAACCGCTGTTGCTTGCGGCATTTGTTTTGGTGTGGTGATTATAATGTAAAGAGCCGATCTCTTTTACATGGATTTTTGGGTTTTTATGAAATCAAATGGCCTTGTATACATCAATAAATCACTAAAATAGACAGGATTCATTTGGTTCTGTTAGAAACTATTTTACTTAAATAAAAAATGATAATTAAAATGAAAAAATTAACTAGACTGATCAGATCTATGCTGGTTTCTCTGTTGGCATTATTAATTTTCCAGTTTTCAGCATTTGCAGACTATGACTCTTCAAACCAGGTAAAATCGCTGAGCGGATTCCAGGTATTTGGCGGCTTTGCGATTTTGGTGTTGGTTATCCTGTTGCCGCTTTTGAAAAAGGAAAGCAAGAAGGAGATATTATAAAGTCGTCTTCAGGGAAATTTGAGTCGAAAAGTGTCGTTGCTGTTGATTCCGTCTTAAAATCGTATAGCTATCGAATCTAGATTTTTCGGCGGTTAACTAAATGAATACTCTCATTTTTGTAAAACATTCAGCAAGGTATTCACAGTTATTTCATATACTCCGTGGTCGTCGGTGGAAACAATCAGCTGATCCTTGCTATTCTTGCAAAATTGCCTTAGTCGCATATGCGTATCGATTTTTTCCACGGAAATGACTCGATGATTTTGTTTTGTGAACAATACTATGTACAGGGACTCGCCCCTCAAAGAACTTACTATAAAGGACTCGAGCGGATAATATCTTTTCTTTATTATTTCAGGACAATCAATAATATCAGAAATTGCTGCAGATGGTAAAAAAGAAAAAAGCGGGAGGGTATACTTAGTGGAATCTCCAACTGGTAAATACACATTTTCAAATTCATAGGTAAGGCCTAAGGAAACGATTGGCCAGCCATAGTTTTTATTTCGTTCAATCAGATTTATCTCATCCCCTCCCCTTGGTCCATGTTCAACTGCAAATATTTCGTTGTTCAAGTTCAACAAACCCTGAATATTCCGGTGACCTATTGAAAAAACCTCAAATGAGGATTTGGAAATCCGCCCTTCAATAAGCTGCTCTTTGGTGAACAACAATATTTTTCCATAGGGAGAATTAATGTTTTGAATTAGATCCCGGGTCATTTTTCCATAGGTAGAAGGAGCACCCAGGGCAAAAAGGAGGCTATCATTATATTCCGTATACCCTCCGCCTACTTCATTAAAGTCCAGTTGCTTATAGTCGGGAATACAAGGTGCCCGAAAAACTTCTTTTTTTAAGGTCAAATTGACTATAGATGCAAAAAAACAATTGCCGTTTTTTTCTTTTAGGGTCAAAAAACAAAATAGATTGTTTTTAAACTCAAATACTTTCCTTGCTCCTCCGTAAACTCCTCCGTTTTCATCCACTGCAGGCTCTATATTGGGAAGAACCGTATCCAAATCATATGTTTTCCAAATTTTGAAAATGTCAGCCTGTTCAAATACGAGCAACTTGTTGTCCTGCATTATCAAACCGCCAGTTTTTCGGGTAGTTTTATTATATATTTTGGAGTCAAAAGTGAATTGAAAGTCATTTGAAAGAAATTTCTTTACGGTAGCTTTTTGATTGGCTAGGGTATCCATCATTGCAAAGCGAGTCATAATATCATGTTCGTCTTTTATGTTATACAAATACATTCTAAGCGGGTTATCCGTTCTTAAAAACACGAACATCAGCAAAGCGCCAATAAGAAACGTTAAAATGGGTATTCGATATTTTCTGGATATCAGCGACTTGATCATCATAATTCGGTTTATGTACTTGCGATAAGGAACATGTTTAGATAGCGGTCTTTGTAGAATAGTGGACGTCCAATGGTCTGTAATCTTTTATACAAAACAGTTTGAGGGACAATTGTTTTGTTTCCTTCCATTTTAAAAGACAATACTTCCAATCTCGATCAATGATCTCGGCGTTTATTGTGAGGAAATTTCGATGGTTGGATTCCTGCCAGGATGAGAAATGGAGGGGTCAATTCCATTGTCAAATGAGGCTATTAAATTAGCAACAATTTCCTACATGAAGAAGGATATTGAAAAATTTCATCATGGCTGGAATATAAATAGGTCTTAATTTGATAGTGGATTGCGGAATTGGAAAGGATATGGTTTTAAAAGCCTATGCTTTCCAAATGATTCGATCTTCATTCCTGACAAGGTTTTTAATATGTTTTGGACAGGGGTTTTAAATAAATAGAGGCAGGCACTTAAAAAAATTGACTTCCTGTTCAGGTACTTTATTATATAAATCTAATTGAATATCAATTGATTAAATGAGGATAGACAAGATAGTTATGGTTTCGGTTTATCAAGGGGCAATGGATGCAAAGTGACAGCTTAATGAAAAAAAAGTCTACATTTTGATTAAATCTAAAGAAATGAAATTATTCTATACGCTGCTGGTCTCCTTATCTTTTTTTGCCGCGAATGCACAAAACACCTTTGCTGACAGTTTGAAATATCAAATGGTACAAGAGTGGGAGCGAGCCAAATCATATACTCAAGAATATCTAAATGCGATGCCTGCCGATAAATATGACTTTCGTCCGACGGATTCCGTGCGCAGTTTTGCCCAACAGATGTTGCATTTAGCTGGAGCCAACGCCTTAATGGCCTCAGTAGCTATGGGCGTTCCCAATCCCTTCCCTACGCAGAACTTTGAGAAATCGCCCAGTCTTCAAAACAAAGATTCTGTGGTATATTATGTAAATACCAGTTATGATGTTATGATTGCTGCAATAAAGAATATGGACGTCAGTAAGCTGAACGAAGAGGTAACCCGGAATTTACCAGGGGGCAAACGTGTGACAACGCGATTTGGTTGGTTGCTCAAAGCATTTGAACATCAGACACATCACCGTGGCCAGTGCACGGTATACTTTCGCCTTTTAGGTCTCAGACCGCCGGCTGAAAAGTTATTTTAACTGATGGCTCTGTTTCCAATAAAATAGGATGCAACAGTCTTGAGATGGACGCTTTTTAGGCCTTGAGAGAAGACTATTCCAAAGGAACTTTTTGCCGTCTTTTTCTGTCATTTTTGGTGCCATCAATCTTGTCTGTCACTACAGGGAATCAAAAAAACAGGGAATGTTTTCATTTCGTTCCCGGGGAAACCCGTAATAACCTGTTCTTCAATTATATATATGTTGGTTTTGCCAAAATAATTGAGGACATCCATGCGTTTTACAAGCGAAGAAATCTATCCTATAAAAAATCCACATGAAAAACACCATTCTTCTTTCATTCATAGTAATTCTGGGTTACGCTTGTAGTTCCACTAGTGAAATGTCATTAAGTGTAAAGAAACCCGCTCCGGTAACCCTACCGGCCAATATAAAAACAGTTGCCGTAGTAAACAGAACGGAAGCATCTAGTGCAACGAAAACCCTCGATGCGATACATAAAGCACTTTCTCTTCAAACGAATGATTTACAGGAAGCCGGTGCTCAGGCGAGTTTACAGGGTCTTTCTGATGAACTACTAAAAAATGACCGTTTTACCGAGGTAAAACAGATGAATAATTTGAAACTATATTCATATGGATCGGGCATTTTCCCGACCGCTTTATCCTGGGATTCAGTAGAAAAAATTTGTAGTGAAACCAATACGAATGCCTTGTTTTCCCTGGAGTTATTTGACGCAGCAAGCAAAGTGGGCTATGGTGCCAATCCCGTAAATATTAGTACCGGGTCCCTTTCCATTCCGGCTATTGAGACTAATCTGACTATGTCGACCAATCTGAGAACCGGATGGAGAATTTATGATCCCTCAACCAGGACCATACTGGATGAATATATTTTGGGCAGCAACATTGTAATGGGGGGATCAGGTATAAATCCTGCTGTGGCTGCATCAGGACTCATTGGAAGAAAAGAGGCGGTTAAAGATGCCGGCAACAAAGCGGGTGCGGCCTATGCTTCCCGGATTCTTCCTTATTGGATCAGGGTATCCAGGGAATATTTCGTGCGGGGAGATGACAATTTTAAAACCGCACAGAGAAAAGCCCAATCGGGAAACTGGGATGGTGCCGCAGAACTATGGAAAGCTGAAACAACAAGCAATAACACGACGCTGGCAGGACGGGCATGTTATAATATGGCCATTATTTCTGAAATCAATGGTGATCTGGACGGAGCTATTCAATGGGCACAAAAGTCTTATGAAGACTACCGGATAAGACTTGCACTTCAATATGTAAAAATTCTGCAATACCGTAAAACACAGGAAGAAGTATTGAAAACCCAGTCCATTACCTATACCAAATAGCTCTCGATTTATTCAATCGACTTGGGCATTCTTAATCAGGATTCAAATTATCAATTGAATTTATCTTGCAAGAGGCTATTTTTTGGAAGGCTGTTCCTGCTCAGTTCTCCATTTCCAACAGAGATTTCGAATCCAATACAAGATTATTTTTTGAACCGGAAATGACCCATCTATTGAGGGATGATGCAATGATGGTTTGCGGAATTTCCAGGAGTTTTCACTTGTCGGGCTAATCACTAAAAACCCAACTGAAGCTGGATCGAGTATGCATTGTTCTTTTTACTCGGGTCTTCTGTTCGCAAAGAATATTCCATCTGTATTTTGGTCCAGACATTAAAAAAATAATTTAGTCCGAAAACGTAGTAAGTGGAAGTTTCAAGATCCTTGGATTTAGCCACATTGGGGTCATAGGTATCGTACCTAAAAACACCCTGAAAGTGCTTGGGCCACAGGAAATAACTGCCTTGCAGGTACCACCCATGATGGACTATGGGATTAGAATTACCTTCCTTTCCCTCGATCCATTCACCTTTCACAGAAAGTAGATTGTAATTCAGCGCAAATTCAGTACCCAATCTGACACGTTCCTGGTTGATATTTGGTGAGGAAATGAATACATCGAATCCATTATAGTAAGAAAAACCAAAATCAAATATGGGCAAAGGATGGAATACCAGACGGGCGTCAATGTCTTTATATTGATTGTTGTCCAAGGTATTGATACCTGCTCCGTTTAATAGAGCCAGATAGTAATCCATCAAGTAGTGATTCTGTATTTTTATTAGACTGCCGTTGACCATGATTCCGATGTCCCTTCCAGTCTGATTGCCGATGGAATCAATCAACCCATTGGATATATCTCCTTTTCTGGCTACCAGGGCGCTGACAACTTGAGAACGATCAATGGTTTCCAGGCCCCGGTCGGGAGTGAGGCTTTCTTGGGAGAAGGAAACCAAAAATTGTCCTGCTGTAATTTTCAGAAAATCAAATGCCTTAAAGGAAATATACGCATCTAAGAGCGTCGGAGACAAGAGCGTTCCTCCCGTTTGTGCTGACCCTTTGGTGCCAGAAGCGCCAACAAAATCTATTAAAACACGGTAGCCCCATTTGGTGGAAAAATCTCCCTGGAAATCCAATCTGGCTCTTCGAATGGCAAAACCATTGGTGTTGGTGGGTTCCTGGAAATTCTGATAACCAACCTGGGTGTAACCACTCAACCGCAGTAGCCTGCCGATGCTCAGAGGAAAAGAATCAGACTTGGATTCTATAGCTTGTTGCTTTTTACTGTACTCCAGGCGAATAGAATCCGCCTCCTTTTGGGTAATCGTACCTTTTTGTGTCAATAAGTTTAGCAGTTCACCCGTAGTCTGCGCTTCGGAAAGCTGCGTACTGAAAAAGAGTATTAAAAAGATGGCCAAGTATTTAAATCTCATCCGAATCGGTTATTGCTTTTAAAAAATCCTACAAGTCCCAGGAGAAATGCCGACCGGGAAATGCCAATATTTGAGTTTTTTTAATTTAAAATGATCGGAAGGCATTCTGGTTATCCGGGCGCGAATATATGATAATCCTATTAAATCAGTAGACTATATAGACGTTTATTTTGGCCATTTGTTAGTTCATTGTTATGGGGGAATAAAAAATGTCCCGCTCAACCTTGAGCGGGACATTTCCGTAAACCGTTTACTAGTCAAGATTCCCTCATTGTCTTGTCGGAGGGGGCGGTTTTAATTTTTGGTTGTTGATTTGATCGATTTGTTCTTCCACACCATCAGGCGAGAAAGTGGCAGGTAGCTGAGAGGGGGGATAGGGGATAAAGGTTTGGAGAAATTCGATGCCGTGAAAGACCACCTGGGCAATCACGAAATCATTTTTGACCAACCAATCAAAGTATTGATCGGAGACCAGGTCTGCTCTTTCGTAAGGGTCCATCCTCAGGTTAAATAACCTCGCAACCCGGTAGGTGATAAATGGATCTGACCATACCTTAAATCCGCCGGCGGCCGACTGCTCCCGGATGACCACTTTCCAATCCTTATACCGGTAGGCCACCAACTGGGCATCGTCGTTGAAATAGGCAAATTCCCGGCGAGCACTGGTGTCCACTTTTCCGGTGAGATAATCCAGTTGATTAAATCCATCCAAGTGGAGTTTATATTGTTTGCCGGAGATGGATGTGCCTTTTAACAATCTCTCCTTTATTGTTGGATCTCCGGCCGCCGCCAGGAAGGTGGGAAACCAGTCAAGCCCGGCAAAAATTCCATTGACCATGGTGTTGGGTTTGATGTGACCAGGCCAACGCACAAAAGCGGGAACCCGGTAGGCGCCTTCCCAGTTCGTATTTTTTTCACTACGGAATGGCGTAGTGGCTGCATCGGGCCAGCTAAATTGGTTTGGACCATTGTCTGTGGTAAATACAACGATGGTATTGTCGGTAATTTTCAATTCCTCCAAGACCTTCATCAGCTTGCCTACGTCCTGGTCCATTTCAAGCATGCCGTCCGCGTATTCATTGTCCGGCATGCCGCTTTGCCCCCGCATGGAAGCACGAACATGTGTGAAGAGATGCATGCGAGTGAAATTCATCCAGGTGAAAAAAGGCTTTCCTGATTGTACTTGTTTTTTCATCCAGTCGATACAAGCTGAGGTAGTTTCATCGTCGATTGTTTCCATCCTTTTGATGGTTAAAGGACCGGTATCTTCCACTTTTCCATTGGCAAATGAATGTATGACGCCCCGGGGTTTGTAGCTGGCTTCAAAAGCCGGATCATCTTTTGGGAAATTGGGATGTTCGGGTTCTTCTTCTGCATTCAGGTGATAAAGGTTGCCGAAGAATTCATCAAAGCCGTGATTGGTGGGCAGGTATTCATCGAGATCTCCCAAATGGTTTTTTCCAAACTGGCCACACATATAACCGAGGGGTTTGAGTGCCTGGGCAATCGTAATATCCCTTGCCAGCAGACCCACCGGAGCTCCAGGAATACCTACTTTGGAAAGACCGGTTCTCTTGGCGCATTGTCCTGTAATAAAGGTGGATCTCCCCGCGGTACAGCTGTTTTCAGCATAATAATCGGTGAACATCATGCCTTCGTGCGCGAGCTTATCGAGGTTCGGAGTTCTGTATCCGACCACACCGAAACCGTAAGCACTGATATTGGTTTGGCCGACATCATCGCCAAAAATGACCAAAATATTGGGCTTTTGCTGTGCCTTTGTAAATAATCCCAATACCAGATAGAGCAATAACAATCCCCAAAAACGACTTTTTCCAAATTTTGTGCGACCCATAGTGATGAAGATTTAATGATTAAGAGAAAAGAGAAGTGCTATCCTAAATTAACTAAAATAAAATATCTGACGGCGCAAACGCTGTGGAACTTATTGGACATTTTTATCAATGAACGAAGTGGGTTAATTTATTCGATCCGATTTTTTGATTGCCGTAATGGCGCTCTTAATTTATTGCATTTGTTATGGCGCCCACACCCTGGCTTAGTGGTTTTTTGAGGACATATATGTTTTCGCAACTATTGATACTGGAGAAAATTTAATACCGTTTCTGCAAACCATGTTGGTTCTTCCTGATATGAAGTATGTCCGCCTTCATAGATAACAATCTTTCGATTTTTGAATTGCCAGGATTGATAACTCTTCGGACCAATTGCATAGTCCCTGGTTCCTGTTATTATTAATACCGGACAAAGGATGTCCTTGGTATATTTTTCATAATCCATCCAATATTCTTTATTCTTCCAAACCCAATGCTGAAAATCCTGATTAAAATGTGATGTCGAAACATTTATCAACGAATCTTCAATATTCTTTTCCTGTTGGGAACGAAACATTATTTTGTATTCAATTCCATTTTTTGCCAATGCTTCATGCACCTGCATCAATTGGTTGAAAGGAGATAAGGTCGTATCCACATGAAAGTCAATGCCGGATTCTTTTAAGAGCATCGTCCCATTGTCTAAATGACTTTTCAAGGCAGTATTCATATTAATAGTGCAATGCACATAAACCAGCGAGCGGATATATTCCGGGTAATCTTTGGCATAGGCTGTCATGATCAATCCTCCAAAGGAATGTCCCATGACCGACCATTTTTTTATCTTAAAAAATGAACGTAGCTCTTCTATGTCTTTTTCCATTCTTTTCATACTATAATCGCCGTTCGGGGCAGAAAACGAACGACCGCTGCCACGCTGATCATAGTAAATCATATGAACTTTCTGTTCAACTAGTTTTGCGGCAGGCGTCACTTCGAATATATAGCTGGTTAAACCCGGACCTCCATGAATAAACAAACATGGATTTCCTTGCCCGGCGGTATGAACATATAGTTTAACACTGTCCGAAGTGGTGAAATAGAAGTTTTTGTCCTGACCAAGAATATTCTTTGTAAGAACCAAGAGTGTAAGTATGGTTAACAAGCCTTTCATTAATACATACTGTAAACACATGCCAAAGACATGCCACCTTGAGTTTGTTGCTGCATCAAGAAAAGGGGGGTCATTACCCGGTTGAAGATCACTACCAATCGGGCATTTGTTGGAGCCCTGTTTCCTATTAAGTATTCAACAAAAAGGTGCCGGAATTTTTAACTTTATTGGTTTTTTTTAGGTATTGCGTGATAAAAATTTGAACTTTATAGGAGTCTTTCCGACGCTGCTTATTGGCATGGACCTGAACGAGAGAAAGGTTTCATTGGTCTTTATCTTTCCAATATATCCAATTAAAAACCTGGTGTAAATGCATAAAATGATTTTTTTATGAGTATACCCAGTAAATTTTCTGTTTGGGATGATAAATATCCATTTTTGTTTGTCATTCTCCGAGTCATGCTTGGCCTGATACTTGCCATCCGGGGTATTTTTTTTCTCACCTCTATTCAGCCACTATTTCATCTAATAAAAAGCAGCAGCTTGAGCGAGCTGAATATGAATATGACACTGGCATTGTTCATTTGCTGGGTACATTTACTCGGTGGGACATTTATCATATTAGGCTTGCTGACCAGAATAGCTGCTTGGGCACAGATTCCCATCCTGATAGGGGCGATCGTATTCATAAATCTGAACAGCAGTCTATCGAGTAGTATTTCCGAGTTGCTGTTGTCAGTTTTT